>ENA-UONS01000118-UONS01000118.1-human-gut-metagenome-genome-assembly--contig:-CS19-NODE-118-length-103034-cov-14.288719_pt1 | contig 103034 bp, 89 predicted proteins | sample MGYA00242458_ERZ724005 | MGnify/ENA metagenome assembly ERZ724005
GTAATTTTGAGTGCTAAAAATAGAAGTTAAAATTTTCTTGGGACAGCCGTGTGGCTTGCCGCGTCTCCCTTTCCAGCTATATATCTATTATATTATGATACAGTGCAATTTTAGACGCGGCACACCGCGTCTCTACTATTGTTTGGCCTTTCTATAGGGTAAATTTGCCATGCCATATATACCTTATATATATAAGGCAATGACAGCGCACAACTCCCCTCCTAAGATAGGAGGGGTGCCCACAGGGCGGGGTGGTATGTGTCCCCTAAGATAGAACTACTGCTCACAGGGCAGGATAGCATATAGCCACTGATGTTCAGGCGTCTGCTTAACCCATCGAGCCTCCGCCACCTTCTTCTTCGCCACCGCCGCCAGTAGGTGTACTTGGCACGGGCAGCTTGCCTGTACTCTTATACTCCAGGTAGGCCTTTGTACTGGGGAAGGTGAAGCCGGCTTCAACTACTCCGGCATTTTCAAATTCCAGTCCACTTTTGATAGCAGCCATCAGTTCCTTGGAGGGAGTGAATACCACCTTGACTTTCTTTATCATACTGCCTGCATCGAACTGGGCAATGTCATCTACGCCTTCGCTTGCTATAGACAGTCTGAGCCAGCCCAGATTGCCTAGCTGCACGCTATTGCCTTGTTGCAGTTCGTGAGGAACGCCGTCGCATACGAGGTTAAACGTAGTTTCGGCTTCGGTAGGATAGATTGTACTTCCGCGAGTGACGACTTTGCAGACGGCACGTGTGCTGAGGCGGTTGGTTGTACTGGGAATGGCATACCACTTACCATTTTCGTTTCTCTTCGCAGGATTCTTTTTCTGCACAAGTTTATATTTTACTGACATAGCGTAAAATAGTTTTAGTGTTTAGTACTCTGGTTAACTATCTCTGATTTATCATGCCTTAGCATCTTTGCCTTGATATGAATTCTATCTTTATTGGGAGCTTTAGAAACTGCGTACTTACGTCGTTGAAACTGCGTCCTTACGTTGTTAAAAATGCGTAGTTACGCGTTTTTGACGACATAGTTACGCGTTTTTGACGACATAGTTACGCATTTTTAACCGCATAGTTACGCATTTTCAGCCGCCTTAATATGCGTCCTCAGTCAGGCTGCTTGTTATTGGCCTACAATATACTTCTTATTCTTGATTCTACCAAATATTTGTGCAGATTTTTTCTATAGACACTTTCGCATGCCTTTACCGGTAGAGCCAGCCAAGCAGGCGGTTAAGCCACTCCCAGCGGAAGCGGAACCAGCGGCGGGTGCTGATTTGTTTACCACCGAAACGAAGGACGAACTCGCGGTAGCCATGGCGCTGGAAGGGGAGGCCGACGTCCATGAACTCGAGGTGACGATAGCCGCGCGCATGGGCATCGTCGAGGGCTTTCCACACGGCCAGGATGCCGGGGTACTGAAGGGCGTAGGTCTTGCGCATGCCACCCGAGAACCAGAGGAACACGTCAGTGCCCGAGTAGATGCAGACGCTGCCGCCGATGACCTTGCCACGATATTCCACGATGAACGTCTTGCTTTGCCCGCCCCGCAGGGTCTCTTTTTCGAGCTGCTCGAAGAACTGCTTGCTGGGGAAGTGGCGCCTTATCTTGGAGGAATAGACGTTGTGGAGCATGCGGGCGAAGCTGCGCACTTCTTCCACCGACTGTGCTTCGTGCACCGTCGCCCCGTTCTTCAGTCCTTTCTTCACCTGGCGGACGCGCGAGGGGCTGAAGCGTTCTTCTACGCGCCGGACGCTGTGGAGGGAGTTGCGCACCCGTAGCCAGTTGACGGCGAAGTAGCGGCACTGCTTGAAGGCCTTGTAGGCGAAGCGGGGGTTGGACAGGTTGCGGAACTCGATGAGGAAGGCGCTGCGCAGGGCCTCGTCGGTGAGGCGCTGGAGCATGTCGGTGAAGATGGCCTCGCGCCGGTCTTCGGGCGTGAAGTACTCGCCGGTGCCGAAGATTTCGCAGCGACGTATGATGGACGGGGGAAACATGCGGACGCTTTTGCGGACGACAGCCAGCAGCTTGGCCACTACCTGCCCTTCTTCGGAGGCAACGATGAGCAGGGGGCTGTATCCGGGTGTCGACTGGTAGATGTGGAACAGCTCTGTGGAATGGAATGTGTCAGTGCCCGGCAGCGGGGGGATATCATTCCCGGGGTAGTATGTCGTCAGTCTCAAAGGCATCGGAGGCAAATGTAGGAAATAATTCGATGCTTTGCAAGGTTTGATGTGTATGTGGTGATTTTTTAGACGCGGATAATGCGGATGAGGCGGGTTGATGATTTATTTATCTGTTCGACTTGTGCTGGCTGTGTCTGTGCGATGGCTTGTTGGGAGCGGGAATGGGGGGAATTTTTTAGACGCGGATAATGCGGATGAGGCGGGTTTATGATTTATTTATCTGCTCGACTTGTGCTGGCTGTGTCTGTGCGATGGCTTGTTGGGAGCGGGAATGGGGGGAATTTTTTAGACGCGGATAATGCGGATGAGGCGGTTTGATGATTTATTTATCTGCTCGACTTGTGCTGGCTGTGTCTATGCGATGGCTTGTTGGGAGCGGGAATGGGGGGAATTTTTTAGACGCGGGTAGGGCGGATGAGGCGGGTTAATAATATATTTATCCGCTTGACCCGCTCTATCCGCGTCTAAGCGCTAGCAACTTTACCAACAGCTATGCTGTCTTATTTCACCAAGTCGAAGAGATACGTCAGTTTGGCGGTGATGACGCCGTGGGCCGAGCGCGAGAAGTAGTCCTTCTTCGTGCTGCTGTAGAAGTCGGCGAGGGCGTAGTAGTATCGTCCCTCCAGCAGGAAGTTGCCGGCGCCTGTCTTGAGCTCCACGCCCAGGCCGGCTGCTATTCCGTAGTCGAACTTGTTGTCTACCTTCTTGTCGTGCTGCTCCACCACGACGCTGCTGTAGTCTTCCCACGGGCCGCTCTGCGTGTAGCTGTCGCTCAGAAAGAACCCGATTTGGGGGCCGGCGTGGATGAAGAATTGCAGCCCGCGCTTCTCTTTGCCAAAGGCCAGGTGGGCGAGCAGGGGTATCTCTACATAGTTCATCTTGCGGGTGTACTGCAGGTCGGGATAGTCCTGGTAGTACTCGTTCCATCCGTGCTGTGAGAAGTTGACTTCTATCTGGGCGCCGCAAATCATCTTGAAGTATCGCTCGGAGATGTAGCGTGCGGTCAGTCCTCCGGTGATGCCCATGAGGTTGCTCTGCCTCACGGTGGGCGAGAAGCTGACACTGTTGAGGTTGATGCCTCCGTTGAGGCCCAGGGCGAAGTTGTGGCGTTGCTCTCCTACCTGCGCATTGGCGCGTCCGGCGCTGGCCAGCAGGAGGAGCAGGGTTGCTATGAGGGTGATTGGTTTCATGTCGTAGGGGTTGTTGTGGTCGGATGGTTTTAATCGAAGTCCAGCTTCACGAGCTCGTAGTTCTTGGTAAAGCGCACGAAGAAGACTTTCTTGTTGACGAATCCTCCCCAGTTGTTGACGCGCTGGAACTTGAAGCCGGTCTGTATGGGCGTGAGATTCATCTTGTCGAGGTTGTTCTCGAGGTCCGTTCCGAAGCGCGAGAGGCCCTTGAGGAAGAAGAATCCGGTGTCGAATCCCAGCATACCGTATTTGGGGTAGCGCTCCTCCATGTCCTTGCGGTACCAGCGGCGGTAGCTGCGCGTGAAGTTGATGGCTGCCGGCAGCAGGTTGTTGGTGTAGAACGACGAATAGAAGTAGGTGTCGAGCTCAAAGAACGTATCGAGGTGGTCCTTCGTGTAGGTTTGCCATTCGGGATAGCCGAAGAGGTGTATCTCGTGCTCCGGTTGGTTGCGTACGAGCAGGGTCAGTTGGGGCAGAATCTTGATGAGGGTCAGGTTGCTGCCCGATGTGGGGATGAATATGTTGCTCTTGCCGGGCACCAGCGTGGCGGCCAGCGACTCGGGAGTGGCGTCTTCCTTGAGGCTCTTGAAGGCGATGCGGCGGTCGCGCAGCTCGTCCTTGAGGCCTTTGATAAACTCGGCTTTGTCCTTGCTGCCCTGTGTAGCTTCGATGAAGACTACGTTGGCATTGGGGAACTGGCGGGTGAAGTGGTCGTAGACTTCGGAGTAGAAGTAGGACTGCGGGGTATTAATCTGGTAGACGGACGGGTTGCGGAACACGGTGTTGTCCTTCGAGGTGAAGGGGATGACGAGCCGTATGTCGTTGCGGTCGGCGAAGTCGGCCAGCGGCTTGATTTGCTGCTGGTAGAGGGGGCCGAATATGATGTCCATGTCTTTCAGTTCACTGCGCTTGAGCAGGGCGTTGACGGTGGCGGCGTCGCTGCCCGAGTTGTAGGTGTAGAGGTCAATGGATGTACCAGTACGCTTCAGGCTGTCCACGGCCAGCAGGAAGCCTTCGTAGTATTCCACCATGCGCGATGTCTCGCTGTGCGCGCTGCCTCCGAGGAAGGGCAGGATGATGGCGGCTTTGACGGTCTTTATGCTTTCCTTTTCTTTTTTGTTCTTGCTGAACAGTTCGTTGTTGGTGGGGGCATCCTGCGGGGTTGCCTCAGGCTTGGCGGCTGCCTCTGAAGGGTAGGGGATGCAGAGCAGGGAGCCTTTCTTTATCTTGTTGCTTCCCTTCAGCTCGGGGTTGGCGGCTATGAGTTCGGCCTCGCTGATGCCGTATTGGCGGCTGATGCTGAAGACGGTCTCTTTGCGCTTCACCTTGTGTGTCTCGCGGCAGCGCGACTGTACGGCGGCGGGCACTCCGCTGGCAGCGGGTGCGGGCTGGCTGGTGGCCGGGGCGGCTTGCGTGTCGGGCTGGGGGATGCGTATTACCTGTCCGATGCGGAAGTTGTCGGCGCTCAGTCCGGGGTTGGCGTCGCAGATGGCCTTGGCCGATACGTTGTACTTCACGGTCAGCCGGTAAAGGGTTTCGCCGGCGGCTATGGTGTGGAAGGTTTCCTCTTTGGTATTGGCGGCGTTGCGTGGTATGCGCAGTGTCTTTCCGATGTATATTTTCTCGTCGCTGCCCGGGTTGAGCTTGATGATGTCGGCCTGGCTCACTCCGTACATGCTGGCAATGGAGTATAGGCTCTGTCCTTTTTCGATGGTGTGCAGGAAGTATGATTGATTCTCTTGTGCGCGGAGGCCAAAGGTGCTGCATGCACCGGCCAGCAGTAGGCTACAGACGATTCTTTTGATTGTTTTCATCAAGACTGTATTGTTATTTATTGTTCTGAACTTCAGGCTTTGCAGGGCGGCGTGCATGTGTCAGTGCGGGCCACGCCCTCAGGTAGCCGAATGATATAAAGCAGCTGCAAAGTTAAGAATATTGTCTTATTCCAGCCAAGGGATTTCGTTAAGAAATAATATTGTATAAATTAAAACCGAAAAATGGGGCAATTCGACAGAAATTCGGGGGGAAAGCTGTATTTTTGCGGTTATGTTTCTGACAGGATTATTAGTTTCGTGCATGTTCGGCATGATGCAGCTATGGATGCAGGATGTGGCTCCGGTGGCTGTGTTGCTTTCGGAGAATGGACAGATTCCGGAGGAGGAAACGGTGTTGCAGGCCGGCGAGTCTTATGCGGGTGCCGCTCCGCTGGAGTTCCGCTTTAGCGTGGACGAGGACGCGAACTGCCGCTACGAGTGGAACTTCGCACGCGATGCGGCCTTCAACGACATCTTCCTGAGCCGGTATGAGAGCGAGACTATCTACAGCTTTGCCGAGTCGGGGCAGTTCTTCGTGAGGCTGATTGTGACGGACACCGAGTCGGAGGAGACGCTGACGTCGGACGTATTCATGATTCAGATAGCCGAGTCGGAACTGAAAGTGCCCAATGCCTTCTCGCCCAATGGTGACGGGGTGAACGACGTGTTCAAGGTCAGTCACAAGTCATTGGTTCGTTTTCAGGCTTACATCTTCAACCGTTGGGGACAGGAGCTCTATCGTTGGAACCTGTCGCATATCGATGACGGTTGGGACGGTACGGCCCACGGCAGGCAAGTGCCCGAGGGCGTGTACTTCATCGTGGTGGAAGCCGAAGGGGCCGATGGTGTGAAGTATAACATAAAAGGAGACATTAATATATTGCGATGAGAAGTGGGCGTGAACGCGTGCTGTCGTCGCAATATGCAGGACTGTTTTAATCAAGGTTGGTGTATGCAAGAAGAAACCGAAAATATCAGTGTTTATGGTGCCAGGGTGCACAACTTGAAGAATATAGATGTAGAGATTCCGCGCAATAGCCTGACGGTGATTACCGGACTGAGCGGCAGCGGCAAGTCGTCGCTGGCGTTCGATACGATATTTGCCGAGGGACAGCGACGTTATATCGAGACGTTCTCAGCCTATGCCCGCAATTTCCTGGGCAACCTGGAGCGGCCTGATGTGGATAAAATCACGGGACTTAGCCCTGTCATCTCCATCGAGCAGAAGACGACAAACAAGAATCCGCGCTCTACCGTGGGCACTACGACGGAGATTTACGACTTCTTCCGTCTGCTGTTTGCCCGTGCCGGCGAGGCCTATTCGTATTTGTCGGGCGAGAAGATGGTGAAATATACAGAGGAGCAAATCCTTGACCTGATATTGACTGACTATGCCGGGAAGCGTATTTACATCCTGGCTCCGCTGGTGCGCAACCGAAAGGGACATTATAAGGAACTCTTTGAGCAGGTAAGAAAGAAAGGTTACCTTTATGTACGCGTCGACGGCGAAGTGCGCGAGGCCTTGCCGGGCATGAAGCTGGACCGCTATAAGAACCACGACGTGGAAGTGGTGGTTGACAAACTGGTGGTGAGCAGCAAGGACGATACACGGTTGAAGAATAGTGTAGCCGTGGCCATGCGTCAGGGCGACGGTCTGCTGCTGGTGCTCGATGTGGATTCGGGCAAGGTGAGACATTATAGCAAGCGTCTGATGTGTCCCGTTACCGGATTGTCCTATCGTGAGCCGGCGCCCCACAACTTCTCGTTCAACTCTCCACAGGGTGCTTGTCCCAAGTGCAAAGGCCTGGGAGTGGTTAGCCAGATTGATATAAACAAAGTGATTCCCGATGATAATCTGTCCATATACGACGGAGCAATCGTTTCCCTTGGCAAGTATAAGAACAGTATGATATTCTGGCAGATTGCTGCTTTGCTGGAACGTTATGAAGCAACGCTGAAAACGCCGGTGAAGAACCTGCCCGAAGGAGTCATGGATGAAATACTTTATGGAAGCGATGAACGCATCAAGATAAAGAGTTCGCTGATTGGCACTTCGTCCGATTACTTCGTGACGTTTGAAGGCGTAGTGAAGTACATTCAGATGCAACTGGAGCGGGATGCCTCTGCTACTGCCCAGAAGTGGGCCGAGCAATTTGCACGCACGGCCGTATGTCCCGAGTGTCATGGGGCGAAGCTGAACAAGGAAGCTCTCTCTTTCCGTATTCACGACAAGAATATCTATGAATTGGCCACGATGGACATCAACGAGCTCTACGACTGGGTGATGAATGTGGAGCAATATTTAAGCCCTAAACAACAACTCATAGCTACAGAGATATTGAAGGAAATTCGTACGCGTCTTAAGTTCTTGCTCGATGTGGGGTTGGACTATCTGTCGCTCGACCGCAGTTCGGTCAGCCTGTCGGGTGGTGAAAGCCAGCGTATCCGCTTGGCTACGCAGATAGGCTCGCAGTTGGTCAATGTGCTTTATATCCTCGATGAGCCCAGTATAGGCTTGCACCAGCGTGATAATTTGCGCTTGATTCATTCACTCAAGGAGTTGCGCGATATAGGTAATTCTGTCATTGTCGTAGAGCATGATAAGGACATGATGCTGGCGGCAGATTATGTGGTGGACATGGGGCCGAAAGCTGGTCGGTTGGGAGGTGAAGTGGTCTTTGCCGGGACTCCTCAGCAAATGCTACGTACTCATACGCTTACTTCCCAATATCTGAATGGCGAACGCCAAATAGAAATTCCTGCCAAGCGGCGCGAAGGTAACGGCCATAGCCTTTGGCTGAGGGGAGCACGGGGAAACAACCTGAAGCATGTAGATGTGGAGTTTCCACTTGGCAAGCTGATATGTGTCACCGGTGTATCAGGCAGTGGCAAGTCAACGCTTATCAATGAGACGCTGCAACCCATCCTGTCACAGAAGTTTTATCGCTCTTTGCAAGATCCCTTGCCTTATGATGCCATTGAAGGAATAGAGTATATTGACAAGGTGGTTAATGTCGACCAGTCGCCTTTGGGACGTACGCCCCGCTCTAATCCGGCTACGTATACGGGTGTTTTCTCCGACATACGTAATCTGTTCGTAGGTTTGCCCGAAGCAAAAATACGCGGTTATAAGCCAGGTCGTTTCTCTTTCAATGTCAGCGGCGGCCGATGTGAAGCTTGTCAGGGTAATGGCTATAAGACCATAGAGATGAACTTCTTGCCAGATGTGTATGTGCCATGCGAGGTATGTCATGGCAAGCGTTATAACCGGGAGACTTTGGAAGTGCGGTTTAAGGGTAAGTCCATTGCCGATGTACTTGATATGACCATCAACCGGGCGGTAGAGTTCTTTGAGAATGTGCCTCAGATATTGAATAAGATTAAGGTCATTCAGGAAGTAGGTTTGGGATATATTAAGTTGGGACAGTCCAGTACCACCTTGTCGGGTGGTGAAAGCCAGCGTGTGAAGTTGGCTACTGAGTTGTCTAAGCGCGATACGGGAAAAACCGTATATATTCTTGATGAACCGACTACCGGACTTCATTTTGAAGACATACGCGTGTTGATGAGCGTGCTTAACCGTTTGGTGGACAAGGGAAACACTGTCATTGTCATAGAGCACAACCTTGATGTCATAAAGATGGCCGATTATATCATTGACATGGGGCCTGAAGGTGGAAAAGGTGGGGGTGAACTCTTGGCTTGTGGCACCCCTGAACAAGTAGCCTTGTGCCAGAAAGGCTATACAGCCGCTTTTTTAAGGCAGGAATTAGGACTTTGATAAATTCAAGCCAAAATTGACTATTTGATTATAACAGCTAATCCATAATATTATTCGTTGCGATGAAAATCAATAAAACCAATGCAGCTCGTCTGCTCGATAAAGCCAAAATTGCATACGAATTGATTCCGTATGAAGTAGATGAAAATGACCTCAGTGCTGTGCATGTAGCTGCCAGCCTGGGCGAGGATATAAATTGTGTATTCAAGACGTTGGTGCTCCATGGCGACAAGAACGGCTATTTTGTTTGTGTCATCCCCGGTGAGAATGAAGTGGACCTTAAGTTGGCAGCCAAGGTGTCGGGCAACAAGAAGTGTGATTTGATACCGGTGAAAGAACTACTTCCTCTGACGGGCTATATACGTGGAGGTTGCTCTCCTATAGGCATGAAGAAACTTTTCCCTACTTATATTCATGAGACTTGCATTCAGTTCCCTTATATCTATATCAGTGCCGGTGTGCGTGGCTTGCAGCTGAAACTTGCTCCACAAGATTTGATAAAAGAAGTACGGGCAGAAGTTTGCGCCTTATTTTGATTTCCTAAGATTCAATATTATACCTTTCACAATGCCGTATGTGAAAGCGTCACAGTGTGCATGTGAAGGCATCACAGTCTCTATGTGAAGGTATCACACTACGTATGTGAAACAGTCACACTCGGCATGTGAAGGTACAATAGTGTGAATTTGACAATATCATACCCTTGTTTACGACAATACTATTTTATTTTTGGCCTTGTTTTGGCTCATTATCTCGCTAAAAAGTATATATTTGCAATTATTATTAAGAAAAGCTTATTAATCACTAATTAAAAAATTTAATTCTATGTTCAACAAACATCCTAAGGGTCTGATTCCTGCGGCACTATCAAATATGGGTGAGCGTTTTGGCTACTACATTATGAATGCCGTACTAGTATTATTCCTTTGCTCTAAATTTGGTATAAGCGAAGAAAAAAGTACATTGATTTATTCTTTCTTTTACGCCGGCATTTATTTGTTAAGCCTTATTGGTGGTTATATAGCCGATAAAAAGCAAAATTATAAAGGTACGATTATGGCAGGTCTGGTCATAATGGCCATTGGCTATGTCGTACTTTCATTCCCTATCACAGCAACTTCAGGAAACACTACCTGGTTGCTGACCCTGACTTGTTTCGCTCTTTTCTTCATTGCCTTTGGTAACGGTTTGTTTAAGGGTAACCTTCAGGCTATTGTAGGTCAGATGTATGATGACTTGGAGGCAGAGGCTGCTTTGAAAGGTGAAAAAGAACTGAAGCTGGCTAAAAGCAAGCGTGACTCTGGTTTCCAGATTTTCTATGTATTTATTAATATTGGTGGCCTTATCGCTCCGTTTGTAGCTCCGCTTTTGAGAAGCTGGTGGTTGAGTGCACACAATATGGTTTATAATGCCGGCCTTCCTGCTTTGTGTCATGAATATATTGACAAGGCAGGACAGATGTCAGCTGAAGCATTGGGAAATCTGAATCAACTGATGTCTCAGTGTGTAGGCGATACGGCTAACATGGCTGACTCGTGCGCTCAGTACCTTCAGATTTTCAATGAAGGTATCCATTATTCATTTCTTGCATCGGTGGCTGCCATGTTTATTTCTCTTGTTATTTTCGTAGTGACGAAAAATAAATTCCCCAATCCTGGAAAAAAAGAAGCAGTGGCTGCTGTGCAATATTCAGAAGCAGAGAAACAGGCTATGGCCAAGGAAATCAAGCAGCGTCTGTATGCTTTGTTTGCAGTTCTTGGAGTAGTTATTTTCTTCTGGTTCTCCTTCCACCAAAACGGAACTTCACTTTCTTTGTTTGCACGCGATTTTGTGAATACAACCACTATCGCTCCTGAAGTATGGCAAGCTGTTAATCCGTTCTTTGTGATAACACTGACGCCTATCATCATGATGATTTTCGGCTCATTGGCCAGAAAAGGAAAGGAGATTTCTACTCCCCGCAAGATTGCTATTGGTATGTTGATTGCCGGCTTAGCTTACTTGTTCCTTTCTGCCTATTCATTTGCACAGGGCTATCCTTCGGCAACTGAGTTCAGAGAACTTCCTATTGACCAGCAGGTGAAAGCCGGTGCTTGGGTTTTGATTGTTCTTTATTTCCTTCTTACCGTGGCCGAACTTTTCATTTCTCCTCTGGGACTTTCCTTCGTGTCGAAGGTTGCCCCCAAGCATTTACTTGGACTTTGCCAAGGACTTTGGTTGGGTGCTACAGCAGTAGGTAATCTGCTGTTGTGGATTGGTCCTCTGATGTACAATGCTATACCTATTGGTTATTGCTGGGCTATCTTCTTGATAGTATGCTTGATTTCCATGGGAGTGATGCTCGCTATGGTGAAGTGGCTTGAGAGAGTGGCCAAGTAGAGCTTGACACAGATTGAAGAAAACTGATAATAGAAAGAAGCTGTCTCTGATTTAGCATGAGGCAGCTTTTTTGTTATACGGTTCTCCCGGCATCGTGGATAGAGCTGTTCCGTTTATCTGACGTCGATGTTTTGTTTGCAGGTGTTGCATTGATTTATATGACAGGTATAAAGTAGAAAATGAACTTTCAATAAGTCGTTTATGACAGAAGAACTTGGATTTTTTGGACAGGTTTTATAGATTTTAGCTGGATTACTTCTCTAAATTCCTCTACTTTTTCTACTTTTGCACTATGATTTATACTAATCTATAAGATTTATATGCAGGAAAAGATTATCATTCTTGATTTTGGTTCACAAACCACCCAGCTTATTGGTCGCCGTGTGCGCGAGCTGAATGTATATTGCGAAATCGTTCCTTATAACAAATTTCCGAAAGGAGATGAGAGCGTGAAAGGTGTTATCCTTTCAGGAAGTCCATTTTCGGTTTATGATGAGAGCGCATTCAAGATAGATTTAAATGAAATTAGGGGCAAATATCCTATTCTGGGAATTTGCTATGGTGCTCAATTTATTTCTTATTCAAACGGTGGTAAAGTGGAGCCTGCTGGCAGTCGTGAGTATGGACGTGCTCATTTGAACAGTTTTGATAAGACTAATACGCTGTTTAAGGGAGTGCGTGACAATACACAAGTGTGGATGAGTCATGGTGATACGATAACTGCCATCCCGGCCAATTTTAAGATAATAGCTTCAACCGACAAGGTGAAGATTGCTGCCTATCAGGTAGAAAATGAAAAGGTATGGGGTGTTCAGTTCCACCCGGAAGTATTCCATAGCGAAGATGGAACGCAGATGTTGCGTAATTTTGTGGTCGACGTATGCGGTTGTAGCCAAAGCTGGAGTGCTGCTTCTTTTGTAGATACTACGGTTGCTGAGCTGAAAGAGCAATTGGGTAATGACAGGGTTATCTTAGGATTGAGCGGCGGCGTAGATTCGTCGGTAGCGGCTGTGTTGCTGAACAGAGCTATTGGCAAGAATCTGACTTGTATCTTTGTAGATCATGGCTTGTTGAGAAAGAATGAATTCAAAAATGTGCTGCATGACTATGAATGCTTGGGCTTGAATGTAATAGGGGTAGATGCCAGCGAAAAGTTCTTTAAAGACTTGGAAGGTGTGACAGAACCTGAACAGAAGCGCAAAATCATAGGACGTGATTTCATAGAAGTTTTTGATGCGGAGGCACATAAAATTACAGACGCCAAGTGGTTGGGACAAGGCACTATCTATCCTGACCGAATTGAAAGCTTGAATATCACTGGGAAAACCATTAAGAGTCATCATAATGTAGGTGGATTGCCCGAGGAAATGAATCTGAAACTTTGTGAGCCTCTGAAGTGGTTGTTTAAGGATGAAGTACGCCGTGTAGGTCGTGAGTTGGGTATGCCTGAACATTTGATTACCCGCCATCCGTTCCCGGGCCCAGGATTGGCAGTTCGTATTTTAGGTGATATTACACGCGAAAAGGTACGTATTCTGCAAGATGCAGACGATATCTTTATTACCGGTTTGCGCGAATGGAAAGTACGGGATGCAGAAGGCAAGGAAGACAGCTTGTATAATCAGGTATGGCAGGCTGGAGTAATATTGCTGCCAGTACAATCCGTAGGTGTGATGGGAGATGAACGTACGTATGAGCGTGCAGTAGCCTTGCGTGCTGTTACTTCTACTGATGCAATGACGGCAGACTGGGCTCATTTGCCTTATGAATTCTTGGGTAAGGTGAGCAATGATATCATTAATAAGGTAAAAGGAGTAAATCGTGTAACCTATGATATCTCCTCAAAACCACCTTCGACAATAGAATGGGAATAAGCGAGGATTAACTTTAAACGTAAATACAGATATTATGAAACAAGACATGATTGTTATTCTGGATTTGGGAAGTCATGTGAATACTGTACTTGCCAGAGCCATCCGTGCATTAGGCGTATATAGTGAAATTTATCCGCATGATATTACGGCAAAAGAACTGAAAGCATTGCCTAATGTAAAAGGTATTATCATCAATGGAGGCCCTAACAATGTAATTGACGGTGTCGAGATTGATGTGTTGCCTGAAATATATGAAGCAGGTTTCCCTGTAATGGCTGCAGGACATGATAAGGCTCGTTGTGCTGTTAAGTTGCCTCAGCTGAATGATGATATAGAAGCGGTGAAGGCTGCCGTGAAGTCTTTCGTTTTCGATACCTGCAAAGCTGAAGCCAATTGGAATATGGCCAATTTTGTAAATGACCAGATTGAACTGGTTCGTCGTCAGGTTGGTGATAAGAAAGTGTTGTTGGCATTGTCTGGTGGCGTTGACAGTTCGGTAGTAGCAGCTTTATTGCTTAAGGCTATTGGTGATAATCTGGTATGTGTTCATGTAAACCATGGTTTGATGAGAAAGGGTGAGTCTGAGGCTGTGATTGAGGTATTCAAGCATCAGCTTAATGCTAACCTGATATATGTGGATGCAACCGATAGATTCTTGAACAAATTGGCTGGTGTAGCCGACCCTGAACAGAAACGTAAGATTATCGGTGGCGAATTTATCCGTGTATTTGAAGAAGAAGCACGAAAACTGGAGGGTATTGATTTCTTGGGTCAGGGAACTATTTATCCTGATATCGTAGAAAGCGGTACAAAAACTGCCAAGATGGTGAAATCGCATCATAATGTGGGTGGTCTGCCTGAAGATTTGAAGTTCGAGCTGGTTGAACCTTTGCGTTATTTGTTCAAGGACGAAGTGCGTGCCTGTGGAGTAGAGCTGGGTTTGCCATACGAAATGGTTTATCGCCAGCCGTTCCCCGGTCCGGGATTGGGTGTTCGTTGCTTGGGTGCCATTACACGCGATCGTTTGGAAGCAGTGCGTGAGTCTGATGCTATTCTGCGCGAAGAATTCCACTTAGCTGGACTGGACAAGAAAGTATGGCAGTACTTTACCATAGTGCCTGACTTCAAATCTGTGGGTGTGCGCGATAATGCACGTTCCTTTGATTGGCCGGTCATTATCCGTGCCGTCAATACAGTAGATGCCATGACTGCTACTGTAGAACCGATAGATTGGCCGGTACTGATGAAGATAACAGACCGTATATTGAAAGAGGTGAAGAATGTCAATCGTGTATGTTATGATATGTCACCAAAACCAAATGCCACGATAGAGTGGGAGTAATGGCTTACAGAATCGGATAGTTAGAAGAATTTATGTTCAAGAGATATACTATTCTATTATTGTTGGGAACATTATCCTGGGCTGGTTTGTCTGCCCAGGATAAACCTGATTGGCCTAATTTGGGGCGTTATGCCCAGGAGAATGCTCGCCTGCAGCAAGATGATGCTACAGTCAAAGGACGAGTCGTTTTTATGGGAAACTCTATTACAGAAGGCTGGGTAAGGGAAGATGCCGTTTTTTTTACTTCCAATGGTTATATAGGACGTGGTATAAGTGGACAGACTTCATATCAATTCCTACTCCGTTTCCGCGAGGATGTGTTGAAACTGAATCCGGAAGTGGTAGTGATAAATGCAGGAACCAATGATGTGGCTGAGAACACTGGCGCCTACAATGAAGAATATACAATGGGAAACATCATTTCTATGGTAGAGTTGGCGAGTGTTAATGGCATAGAGGTCATCCTTACTTCTGTATTGCCTGCCGCTGCTTTTGGTTGGAATGCTGCTATAAAAGACGCTCCTCAAAAGATAGAGGCATTGAATAAGCGTATTTCTGCTTATGCTCAGAAGGAAGGAATCCCGTATGTAGATTATTATAGTGCTATGGTTTACGGTGATAATAAAGCATTGAACCCGGCTTATACCAAGGATGGTGTCCATCCTACTCTCGATGGTTATAAAGTGATGGAAGCTTTGATAAAGAAGGCCATTGACAAGGTAAAATAAGTAAAAAGGATTCTTTTGTAAAATAGAAAAGGAGTTAAGACTGCATTTGGCGCAAGAAACATGATTCTTGACTTTGCACAGGCTTAACTCCTTTTCTTATATTTTCTAGGAATCTGTCTTATTTCTTCGGAATTAACTTTTCGGCTTGGGGGATGACTATCTCACCACGATGCAGCTTCAAGAGGCCTTGTTCTTGTAGATTATTTAAAGCTTTTGATATGGTGATGCGGTTCTCATTGACAATGCGTCCCAGTTCCTCCATTTTGATTTTTAAGATTTTCTCTCCAAACGGACGTTCAATATGGTTGAGGATAAAAAGACAGATACGTTCTTCCAAGGTGTTCCCTGTATCATTCCACAAGCGAGTGTTGAGTTGTTGGGCTCGGTTACTGATGATATTCATGTAATTGAGTCTGAAAATGTCGTAATCGAAGAGTTGGTTGAGAACAAAAGATTTATCAATGCTGACAGTATGTAGTTCGGTACTGGCTATGTATGTAGCTACATAACTGGTATTCATGCCAAACATTGATTGAGGCTCTATGAGGTAAGGGGCCGGATTGTATTCCAAGATACTATATGATTCGTTGCTTGTTGTAGTGATGGAAGTAACCTCACCTTTTAAAGTGAAGATAAAGCGGTCGCATGCCGTACCGCTGGATATAATAATATCACCGCTTTTGTGTTTCGTAAAGTGCAGCTTTACTTTGCCTAATATATTTGTGAAATCTTCCTGTGCGAGCCCCTGAAAAAGCGGTAGTTGCAGCAGGGTGTCGAACATTGTATTCATAGAATATCCTTTTTATATTAATTTTATAAACAAAAATAGCTATAATCAGATTCTTTGTCAAACACATCGACCTCTTTTTGTCTTTTTTTATTATTTCTTTATATTGCTATCCTATAAAGTTACGTTAAAGTTGAAAAAGTATAATAGAACTGTAAACTTTCAGTGTCAGTCCTTTCTGTATATAAAGATATCAGTTCTTTTCTCATAAGTGGGGGAAATGCTTTTTGAAAAAACTATTCATCTTGCAGTCGTATAGACAATGAATAGATTTACTGTTTTTAAGCTGTTTCTATACGGTAGTAGATTACATTTTGCTGTATATGTGTGAAACCTTGAGAGGAAAAAGAGTACTGTAAGTGTGATTGATAGTAGTGGATTACTTGTCTGTCAGCGGTTCACTGTTATCGTGTTAGTAGTCCACCGCTAATAGATAAAGTGTTTACTGTTATCATGTTTCTTCTGAAATAAGATAGGTGAGAATTTTTTTTGTAGTCCTGCCCTTGGAGAACTGTAAAACTCTATGGCTATTTCTATTAGGCTTCTATTGTTCCCGATGGAGTGATTAGATATGTAGAAATCTGTTAGCAATTGAATGGAATATAAGTGATGATCGGGCAAGAATGTACAATGTGAAATATTTATGCTCGTCATTGCCGTTGCGGATTGTCAGTAATATTGTCCTCGAGTTGTGTATCGTTTGTTCTATTTTCTTCTTGTAGTTCTTCGGACTCTTCTTCCTCTTCTTCGTCTTCATTGGCAAATGGGTCGGTTTTGTGTGGGCCGTGATTTATAAAAGCAATTGAACATAAGAATCCGGTAATGGCTCCTCCTAGATGCCCTTCCCACGATGTGTCGGCTTTGGCAAATTGGGGAAACATATTCCATACAAGTCCGCCGTAGAGGAATGTGATGAGTAATGAGATGGCTATTAAAGGGATATGTTTTCTAAACAAACCGCTAAAGAAAAGGAAAAAAGCAAGACCGTAGATTATACCGCTGGCACCAATATGCCATCCGGGTTTGCCTATAAGGAAAGTAAGTAGTCCACATCCAATCCAAATAGTAAAAAAAATGTAAGGAGCTATTCCTCGATAGAAGTAGAAAAGACACCACGATAGGAAGAAAAATGGAATGGTGTTGGCAAATAAGTGCTTGAAACTGCTGTGTACGAGCGGGTGGGCAAAAATTCCGAATACACCTTTCTGCTGCATGGGATATACTCCCAGATGTGTGAAATCCCACTCCATACCTACCTCCAGGAATTTTATTAGGTATAGGATGAAGATTAAAAATAGAGGTATTATGGCAGCTAGGACCATTCTGTGAAGTTCATGTTTCATGTTGATGTGGGAAGTTGCAGTATTTTTATGCAATACTACTATTTTATTTAGAAAAATCCGAAAATAAACCAACTTTTTATTTTGTGTGTTTACTTTAATTTGTAATTTTGGGCATTGCTACCGATATGTGTAGCGTTGACCTTACAATAATTAACCTTTAAATATTGCACAACTATGAGTTATTTACGATTTGACAAGACTCTGATGATTAATCTGGAGGAATCTTTACCAAGGGAGATCCTTCGGACTAATAAATCTGGGGCCTATCATTGTACGACTATTGTAGATTGTAACACACGCAAATATCACGGCTTGTTGGTGATTCCAGTTCCCAACTTAGATGATGAAAACCATGTGTTGCTGTCTTCTTTGGATGAAACGGTAATTCAGCACGGTGCGGAGTTTAACTTGGGTTTGCATAAATATCAGGGAAATCACTTTAGTCCCAATGGACATAAGTATATCCGCGAATTTGATTGCGAAAAAATCCCGGCTACTACCTATCGTGTAGGAGGAGTTATCCTCCGTAAAGAGAAAATTTTTGTCCATCATGAGAATCGAATCCTGATTCGTTATACCTTGGTAGACGCCCATTCGGCTACAACCCTTCGCTTCCGTCCTTTTTTGGCTTTCCGCAGTGTGCGTGAATATACGCACGAAAATGCACAGGCCAGTCGCGAATATCAGGAAGTGGAAAACGGAATCAAGACTTGCATGTATCCGGGCTATCCGGAACTGTATATGCAGCTGAATAAGAAAAACGAATTCCATTTTGAACCAGACTGGTACAGAGGTATTGAGTATCCGAAAGAACAGGAACGCGGATATGATTTTAATGAGGATTTGTATGTTCCCGGATATTTTGAAGTAGATATCAAGAAAGGCGAAAGTATTGTATTCTCTGCCGGTGTATCTGAAGTGTCTACCAGAAAGTTGAAACAGACATTTGAGGCTGAAGTGGAAGACAGAACTCCTCGTGACAGCTTCTATCACTGTTTGAAAAATTCTGCGCATCAGTTCCACAATAAGCAAGGTGAAAACCATTATATATTGGCAGGTTATCCCTGGTTCAAGTGTCGTGCACGCGACTTGTTCGTTTCTTTGCCTGGTTTGACTTTGGCTATAGACGAGGTAGACCAGTTTGAAGATGTGATGAAAACTGCTGAACGTGCAATACGTGAATTTATCGGTGGTGAATCATATACTTATAAAATATATGAGATGGATCATCCTGATGTATTGCTTTGGGCCATTTGGACTTTGCAGCAGTATGCCAAGAGTGTATCTCGCGAACAGTGTAGAGAGAAATATGGCAAGCTGTTGGAAGATATTATGGACTTTATACGCAGTAGGAAGCATGACAATTTATTCTTGCATGATAACGGATTGCTTTATACCAATGGCAGCGAGAAGGCCGTTACATGGATGAATTCCACTGTTAACGGACGTCCGGTAGTGCCTCGTACAGGATATGTTGTAGAAGTGAATGCTTTGTGGTATAACGCGTTGAAGTTCGTAGCCGATTTGGTACGCGAGGGCGGAAATGAAATCTTGGCTGATGAGTTGGATGCTCAGGCTGAAATTACCGGTAAATCATTTGTAGAGGTCTTCCGTAATGAATATGGTTATCTGTTTGATTATGTAGATGGATACATGATGGATTGGAGTGTAAGACCAAATATGATTTTCACGGTGGCCTTTGATTATTCACCACTAGACAGGGCACAGAAGAAACAAGTGCTTGATATTGTCACGAAAGAACTGCTTACTCCTAAGGGCTTGCGTACATTGAGTCCGAAGAGTGGTGGATACAATCCAAATTATGTAGGTCCTCAGATTCAACGCGATTATGCTTATCATCAAGGTACGGCATGGCCGTGGTTGCTGGGCTTCTATATGGAGGCTTATTTGCGTATCTATAAAATGAGTGGCATTTCGTTTGTTGAACGTTATCTGATTGGTATGGAAGATGAGATGACTTGTCATTGCATCGGTACATTGCCAGAGCTGTTCGATGGAAATCCTCCTTTCACAGGTAGAGGTGCCGTGTCTTTTGCCATGAATGTGGCCGAGATATTGCGTATATTAAAATTATTGTCTAAGTATAATTTATAAGAGGAGGAACGAAGATGAAAGTATTAATGTTTGGTTGGGAATTTCCTCCCAAAATATATGGTGGTCTTGCTGTTGCATCGTATGGTATTACCAAGGGACTGAGTGTTCAGGGTGATGTGGAGACTATATTCTGCATGCCTAAACCGACAGGTGAGGAAGAAGGTTTCCTGAAAATTGTAGGTATGAACCAAGTACCTATCGTTTGGCGCGATGCCAACTATGATTATTTGAAGTCTCGTTTGTACGGACAGATGTCACCGGAAGACTATTATGCTTACCGTGACCATATCTACGCAGATTTCTCTTATATGCATGTCAACGATTTGGGTTGCATGGAGTTTGCAGGCGGTTATCCTGGAAACCTGCATGATGAAATCAATAACTTTTCTATTATAGCAGGTGTTGTAGCCCGCAAGGAGAACTTTGATATAATCCATGCGCACGACTGGTTGACTTATCCTGCGGGTGTACATGCCAAGATGGTTAGTGGAAAACCACTTTGTATTCATGTGCATGCTACAGACTTTGACCGTTCACGTGGAAAAGTCAATCCTACTGTTTATTCTATTGAGAAGAACGGTATGGATTATGCTGATTGTATCATGTGTGTGTCAGAATTGACGCGTCGTACGGTTATCAACGAATACCATCAAGACCCGCGCAAAGTATTTGCTGTACATAATGCGGTTTATCCATTGTCACAAGAATATCAGGACATTCCTCGCCCGGATCATTCAAAAGAGAAAATTGTCACTTTCTTGGGACGTATTACGATGCAGAAAGGACCGGAATATTTTGTTGAAGCAGCCGCTTTGGTATTGCGTCGTACGCGGAATATTCGTTTCGTTATGGCCGGTTCAGGAGATATGTTGAATGCCATGATTAATCTTGTAGCCGATAGAGGAATTGCTGACAGATTCCATTTCCCGGGCTTTATGAAAGGGAAGCAAGTATATGAGGTTTACAAGAATAGCGACGTGTTCGTAATGCCATCTGTGTCTGAGCCGTTTGGTATCGCACCGTTGGAAGCTATGCAATGCGGAACACCTTCTATCATTTCCAAGCAGTCAGGGTGTGGTGAGATTTTGGATAAAGTTATCAAAACTGACTATTGGGATATTCATGCAATGGCCGATGCCATTTATTCTATTTGTAACAGACCGTCTTTGTTCCAGTATCTTCAGGAAGAAGGAAAGAAGGAAGTGGATGGCATTACTTGGGAGAAGGTAGGATTAAAGGTACGTGGTCTCTACGAGGATGTGCTGAGAAACTATGGTAAATAATATGTGGTATACAATTAAAAGCTAATTATAATGAGAACTATCTGTCTTTATTTTGAGATACATCAAATTATTCATCTGAAGCGTTATCGTTTCTTTGATATAGGTACCAATCATTACTATTATGATGATTATGCCAACGAAACAAGCATTAATGAGGTTGCTGAACGTTCTTATATTCCTGCTCTGAATGCATTAATTGAAATGGTGAAGAATTCGGGCGGCGCTTTCAAGGTAGCTTTGTCTATTTCAGGCGTGGCTCTTGAGCAACTGGAGATTTATGCTCCCGCAGTGATTGATTTACTGCATCAATTGAATGATACGGGTTGCTGCGAATTCTTGGCCGAACCTTATTCGCATGGACTTTCTTCATTGGCCAATGAAGACTGTTTCAAAGAAGAGGTTATGCGTCAGAGTGCCAAGATGAAAGAAATGTTTGGCAAAGCGCCTAAAGTATTCCGTAACTCCAGCTTGATTTACTCCGATGAAATCGGTGCCATGGTGGCAAGTATGGGCTTTAAGGGTGCTTTGACAGAAGGTGCTAAGCATGTGTTGGGTTGGAAGAGTCCGCACTATGTTTATCATTGCAACATGAATCCCAATTTGAAGCTATTGTTGCGTGATTTCAAGCTTTCTGACGATATCAGTCTGCGTTTCTCAAATTCTGAATGGAATGAATATCCGTTGTTTGCAGACAAATACATCAGTTGGATTGATTCATTGCCTCAGGAAGAGCAGGTAATAAATATCTTTATGGAGTTGTGTGCTTTGGGTGTTTATCAACCGTTGTCTTCCAATATACTGGAGTTCCTGAAGGCTCTACCGGCTTGTGCTAAGGAAAAAGGTATAACTTTCTCTACGCCAACGGAAGTCATCACAAGATTGAATTCTGTATCTCCGCTTGATGTTCCGTATCCGATGTCTTGGGTAGATGAAGAGCGTGATACAAGTTGCTGGCTGGGAAATACAATGCAGCGTGAAGCATTTAACAAACTCTACAGTGTTGCCGAGCGTGTACATTTGTGCAATGATCGTCGTATTAAGCAAGACTGGGATTATCTGCAGGCAAGCAATAACTTCCGTTTCATGACGACTAAGAACTCAGGAGTATCCTTGTATAGAGGTATCTATGAGTCTCCTTACGATGCTTTCACTAACTATATGAATATCTTAGGTGACTTTATCAAACGTGTAGACGCCCTTTATCCTGTAGATATAGACAATGAAGAGTTGAATGCATTGTTGACTACCATAAAGAATCAAGGTGATGAAATCGAGGAATTGCATCGTGAGCTTGAGAAAGAACGTGCAAAATTAGGAAAAGCAATAGTGGAAGAAAAGAAAACTACTACTGCCAAGAAAGCTGCTCCTAAGAAAGCTACAACGGCTAAGAAAGCTCCTGCAAAGAAGAAAACTGCAGAATAACTGGTATTATAAGTAATCTTATAATGATGACCTCCCTATACTCCCTGTTGGAGTATAGGGAGGTTTTGTTTTGTAAAGTAGTATTAGGTATTTGATGTTCTTTAGGATAGCATCTGGCTTCATGTAGCTCTGTTCCCATTAGTTATTTCTCAAGTCATAGATATATTTTGTTTGATAGAGCACAAGTCCGTGAAGTAGGAGGTGATGATATGGTATAAAAAAGTGGCATTGTAGAACTCGTCTACAATGCCACTCATTAGGTCTTATATTTATTAATTGTTTTGTTCAGAGAAGCGGGTATAAGTGACTTCTATTTGGAGTGGTTCTCCTTCTTTACCGCCTTTCAATTTTGCATAGCCAGGTTTTAAATCATGTTGAATGCCTGTGATAGTAGGATTCGTACTATTACTGCTGTCATAGGTAATAGTGACGGGTATCAACAGGATTTTGTTCCAATCAGGATTCTCTTCCATCCATTTCTCCTTATTCCATTGTTCTCCCGCTTGTTCGGCTTCCTTTTTAGCATTTTGCATTTCTCCGATACAAGTTGTAACAAGGCGTGCAATGTTGTTAAATGTATATTGGTTCGTACCTGAATTGTTGTGCGAGGCAATGAACGATGTTATGTTATCGTTGGTTTTATTTTCTTCAAAGAAGGTTTTCAGTTCACTCTTGCGCAGTAGTAACACATTGCTTGGCGCTTCCATATCAAAATTGTTTTTGTTGTCTTGTGCATAGTTGGTAAATGTTATTTTTACCGCATTCAATGTGTCGTTTGAAAGTTCTTCTGCAATCTCATCGTATGGTATTGTTGCTTCCGTGAAGATGCCGGCCGGTGATTTAAGATAGGTCCAGCCTTTTTCTTCATTGACAATGTTGGCCATTATGTCAGAGTTCATAAATTGATTGGCCTGTATAACTTCTTTGGTAGAGGCAAATACGGTAGCCATACTGTAATACAATGAATCGGCAGGTTGTCCGTTCTCATCCAAAGTGCCATCTTGCTTCTTCAAAGCAACTCCCAGACTATCTACATAGTGGAAACGGAATTGCATTTGCAAGTCAACACGGTCTATGTAAAGTACCGTACCGTCTCCATAATCGCTTTTGACATAAACGCCTTTGAATACGTTGTTGATGAAAGATTCTGCATCCTTGAAATATTCAGGATGCTCTCTATTTAACTGAAGTATTTCATTGCCACGCTCTAAATCCAATGGGAATGTTACATTGGGATAGTACAGAGCGTTTCCGTAAGCATCAGTTTCATTTCTTACTGAGTCAGGAACAGAAGTGTCGTAGGCTGTATATGCTTTCCGTCCTAATAAAGCTTCGGGGTTAAAGCGGTTGTAGTAATCTTCCGGATTTATATTGGTATATCTGTTCTTTTCCAGCTTCTGGTCCAGTTCATACACGCTCATTCGACAGGCATTCAATGAATCACCAAACCAGCTATTGTAGTAAACTACCAATTGGATTGCTGTCACGGTGTCGCCAGCCATCGTACCACTACCGGTCTTGGTTGCTTCGTTGTATTTGTATACTTCCGGAAAAGTGAAGTTCTCGCTACAGTTTAGTTCTGTAAGAAAACTCGATTCATAGTATCCGAATTTAGGGTCTGTAAATCTGCCTACATATCCGGTACTTGTCTTGGCATATACGGCATCGGCAAGATAAGATTCCGTGGTTACATTATATACTTTGGTGTGTACCGATAATGTATCAGATGGGGGTAGCATGCCTATACCCAGTGTATTGGTCGTATCGTCGCATGCGAAGAGAGTTAGGACTGTGAGAAACAATAGACCTATGTTCTTTACATTCATAATATTTCTTCTAATTCGCCCCGAAGGGCGTGATTTTATTATTCTGTTTCCAATATTTTATCGTAGAAGTTGTTACATGCTTCGACCATTTCGTCCCACGGTTGGTAGGGGAGGACAGGTTTCTCCATCTTTTGGGCATACTCTACCAACTCATTGTTTACATGTTCGCTTTGCAAAACAACTCCATCGGAAAAGTTAATGGCAAGTTTGTTTAGCGCAACGTAGTCAATGGGTTCCTTAAGACCAGCCACGTCTTTCTTGGCAATACCTTTCAACATCAGTTTGTTAGGGAAATCGGGATGGAAAATCTGTTGGAATTCCGAGTCGTAAAGTGAATATACGACTTTAGAATTTCGGAAAGAAGGTTCATCCTTATAAGCCTTTTTGATATAGAGCGGTGCGAGGGCTGTCATCCAGCCGTGGCAGTGGATAACATCGGGGCACCAACGCAGCTTCTTGACAGTTTCCAATACACCTCTGGCATAGAATATGGCCCGTGCGTCATTGTCTTCATATTCCACACCGTTTTCATCTGTTATTTGCAAGCGGTTCTGGAAATAGTCATCGTTATCTATGAAGTAGACCTGCATGCGAGCCGATTGTATGGAAGCTACCTTGATAATAAGCGGATGGTCTGTATCGTCAATTATCAGATTCATACCCGAAAGGCGAATCACTTCGTGCAATTGGTTTCGGCGTTCATTAATATTTCCCCATTTTGGCATAAATGTTCTGATTTCTCTGCCTCTTTCTTGGATGGCTTGAGGTAAGTTTCTGCCAGTGAGAGACATTTCAGTTTCTGATACGTAGGGAACAATCTCTTGTGTAATGAATAAAACCTTCTTTGTCGATGTCATAATAACAATGTTCTCAATTATTTGGCAAAGATACAAAAAAAATCGGGCAATCGGACAAAATAACCCATTCTATTATTCCTTATGTTTTGTTAACTGATTGTATATCAATATTAATATTGTAGACTTTCGTCGGGGAAGAATGATAGTTTTCTGCATAATTTTACGATATTTCTTCTTTATGTGGTAAATAATGGTTTATTTTGCACCGTTTTAGCGAACAACAAAGTTATTATATAACCAATAGAAATGGAAATAGTACATACTATCAAGGACTTGCAGGCAGCTTTGGCTGTTTTAAAAGCCCAGGGTAAAACGGTAGGTCTGGTGCCCACAATGGGTGCTTTGCATGCCGGTCATGCTTCGCTGGTGAAGCGTTGTGTTGCCGAAAATGATGCAGCCGTAGTGAGTGTTTTTGTAAATCCCACACAGTTTAATGACAAAAATGACTTGGCCAAGTATCCACGTACGCTGGAAGCCGATTGCAGCTTGTTGGAGCAGTGTGGTGCAGCTTTTGCGTTTGCTCCTTCGGTGGAAGAAATGTATCCCGAGCCAGATACGCGCCAGTTCAGCTATGCGCCGCTCGATACGGTGATGGAAGGTAAGTTCCGTCCGGGACATTTTAATGGCGTTTGTCAGATTGTCAGCAAGTTGTTTGAGGCCGTGAAGCCCGACCGTGCTTATTTCGGTGAAAAAGATTTCCAGCAACTGGCCATTATTCGCGAGATGGTGCGTCAGCTGAAGTTCCCTCTGGAAATTGTCGGTTGTCCTATCGTACGCGAAGAAGACGGATTGGCTTTAAGCAGCCGCAACGCCCGTCTTTCAGCAGAAGAACGCCAGCAGGCATTGAAGATTTCGCAGACTTTGTTTGCCAGCCGTGATTTTGCGAAGATTCACACGGTGGCCGAAACACAGAAGTTTGTGGAGGATGCCATTGAGGCCGCTCCCGGTTTGCGTCTGGAGTATTTTGAGTTGGTGGATGGCAACACTTTGCAGAAAATTGCCAATTGGGAAGATACCCAGTATGCCGTTGGTTGCATCACGGTTTTCTGCGGTGAAGTTCGTCTGATAGATAACATCAAGTACAAGGAATAATCCAATTATCACATTATAAATAAACAAGCAGTCTTATGATGATTGAAGTATTGAAATCGAAAATACACTGTGCACGTGTCACGGAGGCTAACCTGAACTACATGGGAAGTATTACGATTGACGAGGACCTGATGGATGCCGCCAACATGATTGCCGGTGAGAAGGTGTATATTGCCGACAACAACAATGGAGAGCGTTTTGAAACCTACATCATCAAGGGGGAACGTGGCTCGGGCAAGATTTGTCTGAACGGTGCCGCTGCCCGCAAGGTGCAGCCTGATGATATTGTTATCATCATGTCGTATGCGCTGATGGATTTTGAAGAGGCCAAATCGTTCAAGCCGACGGTCATTTTTCCTGACCCGCAGACCAACAGCATTGTGAAATAAACCATTGTCCTCCTCCGTGAGGATAGGTGAAATATAGAAAGCAACCCCGTGGCAAGAAAGGTGTAAGTGCCTTCTTGTTGACGGGGTTGCTTTCTATATGTAGTGGGATAGGCAGATGCAATTGGTTTCAATGTCTGAAACTGTTGGTTTCATCGCTTGAAACTGATGGTTTCATTGCTTGAAACTAATGGTTTCATTAACTGAAACCACTTTGAAACTCTAAGCTTTTCGACACGATGTTACTTTGAAAACAAGTTTCCCCGACTTTCTTGGCTCTTGAAATATAGTCAGCCGGAAAGTTGGGGAAATGTTGTTGGGTAGAAAAGTGGCGGATAATAGTAAGTTTTTCATGAAATTATCCGTCGCTATGTTATTGCTCCCGGTATAAAGGGTTATCGGGGATACGAGGGCCGTAAGCTTTGTGAATGTATGACATGGCCTGTTCCTATTAATATTCCTGTCAATAGGGTAATTCCGCCCCAGATAGAAGCTCTTTTCAAAAGCTCTTTTTTATGGATTGGATTACCTTTTTTCTTTTGTTTATACATGCGTATCCCTTCATATATACCTGCCATAAGCAGGATACTTCCCATTCCTATTAGTACTGGCTGTTTGGAGTTTTTGATATCTTCTACGATGGAAGTCATATTCCCTCTATAGGCGTTGCGTTTTGCCTTATCGTATGTCACGCTTGATTGAATGTGACCTTTGGGACTTCCTTGTCCATTCTTGTCTCTTTGGCTGAATTCTTTGTTCAGGCGACTTGTGTTTGTGTCATGAGGAACCAATATGGTTTGATCTTCATAACGGCACTTTTGGGTATGCTTATGGTAGGTAGCTCCCGCAATATTTTGCTCTGTTTTACAACACTTGGCCTGAATCTTCAGTTGGTCGCTGGGGTTTTCTCTATTGGTTGCAATGAAATCTGGTCCGTCTTTGTATGCCGGGCATCTTTCTATGCTATAATCTTTGCCGGTCTGTTGCTTGAGGTCCTGTTCCAATTGCTTGATGCTCAAATCTTCGAATGATTGTCCTATCGGGTTCCCTTTTTTATATTTGGGCAGGTTGGACTGTGCTATGCTTTGTTCGCTTTTACAGCCTCCAACCATAATACCTCCCGCACAGACAGCTGCGACAACTTCCTTTTTTAAAGAGCAGGTCTTCCCATCGGTTGGGGAAGACTGCTCTTTTTCTTCAGACTGTGTATGTGTAGACGGGGTTGTCTTCATACGTTGGTTGTCAGTGATAGCCGATTTATCTTGGATTCTCATCAGTTTTTATCTAATCAGGACTATCAAATTATTCTTGCAGATTAGCGTGCATGGCTGCTGCCGCCCGTCGTCCGTCACCCATGGCCAGGATGACGGTAGCTCCGCCGCGCACGATGTCGCCTCCCGCATAAATAGTGGGGATAGACGACTGCATGTTCTCGTTGACGGCAATGGTGTTCTTTCGACCCAGTTCCAATCCCTTTACCGACTTGGGTACGATGGGGTTGGGTGATACGCCTACAGCTACAACCGCCATGTCTATATCCAGAGTGACTGTTGCACCGGGAATGGCTACGGGGCTGCGTCGGCCGCTGGCGTCAGGTTCGCCCAGTTCCATTTTCTGTAATACCACTTGCTTTACTGCTCCTTTCTCGTCGGCAATGTATTCAATGGGGTTGTGCAGTGTCAGGAATTCAATGCCTTCCTCCTTGGCATGTTTCACTTCTTCCAATCGGGCAGGCATTTCGGCTTCGCTGCGTCGGTAGACGATGAATACCTTTTCGGCTCCCAGGCGTTTGGCCGTGCGGCATGAGTCCATGGCTGTGTTTCCGCCACCCACTACCATCACACGTTTGGCCGGGTTGATGGGGGTGTCTGTTTCCGGATTGGAGGCATCCATCAGATTGACACGGGTCAGGTATTCGTTGCTCGACATGATATTGACGCTGTTTTCACCCGGTATGTTCATGAAGTTAGGCAGACCGGCTCCTGATGCGATGAATACACCTTTGTAGCCTTCCTTCTGCAATTCTTCCACGCTTTCAGTCTTGCCAATAATGCAGTCCTTAACAAATTTCACACCCATCTTTTCAAGGTTATTGATTTCTACATCTACAATCTTGTTAGGCAGGCGGAACTCGGGGATGCCATATTTCAATACACCGCCAATTTCGTGCAAGGCTTCGAATACGGTGACGTCATAGCCATACTTCACCATGTCACCGGCAAAGCTCAGACCGGCAGGTCCTGAACCGACAACGGCCACCTTGATGCCATTCTTGGGTGCAAGTTCGGGCATCACGATATTGCCACTTTCACGCTCATAGTCGGCCACAAAGCGCTCCAGATTGCCAATAGCTACGGCTGGCTCGTTCATCTTCAGGTGGATACATTGGCTTTCGCACTGCTTCTCTTGCGGACATACACGGCCGCAGACTGCAGGCAGCGAAGAAGTATGTTTCAGCACACGAGCTGCTTCAAGGAAAGCACCGCGCTCTACATTCTTGATAAAGGAAGGTATGTTTATGCTTACTGGGCAGCCTTGCATGCAGGTGGGGTTGGTACAGTCCAGACAACGTTTGGCTTCGGTCATGGCTTGCTCTTTGGTATAGCCGGTATTTACCTCTTCTGTACGTGTTGTAGCGCGATAGACAGGGTCGAGCTCGTTCATCGGGCAGCGGGGGATTGCGGTACGCTCTTTAGGTTTCATGCTCTTACGCAGGGCTTCGCGCCACGGAGCTTTGCGGTCCAGAAGTTCTTCCATAGATGCCTGTTCCTGTGATGCAGAGCTTGGTGCAGCTGTCGTCTCGTTCAGTGCATTCTCTTGGGGGACTACCTGACAGACAGAAGCTGCCAAGTGGCTCATTTCTTCACGTTCTACATCTTTGAATGAGCCCATGCGCTTGAACATTTCGTCCCACTCTACTTGATGTCCGTCAAACTCGGGACCATCTACGCAGACAAATTTCGTCTTTCCGCCCACTGTGATACGGCAGGCACCACACATGCCTGTTCCGTCCACCATGATAGTGTTTAGCGACACGTCGGTAGGTATGTCGTATTTCTTAGTCAGCAGGCAGCAGAACTTCATCATGATGGCAGGGCCGATGGCGAAACACTTGTCCACCTTCTCACGTTTGATGACACTTTCTATACCTTCGGTCACCAGTCCTTTATTGCCATACGAACCGTCGTCGGTCATGATGATGACTTCATCCGATGACTTTCTGACCTCGTTTTCAAGGATAATCAGTTCTTTGGAACGACCGGCCAATACGGAGATAACGCGGTTGCCGGCTGCTTTCAGCGCCTGTATGATGGGCAACATAGGAGCCACGCCTACGCCACCGCCTGCACAGACTACGTTACCAAAATTCTCGATGTGTGTGGCTTGCCCCAGCGGACCTACCACATCCAATATATAGTCACCTTCCTTCAGTTGGCACAGCTTGGTAGACGACAGCCCGACTTCCTGTACTACCAAAGTGATGGTGCCTTTCTGTATGTCGGCTCCGGCTATGGTCAGCGGCATGCGCTCTCCTTTGGCATCAACGCGTACAATGACGAAATGTCCTGCCTTGCGCGAACGTGCGATGAGCGGTGCTTCTACCTCAAACTTGAACACTTTCTCAGAAAATTGTTCTTTGCTAATGATTTTATTCATTATCTAATAATTTTGTTTGTATAATTACGTAATTGCTTTCAGATTGTTAGATTTTGCAAAGATACGGCTTATTTGTTAAAAACAAAGAATGTTAGGCGAAAAAGCCGGTATATACTGATGCAAATTGGGCGAACTGGCAGGAATAAACGGTATTTATTCTTGCAATTCGCCCAATAGAATTATTTGTGGTACGTATATCCTTTCCTTAAGAGGAAAATGTTTTTTAGTCAATCATGTCAAAGCCGCAATAGGGAACCAATGCTTTCGGTATACGGATACCTTCGGGTGTCTGGTTGTTTTCCAGCAAGGCAGCTACGATGCGCGGCAAGGCCAAAGCAGAACCGTTCAGTGTGTGGCACAGCTCGGTCTTCTTCTCACCTGTACGGTAGCGACATTTCAGACGATTGGCCTGATAAGTATCGAAGTTTGAAACAGAACTTACTTCCAACCAACGTTTTTGTGCTTCGCTATATACTTCGAAGTCATAGCAAATGGCGGCAGTGAAGCTCATGTCGCCTCCACAAAGACGCAGGATGCGGTAGGGAAGTTCCAATTTCTTGAGCAAGCCTTCCACGTGGTCCAGCATTTCCTGGTGGCTTTGTTTAGAGTGCTCAGGCTTGTCAATACGCACCAATTCAACTTTGGAGAACTCGTGCAGACGGTTCAAGCCACGTACGTCTTTGCCGTAGGAACCGGCTTCGCGGCGGAAGCACTCGGTATAAGCGCAGTTCTTGATAGGCAGTTGCTTCTCATCAAGGATAACGTCGCGATAGATATTGGTTACAGGTACTTCGGCGGTAGGAATGAGGTAGAGGTCGTCTACTTCGCAGTGATACATCTGGCCTTCCTTGTCGGGAAGCTGTCCCGTGCCGTAACCCGAAGCTGCGTTTACTACCGTAGGAGGCATAATTTCGGTATAACCTGAGGCACGTGCTTCGTCCAGGAAGAAGTTGATGAGAGCACGTTGCAGACGGGCACCTTTGCCTTTGTATACGGGGAAGCCGGCACCGGTAATCTTTACGCCTAAGTCAAAGTCGATGATGTCATACTTCTTGGCCAGTTCCCAGTGAGGAAGGGCATCTTTAGGCAATTCGGTTTCCATGCCGCCCATTTTCACCACGAGGTTGTCCTCGGCAGTAGCACCTTCGGGTACTTCGTCGTAGGGTACGTTGGGGATGGTGTAGAGCAGTTGTTGCATGTCTTGTGCTGCCTGGTCCATTTCAGCTTGCAGAGTCTTGTTGGCTTCCTTCAGTTCGCCTACACGGCTCTTGGCTGCTTCTGCTTCTTCTTTCTTTCCTTCCTTCATCAGCATGCCGATGGATTTAGAAAGTGAGTTGACTTCAGCCAGGTTGTTATCTAATACAGCTTGGGTGCTTCTTCTTTTGTTGTTGTAGGCCAGTACTTGTTCGATGGCCTCTTTGGCATTCTTAAAATGCTTCTTTTCCAATCCGCGGATTACCGCTTCGGTGTTGTCTGTGATTTGTTTAATGGTAAGCATATCTATATCTTATTCCGTTAATTTATATCCATATAAGTTTTGTTCGGCAAAGATAATGAAAATAACAGAGGGAATGTGCAGGATGGCTGCTTTATTTCCCTCGGATGCGTCTTGTCAGGTGAGAAGGTTCGCGCCGGGTATCCCACAGGTCTACAATGAATATTTTATCTCCTTGTATCCGATATATTAGTTTAATGAGTTTATGAACTACGAGTGAGCGATATTCTACCTCTCGATTTGCGAGTAGCGGCTCAAGCATTCCTGCTTTAGGATGTTCTGCCAATGTATGTAAGTAGCTATTGATACGCTCGTGCATTTGTTTGGCAGTATGTTGACCAAATTGTTTCTGGCCGTAATTTAGCAAAGCAATTCGTTCGTAGTTAGCCTGCCGTGTCCATATTACTTCAGCCATGGCAATGCTTGCTTTAGTTCGGCATCGGCTTCTTCACATGTCAAAGTTTCACCTGAATTTATCTGAGCTTCGGCTTCGTTTATACGCTCGTCCAGTTCTTTTTGCGTATAGTAAGGAACGGCTGCCTCTCTGCATTGTGTCGGGGAGTTTTTTTCTTCAGCCTTCTCTTTGTTAGTATAGTGAGTCTGTACCCTGTTCACAGCACGTTGGTAAGCGCGATATACGCTTTGCAATACCTCCATGTCGTCTGTCGACAGTATTTCGCGGGCCAGCTCGTTGCGATAGGCATTCAGGTCGATGGTATTCATGTTGCTTTTCCTTTCTTTGGTTACACCTTGACAAAGATAACTTATTCTCTTATAAAAAGAAAGGGATGCAACCAAAATGATTGCATCCCTTTTATTCCTTTTTTATATAGCAAAAACTTATGCTTCTGCACCTTCTGCCGGAATAACAGAAACGTAACGTCTGTCTTCGCGACCTACCTTGAACTGTACTGTTCCATCTACCAAGGCGTAGAGAGTGTGGTCACTACCCATGCCGATGTTGTTACCCGGGTGGAATTCTGTACCTCTCTGACGAACGATGATGTTGCCTGCCTTGCAAGCCTCGCCACCGAATATCTTAACGCCTAATCTCTTACTTGCTGATTCGCGGCCGTTCTTAGAACTACCGACACCTTTTTTATGTGCCATTTCTTCTTACTGTTTTAAATTGATTAAGCTACTACTTCTGTAATTGTTAACTCTGTGAATTGTTGGCGGTGACCGTTCAACTTGCGATGACCTTTTCTTCTTTTCTTGTGGAAAATGAGAACTTTGTCACCTTTTACCAGGCTGGATACAATCTGGCAAACAACTTTTGCACCTTCTACAGTAGGAGCACCTACAGTGATTGCACCGTCTTTGTCTACCAAAAGAACCTTGTCAAATTCTACTGTCGTACCGTTTTCTGCATTCTGGATGTGGTGTACAAACAGCTTTTTGCCAGCTTCTGCTTTAAATTGCTGACCGTTGATTTCTACAATTGCGTACATTTCTTATATATAATGTATAAGTTAGCTCCGTCGGGTGGTCTCTAATCACTTAGAATACACTTTGTCAGACCCGGTTCGGAATAATCGGCTGCAAAATTACATGTTTTATTTGAAACGGACAAATGTTTTTTCTTTTTTATTTAAACTACAGCCAGATAGTTTTTTGCATCAGGTATATATGTACCAGTAGCAGGCATTAGGCTTACGGTTGTAGGGGAGGATGTCATCGTGATTCGTTTTTGTTCTCTATATGTTTGAGGTACCAAGGAGTGGGGAAAGCGAGTCATTCTGTGTGCTGCTGATTGTTGTTAGGATATAGGTGTGTTGAGATAACCCGACAGGATAGTGGGGAAGTGTGGAATAGCTGGTAAATTTGTAGCCGAAGACAGCATTCGCTTTTGTATATTTGAAATAAAAAGGGAAAAAAGTGGCTGGACATATATAGTTTTTGAGCTGTTTTATGGTCTAACGAGTAAAAACAGGAAATGAAATGAGTGAGAAAGAACAACAATTCACGGAAATTATTCGGGAGCATGAGCGAACCATTTACACCGTCTGCTACATGTTCTCGGACAATACAGACGAAGTGAACGACTTGTATCAGGATATCCTGGTCAGGTTGTGGCAAGGCTTTGATGCTTTCGAGGGGAGAAGCGATATAAAAACGTGGATTTATCGCGTCAGTCTGAACTATTGCATCAACTTCAGCAACAGGCAGAAGAAGGAGCGCGAACGGCTGAACCTCGGCAAAGGTTTCCATACGGATGGGAACAGCCTTGAAAAGAATTTGCAGATAAAGCAGCTTTATAAGCGGATTAACACGTTGGGACTGGTCGACAGAAGCGTCATCCTGTTGTGGCTCGAAGGCCTGAGCTACGATGAAATTGGCGCTATCCTGGGTATTTCTGTCAAGAATGTCTCGTTCAAGTTGGTTCGCATCAAAGAACAACTCAAAAAAATGTCTAACCTCTAAAACAAAAGAAACAGTATGGAAATGAATATTGAAAAAGAACTCCAAGCGTTGAAATCTGATTATATCCAGTTCAAGGAAGGACTGGAAAAACAGGAAAAACTGAACGAAAAGTTCTTCAAGTCTCTGAAAAAGCGGCCCGCGATGGCCATTCACAAAGAAATCAGAGACCGTATATTGGGTGATGTGCTGACAGTGCCTATGATTATCGTGATTTGTATCAATATAGATTGGCCCCTGATGTTTGGCATATTGGTGTCGTTGTGGGCTTTGGTCGATTTGGGAGTCAGCTTGTGGGTCAGCCGTAAGCTGGGCATGGACAATCTATTGAACGGCGATGTGCGGACGGTTACAGAAAAGATTACCGGTTATCGCAAATTCTATGTAGGCTCACTCATTGCCGCCTTAGTACCCTTGACCGCTATGCTTGCCTATATATTTATGCGACTGTATGCCCGGGCGAACGATGCGGCCACAGTACAGCTTATTACCGTGGCGGGCGTTGCTTCCATCGCTTCTGGCATTGTGATAACTTTATTTCAATATAGAAAGCACGTGAAAAGGTGCAAGGAACTGTTAGACCAGTTCGAGGAACAGTAGTCGATTTCTATATTCTCTCTTAATCTTCTACTGTCCATCTCTCTATGCCCCGCTTTTCTTTGCTGAAGTTCACGCCAACTTTAAACAGTTTTCGTGTATCGGAGGCAAAGGGCAGGGCATACTGTTTGTTATTAATCTGTTTCAGGGCTTCTTCGGCTGTTCCATCCAGCTTGAACTCCATTACATAGATATACTTGTCTGTCTTCACCACCATATCGATGCGTCCGCTGGAAGTGTGGTACTCAGCCTGCGTATAGAAGCCCAGCAGTTTGAATACGATGAAAAGCACATTCTGATAGTGCAGTTCCAGATCACGTGCCAGTTCGTAGGGGCTGTCGGCAAAGAAGCTCTGAAGTCGTCTAAGGAAAGCATCCGCATCGCCCTGGCGGACGTCTTTGACGAAGCTCATAATCTCGAACGACGGATTGCCCGTCTCCAGATGGGCGTAGCGGGGCAGCAAGAACTTCGTAAAGCCTTCTTCCACCTCTTTATTGGGGAATCCTAAGTAATAGACTTGAAATTCTCGGTCGTATCCCTTGATGGTCAGATAGCCACTCTGATAGAGGATAGGCACCGGGTTGGTGTTCATCGTGTCGATGCCTCCCAGCGAGTCGGCAGACGCCATTTCTTCGGTCAGTCGGTGCAGGTCGTAGCGGCTGTGCTTCAGCAATTCGACCAGAAAAGTAGGTGTGCCGGTTTCGAACCAATAGCTTCCGAACCGCATTTTAGCAAATGTATTGAGCAGGCTGAAGGGATTGTAAATGTCTTCACTCTCCTCGGCAAAGTGGTAGCCGTCGTACATTTTTTTCAGCATGGCCTTGGTTTCCTCTTCAGTCAGTTTGTTTTGTTGGCCCAGTTCGACGATGTCTTCCTTGAAGTCGCTGTATAGTTCTTTTTCCGTAATACCGCACAAATTGGCAAAGCGTTCGTCGATGGAGATATCCATCAGATTGTTCAGGTCGCTGAACACGCTCACCTTACTGAACTTGGTCACACCGGTCAGCAGAGCAAACTTGATGTAGCGGTCACAACTCTTCATAACGCCGTAGAAGGCTTTCAGCGTGTTGCGGTAGTCGGCCAGCAACGCTTCGTTGCCGATGGCTTGCAGCATGGGCTTGTCATATTCGTCGATAAGGATAACGACATTGTGGCCTGTCACCGTACTGATTTTTTCTATCATATAGGAAAAGCGTTCTTCGGGCGAGCGTTCCTTCTTTTCGTCACCGTAAACAGCTTCCCATTTTTCAAGATGTTGATTCAGAATTTCATTGAGTGAAGAAGTTGTTTCGTATTTCTTGGTATTGAGGTCGAGGTGGAGGATAGGATATTCCGTCCACTCTTTCTCCAGCGTGTTCATGGCAAGTCCTTCGAAAAGTTCTTTCTTACCTTGAAAATATGCTTCCAATGTAGAGATGAGCAGACTCTTCCCGAAACGGCGGGGACGACTTAGAAAGTAGTATTTACCACTTTTGACAAGTCTGTAGATTAAGGCAGTCTTGTCAATGTAGAGATAATTTCCTTTTCGTATTTCTTCAAAGTTCTGTATGCCAACCGGATAATTCCTTTTCATAACATGTCACGATTTTAAATGTTAGTCTTCTACTATCCATTCCTCTATACCCCGTTTCTCTTTGCTGAAGTTCACGCCAACTTTAAACAGTTTTCGTGCATCGGAGGCAAAGGGCAGGGCATACTGTTTGTCGTTAATCTGTTGCAGGGCTTCTTCGGCTGTTCCATCCAGCTTGAACTCCATGACATAGATATACTTGTCTGTCTTCACCACCATATCGATGCGTCCGCTGGAAGTGTGGTACTCAGCCTGCGTATAGAAGCCCAGCAGTTTGAATACGATGAAAAGCACATTCTGATAGTGCAGTTCCAGATCACGTGCCAGTTCGTAGGGGCTGTCGGCAAAGAAGCTCTGAAGTCGTCTAAGGAAAGCATCCGCATCGCCCTGGCGGACGTCTTTGACGAAGCTCATAATCTCGAACGACGGATTGCCCGTCTCCAGATGGGCGTAGCGGGGCAGCAAGAACTTCGTAAAGCCTTCTTCCACCTCTTTATTGGGGAATCCTAAGTAATAGACTTGAAATTCTCGGTCGTATCCCTTGATGGTCAGATAGCCACTCTGATAGAGGATAGGCACCGGGTTGGTGTTCATCGTGTCGATGCCTCCCAGCGAGTCGGCAGACGCCATTTCTTCGGTCAGTCGGTGCAGGTCGTAGCGGCTGTGTTTCAGCAGTTCGACCAGAAAAGTGGGTGTGCCGGTTTCGAACCAATAGCTTCCAAAACGCATTTCTGCAAACGTATTGAGCAGGCTGAAGGGATTGTAAATGTCTTCGCTCTCCTCGGTGAAGTGGTAACCATCGTACATTTCTTTCAGTGCAGCCTTGGTTTCCTCTTCAGTCAGCTTGTTCTGCTGGCCTAATTCGACGATGTCTTCCTTGAAGTTGCTGTACAGTTCTTCTTCGGTAATGCCGCATAGATTGGTGAAACGGTTGGACATGGAGATGTCCATCAGATTGTTCAGGTCGCTGAACACACTTACTTTACTGAATTTGGTCACACCGGTCAGCAGGGCAAACTTGATGTAGCGGTCACAACTCTTCATTACGCCATAGAAGGCTTTCAGCGTGTTGCGGTAGTCGGCCAGTAACGCTTCGTTGCCGATGGCTTGCAGCATAGGCTTGTCATATTCGTCGATAAGGATAACGACATTTCGGCCCCATTTTTCTGCTGCACGCTGAATCACTCCCTGAAAGCGCAAGGATAAAGTAGTCTCGCTGGGACGAGTCTCGTACATCGCTTCCCACGTGCATAAAGCGTCATTAAGAATACTGTATAAACTCTCCGGCGTATCATATTTCTGAGCATTCAAATCCAGATGCAGGATGGGGTATTCCGTCCATTCCGTCTCCAGCGTGTCCATGGCAAGTCCTTCGAAAAGTTCTTTCTTACCTTGAAAATATGCTTCCAGTGTAGAAATTAGCAGGCTTTTCCCGAAACGGCGAGGACGGCTCAGAAAATAATACTGCCCTGATTTTACCAGTTTGTAAATCAGTTCTGTTTTGTCAATATAGCAGTAATTTCCGCTACGTATCTTTTCAAAGTTTTGTATGCCAACCGGATAGTTCCTTTTCATAATGTTCTTGGATTTACTTGCCAATGAATCAGAAATGTTATTTGTTACAAAGATATACATTTTTAGTTCATGTCCAATGATATTCTCCTTCGATTAGGAAAACTATCCCGGCAGTGGTAGGAAGATTGATTTAAGGTTGGCTGCAAACGGTAGGCGATTATCTGTCCAAGTCCCTATTCAAAAATACCTCTATCCCTGTAGAAAATCTGTCAGAGCCTGGAAACTGCTTCGTCTTTAGTCTGAATTTATGTATCTTTAGGTTGGAGATGCACATCTTCAGATTAAAGATGTCTATCTTAAGCCTGAAGATAGAGATTTTATGGGAAACAGATGATTTTTCTCGCTATATAAAGGCGTTTTTTCAGCAAGGATATCATCCTTATCTTACTTGTTTTAATTATCGTTTTCTTTAAGATTATCAATTAATTGTTATATGGCGAAGATTTCCTTTCACATAGTATTGGCTTTTAACTTCTCAGTTTGTCTAAAGGTGGGTAACAACTTTTTCTGATTTTTTTATAACCCAAAAACTGTTCTATGGGTGGTGGAGAAAATGTGCAAATGAGTAATTTTGCAGGCGAAAATTTGAATAACTAAACATTGAGTCCCGTTATGTTGAAGAATTTACTTTATATCAGCTTGTTCCTGCTGCTTTGTAACCAATCAGAGGCGCAGGAGCTTTCAAGTATATTGGACAGTTGTTACCATTGTCTGGACCGGCAGGATACAGTGGCGTTTAATAAGACCTATATTCAGCTTCTTGATGCTTATGAAAGGGCATATAACGCTGAAATGTATGCCATTGAAAAGGAATTAACGGAAATACGAGTTAAGGACCAGAGCATACGGCTGTTGTTGATTGATGCCCGAAAACGGAAGAAGGATGTTGATGAAATCTATAGAATGATGGATAATATGGACCGTAAACATGCAGTCAGGGTCGCCGAAATCATAGATAAGTATGGTTGGCTCGCTCCCGACGATATTGGGTATGAAGCCAATGAGGCGCTTTTCCTTTGCATACAGCATTCTCAAGATTCTTTGATTCAACATAAGTATTTGCCTTTGTTGAAAGATGCTGTACGGAAAGGTGCAGCTAAGGGTTGGCAATATGCTTTTCTGACTGACCGGTGTCTGATGAATCAAGGTGAAAAACAGATTTATGGGACACAGCAAATATCCAGGGAGGGGATATATTATCTGGTTCCTGTACAGGATATTGATAAAGTTGATTCTTTGCGGCAGGAGTTGGGACTTGAGCCTTTGAGTGAATATATGAAGGATTGCGGGCTGAAAAATGGGTGGAGCAAGGAGTTTTACAAAAAAAATATAAAGCTGCATGAATCAATTTTCGGTTCCTGGTATCAGACTTTCAAGCGTGATTAGATGAACGAGTGAATTTTCTTACAGTTACCTGTGTATCATTATAATCAGAGGCAGTTAATCGTATGCGATAAATTGTGACAACATCAATTTCTTATATAAATCTCTCATGGGCAGTTGTGGGCATCATCAACAAGGATGTCCACAACTCCCTTCAATTCATGAAGCGTCCGGGCGAACCGATAGAAGTTACTATCGAAAGGTATGTTATCGGTTATCTGGTCTTCTGGCATATTGCCTTTATTGATAAAGAAAAGATGAACAGATGTGACGATGAGAAGGTCATCAAACTTGGACGGAAGAAACTGGAGGAATACATTACCTTACATCCACCTGTAGCTACTTTGCCGAAGTTCTACATCGTTTTCCTAAATCAGCCTCAGATTGGCTGCGATGTCCACGGCCTCAGTGATGTTTTCTGTGTGTAAAATTTATCAATAGTTCGCTAAAAATTATCCAAGCCTAAGCGGCTCTGGCAGTAAATAAAATGAGTTCTTTGAAAAGTTTGTCAATTAATTGCGTGTTTGGTTCAATCCCAGACACGCAAATAAATTGTTCAAGCATGTAAGCATTGTGTATGACTGACTTGCATGATGATATGGAATATTTTATTCCCATCTTCTTACAGGCAGCCTTGGCAAGGTTTATTGCTGCAAGTGATGCTTTAAAGTGAAAAACCAGTTTCCTGAAGTCTGTAGACTGACAGTTTGTTATTCCGGCATGTTGCTTGGCATCACGAAAGCTGAATTCAAGTTGGAAACGTGTCCTGTAAAAGTCCAAAACATCCTGTGCGTTCTGTATTTCGTCCGTAGAGAAATACAGTTGCCATTTGTCCGTTTTTCCATCCATAGGATACCTACAGCCAGACTCACAAAGCGTTTGAGTGCTTTGGAGTATGCTTTCAGTCCGTAAAGTTTACCCATGTTACTTTGTACCCGGTACATCTTGTGATGTCCAGGTTCTCAAAGTCAATCTTGTGACAAATAGGGATTGTATGGAAACAGATACGGCTGCGTTAACTTATGTAGCCGTATCTGTTGGTCAATGCAGCCGTATTCGTAAGCAGATGCAGCCGTAAGTGTAAATGATAATAATGGACTGCTTGGTTGTTGGCGGTTCACCGCTATCGCGTTAGCAGTTCACTGCTATCATGTCAGTCTGAAATTAGTTAGTAGTCCACTATTATCATGCTGCCTGTGAAATCGGATGGTAGTCTTCAAGCCTTCAGTAATGGTAGCTCGGACTATTGCATTGTTCGGAAACGGTCAGTCCAGGTGTCCGATTTCGGACAATTACCCCCCCTTCAGAAGACCCTGGAGGTACTTGGCACAGTCTTTGCCCGTTAAGTTGGGAAAAAATGAACCAACTTATTTTCTCGATATGATAAACAGAAAATATCACATTTGTATATGGCGCTTTGGAGGGTTGCTGACAGCATTGGGTGTTCAGGCACAGACAGCCGCGGCTTAACCCGATACGCTGACTTCTGCTACCGTAGTTGATAAAGAGCAATCGGACGTTGTCACTGTCGAAAATGAACAATCCATCACTCTGTCCGAAGCCATTGCCCTGGCCCGCATCCGTAGTGTGGATGCTGCTGTGGCACTCAACCAACTGAAGACGGCCTATTGGGAGTATCGTACTTTCGGGCTGACCTCTTGCCCGAGGTGAACTTTACTGGTACATTGATTTTTAGTAATACCATAATAATAACAAACAGTAATGAAAAAGTTTATTTTGATATTAATTACATCAATAGTTGTAATTCAAGTTTATGCTCAAAATATTAGAGGAAAGGTTGTGGATAATAATAATAGTCCACTTGTGGGTGCTAATGTTCTTTTGTTGACAAAGGTGGATTCTGCATATATTGCAGGAACAGTCACTGACAATGAAGGTAATTTTGTATTGGCATCCGAAAAGGATGGTGGTATTCTTATGTTCTCATATATTGGATATCATAATGTGTATCACACTTTAAAGGGAGAGAATGTTGGAACGATAAAAATGCAGGAAAATACACAAATGCTCGATGCAGTAACCGTTACAGCTAGCCGTATCGTTAATAAAGCTCAAGGATACAGTATACGTCCTTCCGGCACAGGATTGGAAAACTGCAATTCTTCACAAGAAATGTTCGCTTTCTTGCCTGGGATAAGTGTGTCAAATGACAAAATAATGCTTCTTGACAAGCTTCCGGTAGTATATGTGAATGGAGTAAAGATTACTTCACAGGATGAGCTTGCTGCCCTCCTTCCGAAGCGCATAGAGAGCATAGAAGTGGACTATCTTGCCATAGGAGAAGGAGCAACAGAAAAAGGAGGTGTTATACGCATTACCACCAAGAAAGAGAAGAATGGTGGCTTTTCTAGTTATCTAAGTGCAAAGGTCGGGGCTTTGACAGCTTACGGGTATAATAACAGTTCTCCGACTTTCGTTTTTGACGTAAGTATCGGGAAGTGGACTTTCAACTATTATGCCGTCAATTCGCACAAACAGTTATTGGAAGACGCAACAAACAATTACCGATATGATTCAGGTCTGTACACAAACACTGCTTCTAAGACACGCTCCTGGATGAATAATTTCGGGAACCGATTGAACATAAGTTATGAGTTGAATGACCGTTCTACACTTGCAGTGTCCGAATATATCGGAAATATGACCATCAAAAACAGGCAAAGCAATATGGTAGAGACTTTTTGGGAAGATAGTGAGGATATGCAGCAAAGCAAAGTATTCCTACATGGTCCGGAACGTCAGTTTGCACAGCAAACTGTAGCTAAATATAGTTTGCAGACTGACGACAAAGGTTCGAATCTGGAGATTACAGCCGACTATCTTTTTCAGAATTATCATTTCAAACAATTTGAGGATGAAAATAATGTCCGTGTCTCTGCCGACAGCACCATGGAAAAGACAAGCATGTTTCGATTCAATCCGAAGTACACGCACAATTTTACCGGTGGAAAAGAATTAAAGGTTGGTGCTGATTATCAGTTTATCCGTTACAATGATAAAACGGACGATTTGACTAATCATGCGGATGCCCATATACCATCGGCTTATACCAACTTTTCAGGAAGGACTAAGACTTTGATGTATAGCGTTGGACTCACCTTCCAGTATAACCGTATGGAAGTTCGTACAGCTGAGGAAGTGACTCTCTTTGATGATTTCTATTTGTGTCCTCAGGCCAGCCTTATGTGGATGATTAAACCTAAGAGCGGGACAATGCTTGGAATAATGTATCAAAGTACTGTCAGCGATATGCCGTATAGTGTGATAAACGGTTATCGGAAATACTCCACTCCGTTCCAATACACAACTGGAAATCCGTCCCTCGTCACTCCGAGAGAACATGAGGTGATGGCTCGTTTTGCATTAAACAGGCATATCTCTGCCATGTTTGTATACGGTCGGGAGGCTAATCCTATTTATTATAATCATGGTGTAGACGAACAGAATGAAAATATTACATGGTCCAGACCGGAGAATGGAAAATATAGGCGAATGTTAGGGGCACGGATTGAGTTCTCTTATACTCCGGTAAAATGGTGGAATACAAAAATCCAGGCAGCAGCCATGCAAGACAAATTCGTATCGGACAATGAAACACTGATAGGACAATGGGGTGGAAAGTTTTGGTGGAGCAACAACTTTAATTTTACCCCGTCGTTTGGTGGCTCTCTCAACGGTTATTGGGAGACCAAGACAAGTTTCGAGAACTACTATTGGCAACCGGTAGGAAATGTAAACGCATCATTGTGGAAATCGTTCTGTAATGACAAATTACGTCTTTCACTCCAATCAATCATTCTGGCAAAGGGACGAAAAAGCAGAACAGAAGGAAATGGATACACCTCATATTATCATAACTCAACAAAGCCAACTTCTTTCACTTTCTCTATAACCTGGAGTTTTGCAGGCGGCAAAAAAGTTCGTCAACGTTCGGAAGCAGAAAGTATTCAAAAGTATAATAAAATTGAGGAAAGGAAATAGTTATTCTAAATCAGCCTCAGATTGGCTGCGACGCCCACGACCTCAATGATGTCTTCTGCGTGTAGCTTCTCAAATAGTTTTTTGTGGAATTAATTTGCCCCCTCTATTGGGTACAAATTACTTCCACAAAAAAACAATAACCTTGAAGTACGCTCTTGCAGGCGGGAACGGCTGGAGCTTACGATTGCATAGCTATGAAAAATTGTTATATATCTTTCTGTTGCAGATGTTTCCCCATTTTCTTATCGTATGCCTGACCTCTGGGAACCAGATAAAGAAACATTACGCAGTCATCCACTATCTGTACATGATAGCTGAAGAAGGCACGATAACTGCCTATCCTCAGGCGGTAGATAAATTCATAATCCACCAATTTCTTGCAGTCCGTCAGTTCCTCAATATTTTCGGCATTGATAACTTCCTGTACCGTCTGCCGAACTGAATCCAGCATTTTGCCGGAGAGTTTGCGAACTGCCTTTTCAAACTCCTTTGAAAATTCAACTCTCATTTCTCAGCAACTCCCAGCCAATCCATGAATTCCTTGCGCTCGTTCTTCTCCAGCTTGACTTGCCCATCCGGGTAATTCTCGGACATATAGCGGTAGGCTTCGCTGTCATCATACTCTTCCGCTTTTTTGTCGAGCAGATTTTCAATCAGTTTCTTCAGGTTTGTGCCCTGACGTGCTGCCATGACCGAAAGAGCCTTAAACGTGTCCTCCTTCAGGTCGATAATCTTTTTCTTGTATGTTACTGTTACTTCCATTATTCCGTCTTTTTTGCAAATATATAAAATATATACGATATATATGAAATATATTGTTTCTTCTTTTAAGGTGTTCCCCCTTCAGGTCGGACTTTCTGCTGCAATCTTTAACGCATAATTTGCCAACTCGCCTCTCTTAGGTATGTCAGATAACTATGCGTTAATAGAATGGTGGCATGTTTTCAATCTTTAAGCAGAAGAAAAATTCTTATTAATCTTCCTAAATCAGCCTCAGATTGGCTGCGATGCCCACGGCCTCAGTGATGTTTTCTGCGTGTAGCTTCTCAAAGAGTTTCTTCTTGTGAAACTTGACGGTATTGGCATCAATAAAGAGATTTTCTCCAATCTCCATGTTAGACATTCCTTTGACGGAGAGCTGGAGAATCTCTTTTTCACGGTCAGAAAGATTCAGTTCGGGCTGCTTGTGCCAGCGTCTGCCTTCAAAAGAGTAAATGTAGCGGTCGGTACAAGTGTGGTCTGAAATAAGGACATCGCCCATGTTCTTCTCCGGTGATAGTGAAACGGTGCAGAGAGCCAGCCAGATGTCATCTGTCGGGCTGAGCAGAATAGGGGTCAGTTTATGGTGGATAAGGTGGGCATGCTTTTCCGAGGTGCGGATATGGAAATTATATTCGATAGAAAAATCGAGTCGCTTCTCGGGCGGCTGGTTATAATAGAATCGGAACCCAGCTTCGTTGATTTCCTGCAATCTCTTAATCTCATCAGGAGAAACTACTTCAAAGTAGAAAGCATAACCTTTCTGCTGCACTTCTTCCGGTGAACGTCCGCAAAGGAACAGCGGATTGGGGGATACAAAAAGAAAGTTCTTGCGGTTGTAGTCTATAATGTAGATGCTGTGGTTCGTACTCCGTGATAGGGCTTCGGCCATAGACACGCAGATGCGGGTCAGGTTATAGTCTTCCTCACCGACGGAAAGATTGGATGCGATGGGAGTGAAGAAGGCTTTCAGGTCACTTTGCATGGATAGGAAGTTGTATTTGTCAGGGTGTGGTTTATTTCAGTAATTCATCCAGCGATGCCATGATGCGGACGTGCGGATAGCGTGCCAGCTCTTCTGTAGTGGTTACACCATGGGTGATGCCCGCAAAGCTGACGCCGGCAGCCTGAGCAGTTTCGGCATCTACGGTGCTGTCACCTATATAGAGTACGTCTTCGCGTTTGACAGCCAATTGCTCAATAGCAAACCAGACTCCTTCGGGAGAGGGCTTGGCCGCTTTTACATCCTCGCCACCTACGATGATGTCGATGAATCCCTCCGGGAAGTGCCGGTCGAGCAATTCTTTTATACGGTAGCGGTATTTGGTGGAGATGATGCCGATGTGTGCGCCTCTTTCTTTTAAAGCCGTCAGTACCGCCTTGGTTTCGGGAAACAGGACGGTATTGACGGTCATGTGTTGGTCTGCCTCTTTGACGTATTCTTTCCGCCAACCGGCCAGCACGGCTGCATCATTCATACCTGTGAGAATGGTGAATGACTCTTCCAGGGTCTTGCCGATGGTACGTTTGATATCTTCGTCACTGGTATTGGTATAGCCGTGCCGTTGGAGTACGGCCTGAAAACATTTCACAATGCCTTTCGACGAGTTGGCCAACGTATAATCGAAATCAAAGAGGTAGGTGCTGTATGTCATGCTGTCTGATGTCTTTTTGATTGGGAAAAGTTATTGGATTGCCTGACGGATACGTACCAGTTTGGTCAGTAGGTCTTCCAGCAAGTCCAGTTTCAGCATGTTGGCACCGTCGCTTTTGGCCACAGCCGGATTCTCGTGCGTCTCAATGAACAGTCCGTCCACTCCCACGGCAATGCCGGCCTTGGCAATAGTCTCAATCAACTGGGGCATACCACCGGTCACTCCACTGGTCTGATTGGGTTGTTGCAGGGAGTGGGTAGCATCCAGCACCACCGGATAGCCGAAGGACTGCATTTCAGGTATACCACGATAGTCTACCACCAGGTCCTGATAGCCGAAGGTTGTACCGCGTTCGGTCAGCATCACGTCCTTGTTGCCGGCTTCCACTACTTTCTCGGCAGCAAAGCGCATGGCCAAGGGCGACAGGAATTGTCCTTTCTTGATGTTGATGGTCTTGCCGGTCTTGGCGGCAGCCACCAGCAGGTCTGTCTGTCGGCAGAGGAATGCCGGTATTTGTAATACATCCACGTATTCGGCAGCCATGGCAGCTTCTTCAGCAGCATGAATGTCGGTGACAGTCGGTACTCCGAAAGTGTCGTGAACCTTCTTCAGTATCTTCAAGGCTTTCTCGTCGCCTATACCCATGAAGGAGTCCAGTCGCGAGCGGTTGGCTTTGCGGTAAGAGCCCTTGAATACATAGGGTATTTGCAGCTTTTCGGTAATTGTTACCACTTTCTCGGCAATGCGCAGAGCCATGTCTTCGCCTTCTATTACGCAGGGGCCCGCAATCAGGAAGAAATTGTTGGCCGGATTATTTTTCAGTTCAAGCATATATTTTTTTGATATAGGATAGTTTAATTGGGAATTATCAGTGTAATGGCCTCGTGGAGTACGCCTATTTCCAAGGGGAAATGGCGGTCGAGGATACGTCCGTCCAGGTCGACAGACGCATTTTGTGCACGTAGCACCTTGACGTGCTGTGTCCGGTAGGGCATCACCATCTTATGGTTGAGCAGGCGTCCCTGTATCAGCATCCACAGACCGGAGATGAGTTGCATCAGTTCAGGCCGGTAAATGACGGATACGTCGAGCCATCCGTTGTAGGGCACCGCGCTTGGGGCCTGTCCGTATCCCCAGGCACTGCCAATGCAGACGGTCATGATGCGTCCGCGTATGTGCTCATCGTTTATCTTCAGATGCATACGGTACAGCTTACGTTCGAAGACGAGCGAAATCAGTGCCATGAAGTAAGACAGGAATTTTACTCCCCAGAAGCGTTTGCACTGGTCGGTGATTTTTACGATACGTGCACCCAGTCCGATGTTGATGGCATTGAGGAAATAGCGGGTTACGTGCTTTTCGCCGTCATAGTAGTAGCACGTGCCTACGTCTATTTTCCGGTGGCGGTTGTTGATGATGCAGTCCACCGCCTCCTTGTATTCAGAGCTTATTTCCCAGTACTTGGCAAAGTCGTTGCCAATGCCGTTGGGTATGATGCCGATGGCAATGTTTTCCTTGTCTTCGGCATTGGAGCGCATGATGCCGTTGATGGCATCGTTGAGTGCACCGTCGCCACCTACGATGACAATAGTGCGGTAACCGTTGTTGGCCAGAATGCCGGCCAGCCGTTCTACGGAGCCAAAACCTTCAGACTGCACATAGTCGTAGACCACGCCCTTGCTGTCCATATAGGCTTTGATTTCTTTCCACCGTTTCTGCACCTTCCGTGTGCCGGCTTTGGGGTTATAAATCACCCCCCATTTGTTGGGTTCTACGCTCATCTTTGGTACTTGTTTAGTGAGGTTACAAGTCTGTTCAGACTGGTTTAGGTATATTCTCCGACAAAAATACTAAATCTCTTTGATTTTTTCTTTTACCAGGGCAATCTTTTCTTCAGTGGGCAGGGTGGCGTCTATCCAATAGATGGTGAATCCGCGCCGTTCCATTCCCCTGAACCATGTCATCTGCCGTTTGGCAAACTGGTGTATGGCAGTCTCCAGTCCATGATACATTTCATCGTAGCTCAGTTGCCCGATGACATAGAGGGTAAGAAACTTGTATTCCAGACCGTAGTAGATGAGGTCGTCGGGATGAATGCCTTGGTCAATGAGCCTGCGTACTTCGTCAATCATGCCTTCGTCGATGCGTTGTTGCAGGCGTTGGCTGATTTTCTGTCGGCGCAGTTCCCGGTCAATGTCAAGCCCTATGATAAAGCTGTTGAGCTGAGGAAAAGAACGTTCGTTCACGTCCGTATGCGTGTAGTATTCCTCTATCTCAATGGCCCTGATAGCCCGTTTGGCTGTATCCACGTCGGTGGTGTTGTGCAGCGTCTTATAGCCTTGCAGAATCCGAGTCAGTTCTTCCAGCGTCTTTCCTGCCAGCCGGTTGCGCAGTTCCGGATTTTCGGGCACGGGCAGCAGACGGTATCCTTTCAGTACCGACTCTATGTACATGCCTGTACCTCCGCATAGAATAGGTGTCTTTCCTCTGCCACGAATTTCTTCGTAAGCCCGCAGAAAGTCACGCTGATATTCAAAGACATTGTATTTATATCCCGGTTCAGCAATATCAATCAGGTGATAGGGAACCGTATGTTCGTTTATCTGATAGTCGGCCAGGTCCTTGCCCGTACCCAAGTCCATCCCTCTATAAATCTGTCGGGAGTCAGCACTGATAATTTCAGTGTCAAGGCTGTCTGCCAGTGCAGCGGCAAAGCTGGTCTTGCCGGAGGCAGTGGGACCTAATATGGTGATTAAATCATAATGGCTCATTGCGTTGTAGTGTTTTTATGACTTTCGCAAAGGTCGTTATTTTTGGGGAATAATCATTGCAGGCGGTGATTATTTTGTTACTGAGAATTGTTGCGCATCAACATTTGTGCATTGCATTTAGGCTGAGGTACTGACGTACTTAGAAATTTATGTTTGATTCTATAGCTATATTTCATTTATGTTTTTCTGCATGATTTCAAGTCCTTTCATTGGCTTTCTCTGTTTCTCATGTCCTCTTTTTCAGGTCGTTCGTAGCAATTTGTTCTATCCGGTGTAAAACGCACAATGAATGACAACGGATTTCATAATCGTCAGTAGACAAATAGTTGTATGTGGGTAGAAATTGTATAACATCGGTAAATCATTGTTTGGGAAATGCCTTATCTTTGTATTGGATTAATAGGAAACGCGATGGGCAAAATATTGAAAGTAAGTAACGTCAATGACTATGGCAGTTACCTGGGATGTACCAGCCGGCATCCTCTGGTTTGTGTCATTGATTATGCCGAGGTGTCGCCTATACGCCATAGTCTGAACAATTACAGTGTGTATGGGCTGTTTCTTCGTGATGATGCCGATGTGGACTTGGATTATGGGTGTGGTAAATATGATTACAACAAAGGTACGCTACTTTGTGTAGCTCCCGGGCAAATAGGAGGTAAGGAGGACAATGGTGAACGGGTGGCAATAACAGGATGGGCACTTCTTTTTCATCCCGACCTGCTGCATGGATTTCCGTTAGAAAGGCATATCAAGGAGTATTCTTTTTTTGATTATCGGGTGAATGAAGCCTTGCACATGACCGATGAAGAACACGATATCTTTGTTTTGTTGATGCGTCAGATACGAGAAGAATTGGGTAAGAAACAGGATGAGCTTCAGAACGCCATTCTTGTGAATTATATTGAATTGGCTCTCAACTTCTGTCAGCGTTTCTACAATCGCCAGTTCGTTACCCGTAAGGTTGAGAATTCCGACATTCTGGTTCGCTTTGACCGCTTGCTTCGAGATTATTTTGAGGATGAGCTCCAATTAACCCTTGGTTTGCCTACCGTACAGTATTGTGCGGACAAGCTGTGCATGTCGCCCAATTATTTTGGCGATGTTATCAAAAAAACTACGGGTGGAAGTGCCAGTAGTCACATTCGACGTTTTGTTACTCAGCTTGCCAAGAACATGCTTGCTGCCGGAGAAAACGTGTCGCAGGTGTCAGACCACCTAGGTTTTGAATATTCTCAGCATTTCAGCAGGATGTTCAAAAAACAAGAGGGAATTACTCCGTCGGAGTATTGTCAGAGGTTACGGACCTGATGGACACATTATTCTTGCCAACATATAGGTTGTGGAGATATGAAAGGCGACAAGATTAATCATTAAAAACTCTTTTGCAGGTAATGTTTGGGAAGATTTTATAGACTTGTCAATACTGGATTCTCCAGATAATTGAAAAGCCTATGAACTTCGCTTGGCTTACGTGGGTCGAGCATCAGCGGATGTGCAAGATCAAGTGTGGCAATTTGGTGCATATTTTCTGCTGATAGTTCAAAATTCCAAATGGCAAGGTTCTCTTCCATACGATTACGGTGGACAGATTTCGGAATGATGCCTACACCCCGTTGCACATTCCATCTGAGGATGATTTGTGCCACCGATTTACCATGTTCTGCCGCAATACCTTTCAACACTGGGTTAGTAAACATGCCATTCATTCCTTCTGCAAAAGGAGCCCATGCTTGAGGAGTGATATTGTATTCGCGTAAGACAGTCAATTCTTCCTCCCTTTGATAGAAAGGGTGAAGTTCAAGTTGATTGACCATCGGTCTGATTTCAGCAGTATAGCAGAGGTCTATGATGCGGTCGCTCTGGAAGTTGCTTACACCAATGGCACGGATGCGTTTTTCCTTATAGAGCTCTTCCATTGCTCGCCATGCACCATAGTAGTCACCGAAAGGCATGTGAATGAGGTATAAATCGAGATAATCAAAGCCAAAATTGTCGAGCGTCTTGTAGAAAGCTTTTTTCGTCTGCTCATATCCCATTTCGTTGATGAAAACTTTTGAAGTAACGAAAAAATCCTCGCGGGGGAGTCCTGACTTGTGGATGGCAGCACCCACTGCTTCCTCATTTTTATAGGAAGAGGCTGTGTCAATAAGGCGGTATCCCGTAGCAATCGCTTCCGATACAGCCTGTTCGCATATCTTGAGATCTGATATTTGGAATATGCCGAATCCTTCTTGCGGCATTTCTACTCCATTGCTTAATTTAATAGTTTGCATAATCTTTTTTCTATTTTATATTCTTGATTTTCTTGTGTATAAGTTGCTTATCTATCTTATGAATTTTCATATTCTAGGTCATGTCAGTTCCGTTGCAATACAGTTTGGATATTACATATCTTTTATGTCGGCTATATTCAAATGCCAGTAGATGTGAGGTGTGGAATAAGCTTTTTTGTCCGTAAAAGACTGTAAATGTTTTTATGACATAGAGTATTCCTATTTTTATATACGCGGCTCTTTCATCAAAGAGGCAAGTTTCAAATTAGTTTCAACGGATGAAACCACCAGTTTCAAGGCATGAAACTAAAATGTACTGACGAGGTTATCAATTAAAGCAGGCTTGTCTCTTTGTTTTGCTAACCCTGTGTCAAATGGTCCGATACAATTCTCTTTAATTTGAAATGACCGTGTTATGATATATTTATTAGGCCTTTTGATTAGGTCTGTTATTGGGTAGGAAGGAATTTGGAATATACCTGTTATTTTCCCAATGTTTCCTTTACTCTCGTCAGCAACTTCGGGATATCCAAATGCTGCGGGCATTTTGCCAAACATTGACCGCAACCTACGCATGAGGATGCCGGGTCGCCACGTTGGACTGGTGACATTGAGATGGTGTAGTCAGCCATCGCCCGTTCCTTGTTTTGGTGCAGGATATAGTTATTATACACGTAGGCGAAGATATAGCCGATGGCTACATTATGCGGACAAGGAATGCATTGGTAACAGCCAGTGCAATCGATGTGTCCTAGTGCATGACGATAGGCATAGATGGCTGCACCTAAAGCCGTGCGTTCGGCTGGGGTAAGCATATTCGGGCGAGCTTTGGCGGCATACTTCAGGTTATTCTCCACATCAGCCATGTTGCCCATACCGCTGACTGCCACGCTGACTTCGGGAATGTCCCATAAGTAATCCAATGCCCACTCTGTATCAGGCTTATGGATGCCCGTAGAGGCAAGTGCATTACGCATGGATTGTGGCAGGTTCGCAAGAAATCCTGTACGGACAGGTTTCATCACCGCCAGTCCCATGCCGTTGGCTGCGGCATATTTCGGACCAAGCACACCTGCTTCATATTCATAATCCAGATAATTGTGTTGGATGAGGCAAAAGTCCCAAGCCGGTGTATATTCTACCACTTTTTTAAAGAGTTGCAGGCTGTCGTGGAAGGAAAAGCCCATGAAGCGTATCTTGCCTTGTGCTTTCAGGCGTTCCATTTTTTCAATGAGTTTGTAAGGCAATACATAATCCTTCCATGCACGATGCATAATCATGTGGATGTGATAAAAGTCTATCACGTCCGTATCGATGGTTCGTCGTGACTGGTCGAAGAACTTTTCAAAGTCATCTGCGCTTTGCATTTCCCACCATGGCATTTTTGACGTTACATAAACACGGTCGCGCCAGCCCCCGGCAAGGGCTTTGCCCACCGCTTGTTCGCTTTCACCGCCAAGATAGACACGGCCCGTGTCAATGTAGTTTACGCCCCCTTCAATGGCACGGTGTACCATGGATGTGGTTTGGTCGAAGTCTACGTGTCCATTTTTCATCGGCAGGCGCAACATCCCGAAGCCAAGTGCCGAAACCTTTACTCCAGTTTGTCCCATTGGGCGATATTGCATTTGTGGATTGTAATTGAGGATGTTTTTTGATAACTGTTCCTCTATCGCTCGCTTTTCTGCTTCCTGCGCAATTGCTTTCGGGCCGTTTAAGGCTCCTGCGGCTGCGGTAAGAAATCCGCTTTTGATGAAATTACGTCTGTCCATATTCTTTCTTTTTTATCTGTCTAAACCTATCAGCCATGTTGGATTACTCCGAACGAGTAAGTTAATGTCTTTTTGAGATAGGCCGATGGCTTGCAGTTTTAAGATGCAATCCCTCATGCCTTCAATAGGGTGGGGCATTACCTCCTGTCCCAAATCTGTGGAGATGAAACTGCGTGTCGGGTCAATGCGGACAAACGAAGCAAATTCTTCAATGCTTTGCTGTTTGTATTGGGGCATTTTTGTTCCTTCTCCCCATAGGCAAGGCAGGTAGCAATATTCTATGTATGCACCAAGATCAATGCACTGTTTGATTTGGCTGTGTGTCATGGTCCATATATAGGAATTAGCATGAGTGACAACGATACGTTTTACACCGATTTCATGCGCTTTGCGGACAAGTATAATGCTTTCTTCAGGCGAAGAATGTCCGGTTGCAAAAATAATGTCAGCTTCTGCACATATTTCCATTACTTTTATGACTTCCGGCAAGACTTGCCTGTTATCGTCCAATACAGGGATACCTTTTCCCTTGTGTTTTTCATATCGATACTGGTAAGCAGCGTCCAATGTCGGCATCCAGATGCAGCGACACAGCCCTCCACTCGTTTCAACTGCTTTTTGCGCAGCATATGCATTCACCTTGTCGCCGTGTACACGGTTCATGCAGAAACTGCCGAAACATACTGCATTGGGTAATGCCTGGCGTATGATATATGCCCGGTCGTGGCAACTGAAGTCGTTGGACTTGAACATGACGGCTCTGTATCCTGCTGCCATCGCTTCGCGCATAAAAGAGTATTCATCCACTGAACGTGTCCGTGAATCAGGATGGCAATGTAGATGGATGTCGCACACATTTTTCAATATTCCGTCATCTACCAGCTTGGTATCATTCTTTTCTCTTCGCAACAGATTCATAGCCTGCCCCGATATAGTCGTGGAAGTGAGCAGAGCTCCAGTGGTCATAACGGAAGTCCTGATGAAGTCTCTTCTGTTTATTTTTTCATTTGTACTCATCATGCTTCTTTTTTGAAGCAAAGATACCAGCGCATTGTACAAAAAGGCGTAACGATACTACAGAAGATTGTGACACTTTTACTGATAATTAAAAGGAAACATGTAAACGATAGATTAGTGAGTTATCTTTGGGTTGGTTTCATTCTGGAAGACAATATGATTACAATAGGAAGTGCTACTAAGAAAGACTGGTTGTAAGACGTGTGGATTTAGTGATCTCCGGTTTAGGAATTTTGTGGATTTCAAGTGTTTTCATACAATAAAAAAGAGACGGTTCAGCTATCAATAGCGAACCGCCTCTTCAAGATTATGTTTCAAGTAATTACTTGCGGTAGTTTTCCAGCTCCTCAGCCTTAAACTTGCGGATGAAGTTGAAGTGCTTCTCTACTTCAGACTCTGCATAGTTGACATAAACCTGTGCTGACTGTGCAAACAGCTCGGGAGCCTTTGTGGCATCCTGGATGATGAGCTGTGACATGACGCAGTCCGCTGCCATTTCGTAGAGACGGCGTGCGGTGAAGTCGAGCAACTCCTGGTTCTGTGCTTCCTTTACGGCATTGGTGCAGGCTTCCAGTTTGTTGGTCATTTCTTTTACACGGTCCATCAGCGGCTGCATAGCTTCGCTGCACGGAATCTGTTCGTATTCGCGCAAGATAGAAGCATAAGTGCCGTTGGTCACGTAGCGGATGGCTGCAACAGTCTGCAACTGGGTAGTACCTTCGTAAATGCTGGTGATACGTGCGTCGCGGTAGATACGTTGGCAGGCATACTCCATCATGAAGCCTGAACCACCGTGAATCTGGATGCAGTCATAGGCATTCTGGTTGGCATATTCAGAGTTCATACCCTTGGCCAGCGGAGTGAAGGCGTCGGCCATCTTGGCAAATCTCTTCTGTTCCTGACGTTCTTCGGGTGTCAGCTTGCGTTCACGGGCAATGTCGTCCAATGCCTTGTATACGTCAACGTAGCGAGAAGTCTGATAGAGCAGCGAACGGCCTGCGTCGAGCTTGGCTTTCATGGTGGCCAGCATGTCATAGACAGCCGGGAACTCGATGATGGCTTTACCAAACTGCTTGCGGTCTTTGGCGTATGCCAGACCTTCGTCGTATGCTGCCTGGCTCAAACCTACAGACTGTGCGGCAATTCCCAGACGGGCGCCGTTCATCAGAGCCATAACGTATTTTATCAGACCCAGCTTGCGGTCGCCACAGAGTTCTGCTTTTGCATTCTTGTATACGAGCTCACAGGTAGGAGAACCGTGAATACCCAGCTTGTTCTCAATGCGGCGAACGTCTACGCCACCGTCGCGCTTGTCGTAGATGAACATGGACAGACCGCGACCATCGTGTGTACCTTCTTCAGAACGGGCCAGTACGAGGTGGAGGTCAGCATCACCGTTGGTGATGAAACGCTTCACACCGTTCAGGCGCCAGCACTGGTTAGCTTCATCGTAGGTAGCTTTCAGCATTACGCTCTGCAAGTCTGAACCTGCATCTGGCTCTGTCAGGTCCATGGACATAGTCTCACCGGCGCAGATACGTGGAATGAAACGACTGTGCTGGTCTTCGTTACCGAATTCGTACAGTGTCTCGATACAGTCCTGCAGTGACCAGATGTTGCCAAAACCGGCATCAGCTTGAGCCACAATCTCAGCACACATGGTGTAGGGAGTGATGGGGAAGTTCAAGCCACCGTAGCGGCGTGGCATGGTCATGCCGTTCAGGCCTGCTTTCACCATGGCGTCGAGGTTCTGCTTAGTACCGCTGGCATATTCCACACGGCCGTTGGCGCAGTGCGGACCTTCCTGGTCTACGCCTTCTGCGTTGGCGGCAATCACTTCACCGGTAATCTCACCGGTGATTTCCAATACTTTGTCGTACGAGTCCATAGCGTCGGCATAGTCTTGCGGCGCGTAATCATACTCGTCCTTGTCTTTATAGTTGCGTTCTTTGAGTTCGCAAATGCGTTCCATCAACGGATTGTTCAGATGGAAGCGCAATTCCGGGTGTTCAGTATAAAAATTGGGCATAACTTTTTACTTTTAGGAAGTTAGAGAAGTTAAAGAAGTTATCCATTCACTTCGTTCATGTAGAAGTTAAAGCCAAATGAGTAGCTTATGAATCTTCTATTATACCAGTAAACTTACTGTTTTGAACAGCCTTACAATAGGCATTCAGTAAGCGGCTGACATTCTCTATTCTTTCTGTCAATATTAAACTAATTTCTTCAGTAATGTATTTCAGGTCTTTAGAAAGAAGTATATAGTATCTGCACTCTTCCAAACTGCCTTGTGCGACATTCATTAATCGAAGTTTATCTGATTTGCCGGTCTTTTTATATCCTTCAGCAATATTTGCGGCAATGGAAACCGCAGCACGTTGAAATTGTGACATTAATCCAAAGCGCTCATGGCTGGGGAAAGCATTGGTAAATTTGTATACTAATAGTACAAATTCATGTGCTTTCTGCCACGTAATCAGATCTTTGAAACTCTGTGTCATAACATATCTATCGGCTTTAACTTCTGTAACTTCATTAACTTCTATAACTTCTGGACAAAGATTACTTACTATTCTTCTTATAATACTTAATCATTTTCGGAATCACCTCTTCCACGGTTCCGTTGATTACATAATCAGCAATGGTGTTGATAGGTGCATTCTCATCATTGTTGATAGAGATGATGATACCCGCATCCTGCATGCCGGCAATGTGTTGTATCTGGCCGGAGATACCGCAGGCAATGTAAAGTTTCGGGTGAACCGTTACACCTGTCTGGCCAATCTGACGGTCATGGTCGGCAAAGCCGGCGTCAACGGCAGCACGGCTGGCACCTACCTCGGCGTGGAGTTCCTTGGCCAGCTCAAACAGCATGTCGAAACCTTCTTTCGAGCCCATGCCATAACCTCCAGCCACTACGATAGGAGCACCCTTCAGGTTGTGTTTGGCTTTTTCTACGTGGCGGTCGATAACCTTTACCACATAGTCTGTTTCGTGTACATACTTAGCTACGTCATGGCGGATTACCTCACCCTGATAGTTCTCGTCAAGGATTTCCTTCTTCATCACACCTTCGCGGACGGTAGCCATCTGTGGGCGGTGTTCGGGGTTGACGATGGTAGCAACGATGTTACCACCGAATGCAGGGCGAATCTGGTAGAGCAGATTTTCGTATGTCTTGCCAAGTTTCTTGTCCTCGTGACTACCGATTTCCAGCTGAGTACAGTCGGCTGTCAAACCACTGGTCAGGGCAGAAGATACACGTGGACCCAGGTCACGGCCGATAACGGTAGCACCCATCAGGCAGATTTGAGGCTTCTCTTCCTTGAACAGGTTGACAAGGATAGAAGTATGGGGCAGGGAAGTATAAGGGAAGAGACCCGGGGCGTCGAACACATGTACGTGGTCTACACCGAAGGGCAATACTTGCTTTTCTACACCTTCAAGGCCGGTGCTTGCGCAGATGGCTTCCAACTGGCAGCCCAGCTCGTTGGCCAGCTTGCGGCCTTTGGTTAAAAGTTCGAGACTGACGTCGGCAACATGGCAGCCGTCCATCTCACAATATACAAATACGTTGTTCATAGTCTTTTATTCTGCTTTAAAGGTAATAAAGGAGGTAAAGTATTATCAGCCAGCAAGCTGGCTTAGTAGGTAAAGTTCAATAGCCTTTCTTGTCAAGTCTGCTTCATTTGAGCTTTACCTTCTGAAGTTCATCGTGGATGAACTGATACCTTCTCTATTACTTTATTACTTAAATATTGAAGATTACCCAATCGTATGATTTGCAATCAGTTCTACAATCAGGTTTTCTACATCCGCATCGCTGCCTGTCAATGTTTTGCTCTCCTTGGCCTGGAAGACGATGTTTTCAATCTTCTTCACTTTGGTAGGTGAACCGCTGAGACCGCATTGTTTGGTATCTCCGTTTACGTCGGCCACGCTCCATTCCGTGATGTTCAGGTAGGGACGTTGTTCGTACAGATATGCATAAGGAATCTCAGCCAGTGCGTTGGGATTGCAATGAGCAGTAAGCGCAGCTTTTTCCTGTCCACCCATGGCACGTTTGTATTTCTGTACCAGTTTGGCGTTGCGCGGACGGCAGGGAGCAGCACTACCGTTGACGGTGAGCACAATGGGCAGCGGTCCTTCTACGGTTTCCACACCGCCGTCAATGTGACGTTTCACCCGGATATGTCCGTCTTTTACTTCTTCAATTTCCTCTACGTATGTCACCTGTGGCAAACCTAGCTTTTCGGCAACTTGGGGGCCTACCTGTGCCGTATCACCGTCGATGGCCTGACGACCGCCAATGATGATGTCATACTCGCCAATCTTGCGGATGGCTGTTGCCAGGGCGTATGAGGTAGCCAAGGTGTCGGCACCGGCAAAGGCGCGGTCAGTCAGCAGATAGCCGTTATCGGCACCGCGATAAAGTCCTTCACGAATGATTTCGGCTGCACGTCCCGGTCCCATGGTGAGCATGGTAACGGTCGAACCCGGATGTGCGTCTTTCAGGCGGAGCGCTTGCTCCAGCGCATTGAGATCTTCCGGGTTGAAAATGGCCGGAAGAGCCGCACGGTTGATGGTACCGTCGGCGTTCATGGCATCCTTGCCCACACAGCGGGTGTCGGGCACTTGTTTTGCCAATACTACGATTTTTAAACTCATGATATTAAATAATTAGTATAAGTGTTTCTCGTTTTTTATCAGTGCCGAATAGAGAGGCAGCAATAATCTGCTGGGACTGATGTTCGGTTGACTGTCAGCCTGCAAATTTACGGAAAGTGATGGGTTTGACAAGAAATCGGGGGTAGAAAATGCACAATAGAATGACTTTTGAGCAAGAAAAAGGAAGAATAAGGTAGAAAAAAGTTCTGTTTTCTCGCTTTTGTTAGGAGTATTGTTAGAGTTTCGTGTGGCTCAGATGCAATGCAAGATGTATTATAGTTCTTTGTGTAAGACGTTATGACTGAGGCCTCGTTTGAATGTCTCTCTGGAAGTAAATGTAGCTACAGTAGTTATCACTTTAGCAGCAATTCGTTAGAAGCTGAAGCCGATAGTTTCGTAAATGGAAGGAGTGTTGCTATTCCTACACTTCATTTTAAACTCTTTAGTCTTTTGATTATTAATACTTTTTGCTTCTACAAGTTTTAGCAAAATGCTGAAACTTGTAGAATATATATTGTGAGACAAACTCTTGCCTGGAACTAATGAAGCGAAAAAGCATGTACTGTTGCCGAAAAAAATGTTGGATCTTTCCAGCTATTTAACTTGTATTCAGCAGATTATCAGTACAGCAATGCCCCTGCAATGCCACATATCACAATCATTAATATCGGGTTGACCTTATACTTATGTGTACCTACAAAGGCTGCCAGGAAAATGATGCAACTGATAATAAATGTATAGGTATCGTCCTTAGGCGAACCGAAGTTCTCGGTATTCATCAGCACCAGTGCAGCCGATGCCAGCAGACCTACTACGGCAGGGCGCAGGCCACTGAATACCGACTCTACAACAGGATGTTTCTGATACTTCAGGAAGAATTTGCTGATGGTCAGCATCAGGATAAAAGAAGGCAGCACAACGGCAAAAGTGGCAATGATGGAACCCCAGACGTTGCCCGTAGCCGTGAAGCCTACATACGTGGCCGAATTGATGCCGATAGGTCCGGGTGTCATCTGGCTGATGGCCACAATGTCGGTAAACTCCTGTGGTGTCAACCATTCATACCGGGTTACTACTTCACCTTGAATCATGGACAACATGGCATAGCCGCCTCCAAATCCGAAGAGGCCTATTTTGAAAAATGTATAGAAAAGTTGTAGATAAATCATATTTTAGAATTTTACAGGTACTATTATTTATTGGCAGACAAACATTATCTCGTTTGTTTTTCAAGCTTCAGTTTTGTGTCGGGTTGTATATTTACCCCAGACAAAGCCTCCTACGCCGGCGGCAATGATAATCCAGATGGGTGAGAATCCCAACAGCCAGATGAGCAGGGCCGATACAACAGGAATCCAGACGTTATAACGGTTTATCTTGGCCGACTTGGCCATGCTGAAGGTAGGGGCGGCAATCAGTGCCACCACGGCAGGACGTATGCCCTTGAATATGTGTTCAATGGTAGCATTGTCCTTGAAGTTATGGAAGAACAGGGCAATGGCCAGGATGATGAGGAAAGAGGGCAGGATAGTGCCTAAGGCGGTTACGATGCTTCCCCGGATACCCCTGAGGCGATAGCCTATGAAGATGGAGATATTGACAGCCAGGATGCCCGGTGACGACTGCGAGATGGCCAGCAGGTCGATGAAGTCTTCCTTGGCTATCCAGTTGCGCTTTGTCACGATTTCGTTTTCAATAAGCGGTACCATTGCATATCCGCCTCCAATGGTAAAGGCTCCTATCTTGAAGAAGATGGAGAAGACTTCGAGGTATATGTTCATTGTTCTACTGATGGTTTATTGTCATTGTTGGTATTCGTTTTATTTCCTTTGGCATACTGGCTGGGGCTGACATTGAAGTGTTTCTTGAACACCTCGCGGAAGTACTTGGCATCGCTGAAACCGGTCATGTCCGCTATTTCGGAGATGCTGTATTTCTGTTCACTTAGCAGCTTTGTGGCATGCTTCAGACGGATGAGGCGTATATAGTCGGCCGGAGCCTGTGCTGTCAGGGCTTTTATCTTGTTGTAGAAGCTGGTGCGGCTCATGTTCAGCAGGCCGCACAGCACGTCTACGTTGAACGTAGTGTCGTCCATGTGCTTTTCCACCTCCTGCTTCACGGTAGCCATGAACTTCCAGTCAAGGTCGCTGGTGCAGTTGCTGCATTCAGAGTTGTCGTCCTGTGGGGTGCTCAGTTCCAGGTTGGCATATTTCCGACGCAATATTTCACGGTTCTTCAGCAGATTGGCAATGGTGGCACGCAGTACGCCGTTGCTGAAAGGCTTCACTACATATTCGTCGGCTCCGCTTTGCAGTCCTTCGATGATGTGCCTGTCCGAGTTGAGTGCAGTGAGCAGTATGATGGGGATGTGAGACGTATTAATGTCGTTCTTCAGGATGCGGCACAACTCGTCACCTCTCATTTCGGGCATCATGACGTCCGAGATGATAAGGTCGGGATTGTCGGCTTTCACCAGGCTCAGGCCCTCTTTCCCGTTGGTGCATACCCTGACATCGAATTCGTTGCCCAGACTACGTTGCAGGTAGTTGCGCAGTTCGTCGTTGTCTTCCACCACCAACAGTTTGCTGCGTTCGCTGCTTGCCGCATCGACAGAAACCGTATTCTCCTGTTTGGAATCGGCTTCTTGGCCATGGTTGCCGGTTGGTTGCAGGATGTCCTGCAAGGTAATGTCTTCCTGTGGCTTGTCTGCTTGTTGTGCCATGTCTGATTTTCGGTAGGCCGATGCTGCCAGCGGAAAAGATACTTTGATGTCTGTTCCTTGCCCTTCCGTGCTGCTGAAGGAAAGCTTTCCTTTGTGCAGTTGGGTCAGCTTCTTGACCAGCAAGAGTCCGATGCCACTGCCGGTTATTTTATAATTGATGGCATTGCTTCCCCTGAAGTACATTCTGAACAGTTTTTTCTGTTCAGAGGCCGGTATGCCTATGCCATTATCTTTGACGTTTACGCTCCAGTAAGCTCCTTCCTGCTGGGCTGTCACTTCTATGCGGCCGCCTTCCGGGGTGTATTTGAGTGCGTTTGACAAGAGATTTTTCAGGATAGATTCTATTTTTTCCTTGTCGAACCAAGCTTCTGTGTCCGTTTCAAAGCCATGCTCAAAGTGCAGGGCTATGTGCTTGGCCTCCATGCCCGGGCGGAAGCTATCAATAAGTTCAGTGAGGAAAGTTTCCAAACGGTGCGGCCCGATGTGTAGCTTGTGTGAATAATTGGCAGCTCTTTCAAAGTTGAGCAGGTTGCTCGTTTGGCGCAGCAGTATGTTGACATTGCGCAAGGCTGTGTCCATATTGCTTTTTCCGCCAGGGCTCAGTTGCTCATTGGCCGACAGTTCCTCCAGCGGTGCCTTGATAAGGGTTAGTGGGGTACGTATGTCATGGGCCGTATTGATGAAGAACTGTATCTTTTCATTCGACAGTTTTCTTTGTCTGCGCAGGGCTGCTATGCGCATGGCTGCCATGCTGGCACCAATGACCAGCAGTATGTAAACTATCAGAGCCGGCATGCTGAGCCACAGGGGGCGTCCTATGACGATTTGCATGCTGCGCTCTTCCAGTACCAGGTTCGGGTTTTCTCCGGAAACGGCTTTTACCCGCAAAGTGTAAGTTCCCGGGCTCAGGTTGGTAAAATGGATGGTACAGTCGTGTTCGGGTTGGCTCCATACATTGTAGAAACCTTCAAGCATCCACGAGTAGAGTATCAGGGAAGGTGCGTCGTAATTGATGCTCGATACATGGATGGAGAATATATTCTGGTTGTAGTGCAGGCGCAACTGTTCAGTCTGGTCAATGGGGAGGGTGAGGGGCGAGTGTTTCTCGCCGGGGTATACCGTGCGGTAGAGTACGCGTAAGTCGCTGAACACGATTTTGAAGCGGCCCGGGTCGGGGAAGTGCATGTCGCTGTCAAACTCAATGGCTCCATCCGTACTGCCGAATATGAGATCGCCGTTTTGGCAAAGTGTACCCGAACCGGCATTGAAGTGGTCGGAACGCAACCCCTGTTCTTTGGTCCAGTTGTGGAATGTTTCAATCTGCGGGTCAAAACGGCACAGGCCGCTTTCGCTGCTCAGTATGAGCTTGCCGTTCTTGTCAGGCAATATGGTGTAGATGTTATTGGTCAGCAGTGCGCTGTTGTCCTTCTTGTAATGCCTGAAGGTGTTCTTGTCTGTGTCGTAGACTAACAGACCGGTATTGTTGATGCCAATGTACAGTTTGCCGTCCGCCGCCTGGTAGAGGGAGTATAGAAAATCTGATTCTGCCGGCAGTGATATGCGACGGTAATGTCCTGTTGATTTTTCCAACAGAAACAGACCGTTGGCACCTCCTATCCATAAATGCTCCCGGTCTTTCTCTACAATGTTGCTGATGCCGCTCAGGCCCGGAATGTGGCGCAGGCAGTTTCCGTCCTTGTCCAGTTCCTGCAGGTTGTGGTAGCCTCCGGCCCATATATGTCCCGAAGAATCGCGCGTCAGTGCTCTGGTGTACATTTCGGGCCGTATGTCGTGCAAGCTGTAAGGGATAAAGCTGACAGTCTTGCGCAGTTTGTCTATCCGGTGGATACCGTCATTATAGCCTCCCACCCAGATGATGCCGGGCGAAGCCTCGCACAGGCTGATGAAGGTATGGTTGCCGCTGTGCTTGCCCTGGTTGAATTCGCTTAGGAAAGAGTGCCAGGTGTCGCTTCGGCGTTCATACAGGCTGACACCGTTGTTGGTAGCAAACCAGAGGTCGCCTTCGTGGTCTTCGATGATGGCGTTTATCTGGTCGTTGACCAGCGATTGCCGGTTGCCTATCGAATGTTTTATCCAGGTATATTCGGGATAATTGTTGTTGCAGACGGTAATGCCTATGGGGTAATTGGCTATCCAGATGCGTTGTTGCTCGTCTATGTAGAGGTCGTTGATGGTGTTTCCGTTCATGCCGTTGTTGCTGTTGTAGTCAGCCACAATGTAGGCTTGGGTCCGGTTGTTGTCCATGTCCATCTTGTAGATGCCTGCACCGTCGGTGGCTATCAGCAGTTCCTTGTTGCTGAAAGGGCAGATGCGGTTGATGCTGATGTCAGTCAGTTCGTGAGAACCTGCCGCAGCAATCTGCTGTTCCTTGGGCGAATAGACAAATACCCCCTGCTGTGAAGTTCCTATGAAAACCTTTTCCGAAGTAGGATGCAGGTATAGTGAGGTGATTTGCAGGGAAGGCGCAACCGCCTGTTGCTGCTGTGGATTGGTGAGGCCCGATGTTGTCTTGCGCAGGCAGTACAGGCCGTTTTCTGTTCCTATGTAGTATTGGGCCGAGTCTTGCTGGGCAATGGCATGGATTTCCTTGCCGGTAGGATTGCTGAAGATGCGTGAAGCCTTCGTCTGGCTGTCATACAGGAATATCTGTTGCCGGGTGCATAGCCAGACGGTATTGCTCTGGTCAATGAAACCGTAGCTCACCGGTGCTCCCTGACGACTGTTACCCTCATCGGGCAGCTTGTACACCAGCTTGAAACGGTCCTGATACAGGTCGTAACAGAATACCCTTCCTTTCCGTCCTATGACCCATACTTTCCCTTCCGTATCTGTATAGAGCCAGTTCAGGTTCATCATCGAGCTGATTTCCTCTTCACCGTCTTTCAGCTTGTAGCGTTTGAACTTGTAGCCGTCGTAGCGGTCTATGCCGTCGTGTGTCAGAAACCACATGTAGCCCTCAGCATCTTTCTTGATGGCATAGACCCGTCGGTTGCTCAGTCCGTCTTCCACGCCTATATATTTGTATATTTGCGCCGGACATGGGATTGCCAGGTATAGGAGCATTAAGAAAAAAAGTAGCTTTCTCATGATTTCTGCTTTTTTTGTTTAGATATCTGCCAGAAGCTTACGGCATGCAAAAGTAGAAAATCTGTCTGATATAGGCAAAGCTTTACCCTCACTTCTCTGCACAGATTGCTTTCTGTTTGTAACCTATATCTCGGTTCTGTTCTTTGTCGTGTTTATCTCGTTCTATAGACGTTCCCGATATCATGGCGTACTTGGAATATACATGGAATGAAAGAGACTGCAGACTGGCAAATGTTAGGCTTTTTTTCTTTTTATTCCTGGTTGAAAATATTATTTTTGCAGACATTCGCCGAAGTATTTAGTCTGAAGAAGCCAATATATGGGGTCTGTGGTTAATGGTTTTATTATTCACCGTCGTACTTTCAATTGGCTGCTAATTCTCCGACTTCTGCTGGTTGGGCGGGTATTATATTTGAGTGAATAACCTAAAAATACATCGATAATGAAAAAAAACTGTTTGTTGCGCACGTGGATGGTGTGCTGTATGCTGGGGCTGTTTGCCGCAGCTTCGTGGGCTTATACGGAACGAAATCTGTTGCAGAAGGCTGTGACCAAAGAGCAGCTGAAAGAAGCATTGGTGATGAATCAGGCCTGGGTGCCTTATCCGGCTTATACTGACCGGGCCGGGTGGGAGGCTCTTCTCGATAAGGAAGACAGGCAGAAACTGATACGGGCCGGTGAGCGGATGCTGAAGTACGAGTGGAAGGTAATCCGTGCCACGGACTACCTGGAATATGAACGCAGCGGAGAGCGGAACATCATGCAGAATCCGTACGAGGCCAACCGTAAGGCCATCAGCTCGCTGATGATGGCAGAGCTGGCCGAGGGCAAGGGGCGTTTTATCGACCAGCTGATGAACGGCGTGTTTTTCAGTTGCGAGATGACGTCGTGGGTCTTGTCGGCTCACTTGCCACGGCAGAGCACCAAGCGTTCGCTGCCCGACTGGCGCGAGCAGATTATAGACCTGGGTTCGGGAAATTATGGTTCCCTGTTGTCGTGGGTCTACTATTTCTTCCACACCACTTTCGACAAAGCCGACCCGGTCATTTCCCTGCGTTTGCGTCAGACGTTGCAGGAGCGTATCCTGGACCCTTATATGAACAATGACCGCGAGTGGTGGATGGCTTTTCATTGGAAGCCGGGCGAAATCATCAATAACTGGAATCCCTGGTGCAACTCCAATGTATTGCAATGCTATCTGTTGCTTGAGAATGACCGCGAGCGGCTGACGGAAGCCGTGTGGCGCACCATGCTGTCTGTTGACAAGTTCATTAACTTTGTGAAAGAGGACGGTGCCTGCGAGGAGGGAACCTCCTACTGGGGGCATGCAGCGGGCAAGATGTACGATTATTTGCAGATTCTGTCGGACGGTACGGCAGGCAAGGTATCGCTTTTCAGCCATCCGATGATTCGCCGCATGGGCGAGTATATCAGCCGTTCGTATGTGGGCAACGACTGGGTGGTGAATTTTGCCGATGCCTCGGCCAAGGGAGGTGGTGATGCGCAGCTCATCTACCGTTACGGGCGTGCCGTGGGCAGTGAAGAAATGATGCGTTTTGCCGCTTATCTGCTGAAAGGCAAGCGACCTTCCATTCCCTTGGGCAGTGATGCGTTTCGTACTTTGCAGTGCGTTTTGCTGAATGGTGAATTGGCCAAGACCACTCCTGCCCATGATGTGCCTGCCTGCACATGGTATCCCGAGACCGAGTTTTGCTACCTGACCAATGACGCGGGTTGGTTTATGGCGGCCAAGGGCGGATTCAACAATGAGAGCCATAACCATAATGACGTGGGCACTTTCTCGCTTTATGTACAGACTATTCCTGTGCTGATTGACGCCGGGGTGGGAACCTATACCCGACAGACTTTCAGCAGTGAGCGTTACTCTATATGGACCATGCAGAGCAACTATCATAACCTGCCTATGATAAACGGTGTGCCCCAGCGTTTCGGACAGGAATATAAGGCTACGGATGTGGTATGCCGTGAGAAGCAACGTTTCTTCTCTGCCGACATCTCGACCGCTTATCCTGAAGAAGCTGCTGTTGACAGTTGGGTACGCTCTTACAAGCTGGGCGGCAGGCAGCTTACCATTACCGACCGTTTTTCTTTGAAGGAGGTAAAGGCTGCCAACCAGGTGAATTTCCTGACTTGGGGGCAGGTGGACATAACCGTGCCGGGCAAGGTCGTTATCGAGGTGCTGGGGCAACGGGTCACGCTGGAGTATCCGCAGCGTTTCAAGGCTTCACTGGAAACCATAGAATTGCCCGATACTCGTCTGTCGAAAGTCTGGGGACCGCAAATTTACAGGCTGGTATTGACCGATACACAACAAGAACAGAAGGGTAGTTATAAATTTGTAGTGAAACAGTAAAAAAGTAAGGTAATGGGATGTTTGATGAATATCTTGTGGCTGTTGTTCGGAGGTATCCTGACGGCCGTTGAGTATTTGATATCCAGTCTGCTGCTGATGATAACGATTGTAGGCATACCGTTTGGCATGCAGACACTGAAGATGGCATCATTGGCTTTGTGGCCATTTGGTAAGGAAGTACGTAGTGGCAGTCGCTCGGATGGTTGTCTGTATGTACTGATGAATGTGTTGTGGATTTTGCTGGGAGGTATTTGGATTTGTGTGTCTCACCTCGTGTTTGGGGCGATTCTTTGCATTACAATCATTGGCATACCTTTCGGTTTGCAGCACTTCAAGCTGGCCTCGGTGGCTTTGATGCCTTTTGGAAAGGATATAGTGTCGACCTGTTGAACAACGGGGAAAGGCGGGTCGGTAAAATAGTCTTTGCCGGCCAGATATAAAGAAGGCGGAAGACCCATGAGGTTTTCCGCCTTTCTTCTTACATATTGTTTAAAGGGTTTGTTTACTGATTCACTGTTTGCTCATTCAGGCTTGCTGTGCAAGCAATTTCTGGAGTTTGCCATTCAAGGCTTGGCACATGGCACCGTTACCCATTGACTGATAGCGTTTGATACGGTACTGCAACATCATAATTTCATTTACGTTCTTTTTCATAATCGTCATCTTTTTGTGTCCTCCGCGTTTCGGAAGACGGTTTTACATCTTTTCTTTATCTCTCTTATTAACGCTGCAAATATAGATATTGTTCATGGAAAATATGTTGTATAACATAAAAATCTTGCTAAATACTCTTTCTACCGTTAAAATAGGCTGAGTTTTGCCAGCTGAAGATTACAAAAATATGTCTTCTGGTTGGATAAGACAGGCATGGATTCGGTATGGCAATCCTGAAAACTTTGTCTTCGTTTGTCTTTTCACCTGCCTGTCGCTGTTCTTGGATAAGATTGGGTCGGGAAAATAAAATATCTGAAACAAGTTTCAATATTTTATTTTCCACTCGCCTTTCATTACCTTTGCCTTCCCATATTTTAAGAATTAGATGACAGCGTTAATCAATAAGTTTGTGGCCTGGCTTCGCAGTCCTTATCCGGAGTTGAGGCAGCGGTGGAAGACAGTGGTCTTGCCTTCGTTGCTGGTATTTTTCATTCTCTATTTCTTGCAGCCTTTCGGCATCTCAAGGATGAAAGAAAACCGGTTCCTGGTGCTGTCTGGCTATGCTTTGGTGTCGATGGCCATGCTGGCGGTGGTAGTCTATGTGTTTCCTGTCTTGTTTCCAGCCTGGCATCGAGAAGAACGCTGGACATTGGGCAAGGAACTGTTGGCTACGCTGCTGATGTGTGTGCTGGTGACGTTGGGCAACTGGTGTTATACGGCCTGGACGTTTCAGCTGGATTTGGACCTGCGGCTGCTGTACATCTGCCTGCTGTGGATGCTGCTTATCGGGCCTTTTCCCATTGTATTGTTTATGATGTGGAACCGTAATCTGCAGCTGAAGCGCAACCTGCGCGAGGCTATGGAGATGAATGCCGGGCTTCCGGCTAAGGCGGGGAAGAAGGACGGAACGGATGAGGCTGCCGGGGAGCAGTCGGCCTTGGTATGTCTGGCTGGAGGGACAAAAGAAACCTTTACGCTCGATGCGTCTTGTCTGCTGTATGCAGAGGCTGACGGCAATTATGTATGTCTGCACTATCTGGACGGAGCGGGAAAAGTTGCTGAGAAGTTGCTGCGCATTACCTTGAAGCAGGCAGAAGAGTCGTTGGCTGCATATACTTATATAATAAAATGTCACCGGGCTTTCCTAGTCAACTTGCGCCATGTGGTGAAGGTGTCGGGCAATGCACAGGGCTATCGGTTGCAGGTAGGGAAGTGCAGGGTGGAAGTGCCGGTGTCGCGTGCCTACATCAGGGTGGTGAAAGACTATTTTGAAGATATGCGTAGAGGCAGATGAAGGGGGGCTGAAAACGTTGTAGCGCAGCCTTGCCTGAGGCGGGAAAAGGGCTTGCCATTCGTCCCTAATCCGTGCCAGCCGTCCCACAGAAAGGCTATTGGTCACAAATCCGGGCTGTCTGTCCCGGATATTTTTTTGTCCGTGCGGTGGCTTGTAATTTCGCTGGTGTTGAACAAAAACAGAAGCGAAAAATGTCACAAAGATTCTATTTTATTTTCATTCCTATGATGTTGTGCATGGCGGTTTTTCGGCCAGCCGTGGCACAGATTGCGACAGTCGATACCGTTCGGTTGATTTTAGGAAGCATGGCGGTGACCGACAGCATTGCACTGGATGAGGTGGTGGTAAAAAGTCGCCGTACACCGGTTGCCAACAGCCGCTGGAGCGACCTGCATCCGGTGGAGCTGGTTACGGTGGGCGGTGCCAACGGTGACCTGTATCGTGCGTTGCAGATATTACCGGGCACGCAGGTGCAGGGGGAGACCGGATACCTGTTGGTGAGGGGCGGTGACGACCGGGAGACTCAGACCTATATAGACGGTATGCATGTGCTGATGCCCTATACCTCGGTGGGAATTCATGCTTCGGCCCGCAGCCGGTATTCCACGTTTATGTTCAGTGGGATTAACCTGGCGTCGGGTGGTGCGCCGCTGGAATATGGCGGTGCGCTGTCGGCAGTCTTGCCGTTGGAGACGAAAGACTACAGTACCGTCAATAAGCTGGGACTGAATGCCTCTGTCGTAGGGGCAGGTGGTGGAGGTACACGGACATTTGACCAGGGGTCGGTTTCGGTAGACCTGAATTACCAGAATATGGCTCTGCACAACCTGATTTACCCCGGACGCAAAGATTTTGCCCGCCCTTATCAGTTGGTGTCGAGTGCTACGCAGCTTCGCTATACCCCGGATGATTCCACAGTGGCCAAGTTCTACGCACAGTATGACCGCACCGATTTCTCTACATACGAAGGTGCGGAGCACCGTCGCTTTACCTTGGGCGAGGATAATGTCTACCTGAACGCTACCTTGCGCCGTTCGTCAGAGGCGTGGGACTGGTTTGCCGGTGCAGCCTGGTCGTATAATAACAGTTTGATAGACAATGTGGCCTTCGCGGGAGATGACTGGCGTGAGCGTCGGCAAGAGTTGCATCTGAAGGCAAAAGCCGGGTGGAGGTGCTCACCTTTGTTCAGACTTGATGCCGGGGCGGAAGTTTTTGTCAATGACTATGATGCCTGCTATCGCCTGCCACCCGAGGTAACGGCGGTTATGAAACTTGCTTCGTCGCATGGGGCCGTATTTGCCACCGCCTCAGGCTATCTGTGCGAGACGGTGAAAGCGGAAGTTTCGGCCAGGGCCGAACAGTGGTGGCGCAACGGGCAGGCAGAGGTGTCGCCGCGCTTTGCGCTGAGCTGGTTTCCGGGCAATGTGACGCTGACAGCAGTGGTGGGGCGCTATACGGAGCAGCCGGCAGACAGCTTGCTGGCAAGGCAGCACCGGCTGAAGCCCGAAGTATGCTGGCAGTACAATTTGGGAGCGCAGTACAATCGCAACGGTCGTCTGGGCAAGGTGGAGATTTATTATAAGAAGTACAGCAGCCTGGCTCTTTGGGAAAATGATGGGGAAGGCAACAGGCTAACATCGGCCGGATACGGGTGGAGCAAAGGGGTGGATGTCTTCTTTTCCGACCGGTCATCACTGAAAAACTTTGAGTATCAGTTGGCATATACCTACAATCTGGTGAAAAAGAAGGCCGGACGTTATGCGGAACTGACAACGCCTCAGTATGCTACACGCCACAATGCTTCGGCTGTTGTCAAATGGAGTTTTCCCCGTCTGCGCAGTATTTTGAGCTTGACCAATCGCTTCAGCAGCGGGCGCCCGTGGCACAACCCGGAGTTGCCGGGGCTGATGAACGACGAGGTGAAGCCCTACAACAGCCTGGATGTAGGTGTCACTTTCCTGCCCTCCAAAAAGGTCATCATACATGCCTCGGGCACCAATATTCTGGGACGGTACAACGAGTTCGGCCGGGTTGACGGCCGGCCGGTGCTGGCCTCGTCCGACCGTTTCTTCTATATCGGTGTCTATCTGACGCTGGGCAAGCATGCTGCTTACGATGTATCCAATTTCTGAGACGGGAGTCTGGAGCATGCGGTCAAACATGTAGGAGTTAAAGAAATTAAAGGGAGTTATCGCCCGCCAAGGTGGGCTTAGAAGTTAAAAGCCAATAGACCTTTACTGCCATTTTTTCCCTTTTACAAGACTATCGGCTTTAACTTCTAACGGAGCAAAGCAAAGTGATAACTTCTATAACTTCTTAACTTCCAGTGAAGTGTTACTTGCGAAACTTGAATAACTTAAAATAAAAACAAATGATTATGAGAACAATTATTGTATTGTCGTTGCTGGCTTTGCAGGGCTTTGCACAAGTGCTTTCGGCACAAACATTGACTATTGAAGTACGTGGCATTGAAAAAGTGAAAGGACAGCTGTATGTGGCCTTTTACTCGTCTGAAGATACTTTCCTGAAGAAACCGTTGACTGGTTTGCGGGTAGAGGTGACCGACACGGTGCTCACCATCCCTTGTCAGGGACTGCCTGCGGGTGAGTATGCCTTCGCACTTTTTCAGGACGAGAACGGAAACGGGCGGCTCGATACGGCGGCTTTTGGCATTCCGACAGAGAAATCCGGGTTTAGCAACAATGCCGAAGGCATTATGGGACCTCCTTCGTATGATAAATGCCTGTTCTGTTTACAAAAAGATACGTTGATGGTCATAGATTTGAAGTAATAAATATTGTATATTGATTGATGAAATAATAGGTGATATGCTTCATGTCTGTTGACAATATATGGTTGAAAAATAGGACTTGCAAAATGGATTGAAAGATTGTTTTTTGTGTTGTATAGCATGAAATTTATGTCATACACGCCTGGTATGTATATTATTTTACTTAAAATTTATATTTGTTTGCGTTTTTCTTGCGAAAAAGAATGAAATCATTATATTTGCACCTGTGAAAAATATGGTTTACATTTTAGCACTTGTACTTTTGCTCGGATGCTGTTCCTGTGCTAAGGAACGTAGAGTAGCAGATGGGTCATGGCCGGTAGAAGAATTTTCGGATGGTGACTTGGTTTTCCGGCGTGGCATAGGCTTGATGAGTCGTGCGGTGCTGGTGGCCGATGGTAGCGGGATGTACTCACACGTAGGAATTTTGAAGAAGGTGAAGGAAGAATGGCATGTGATTCATGCAGTACCCGGCGAACCGGATTATGACGGAGATGTGGACCGTGTAAAAGTGGAACCGTTAGTGCGTTTTTGGGCAACAGACCGTGCTGTTAGAGGGGCGGTGATGAGGATGGAGGTAGATTCACGGCTGGCGGCCGGTGCTGCTGTTCAGGCATGGCAGATAGCTCAACGGGGTACGTTGTTTGACCATGACTATGATTTGGCTGATACGACGGCCATGTATTGCACGGAGCTTGTAGATTTCGTGTATCGCAAGGTGGGGGTAGATGTTTCCGAGGGCAGGTTGAGCCGGGTCAATGTTCCCGGGGTAGGAGGTGATTATCTTTTGCCCGGTGACTTGGCAGATAACCGGCAGTTGAAGCTGGTTTTTGAGTTTTCAAGATAGAGAGAGACAGTGAGTTCTATTTTATTTATTAACAGCAAAAAAAATGTTATGATGAAAAAGTTAATGTATTTGGGTCTGATGTTGGTGGCAGTAGTGGCCATGATGTCTTGTTCTTCAGGTGGTCCGGGCAGTGCGCTGAAAGATTATGTTTCGGCTATGCAGAGCGGCGACTATGAGAAGTTTGTTGACGGTATCAATTTTTCAAAGGCAGAACCCGATAAGGCTGCTGAGGCTCGCGAAGGTTTTGTGGCCTTGATGAAGGAAAAAGCCGGGAAAGAACTGGAGAAGAAAGGTGGCTTGAAAAGCTTTGAGGTGCTTTCGGAAGAGATTGCCGAAGATGGCAATTCTGCGGTTGTAAAGTTCAAGCAGGTATATGGCAATGGCGAAGAAAGCGAGGATGAGCAGAAGATGGTGAAAGTGGATGGTAAATGGTTGATGGATATAGGGAAATAGGATTAACAGATTGGCTGTTTGCCGCTCATTGTGTTTTTAGTATGTTTCTGTTTCAAGTTTTTAAGGTTTATTGAGCGGCTTCCCTTGTAGGTATCCGGGACATTGTGTCCCGGATATTTTTTTTATTCATGTTTGGCAGCGTCGATATTCAATTGATATTGTACAAACAGGGGGTATATGAGATTTTGCGGGTAGAAATGTAGGGTGGTGCTGTGTTTTCTGCTTTGCAAAGTGTATCTTTGCCTGCAATTTAATGTAGAAAAATGAAAGGTTATGATACTGGTTATAGATGATGACAGCGCAGTGCGCACCTCACTCAGCTTCATGCTGAAGCGTGCCGGTTATGAAGTCAAGGCGGTAAACGGTCCGCGCGAAGCCATGGAAGTGGTGCGCTCCGAGAGACCCGACTTGGCTTTGATGGATATGAACTTCACTCTTTCCACCACGGGAGAAGAAGGACTGACGCTGCTCAGACAGGTAAAGGTGTTCAGACCCGATATGCCTGTGATTCTGATGACGGCATGGGGGAGCATAGAACTGGCAGTGCAGGGCATGCCGGCTGGTGCGACAGACTTTGTGACAAAGCCCTGGAATAATGCCGTGTTGCTGCAACGCATCGAGACTGTCCTGGAGTTGTCGGCTCCGAAGGATGCGGAGAAGCAGGGAGTCAAAGGGGCTCTGAAACGCAAGAATATCATTGGCAAGTCGCGTGGACTGATGGAGGTGCTCGACACGGTGGAGCGCATTGCCCCTACCAATGCTTCCGTACTCATTACCGGTGAGAGCGGTACGGGCAAGGAGCTGATAGCCGAGGCCATACACGAGAACAGTAAGCGTGCCCGCCAGCCTTTTGTCAAGGTGAACCTGGGAGGAATATCACAGAGCTTGTTTGAAAGTGAAATGTTCGGCCACAAGAAGGGGGCCTATACCGATGCCGTGGCCGACCGCGTAGGACGTTTTGAAATGGCCGACAAGGGAACTATCTTCCTGGACGAAATAGGGGAGTTGGATCTTTCGTGCCAGGTGAAGCTCTTGCGCGTATTGCAGGATCAGACCTTTGAAGTGCTGGGCGACAGCCGTCCGCGCAAGGTGGATGTGCGTGTAGTGTCGGCCACCAATGCCGATTTGCGTAAGATGGTGAACGAGCATACCTTTAGGGAAGATTTGTTTTATCGTATCAATCTGATAACGGTGAAGCTGCCTGCCTTGCGCGAGCGTCGTGAGGACATCCCGCTGCTGGCTCGGCATTTTGCCGACCGGCAGGCAGAGACGAACGGGTTGCCGCGTACGGAGTTTTCGTCCGATGCGCTCCAGTTCTTAAGCAGGTTGCCTTTCCCCGGCAATATCCGTGAGTTGAAGAATCTGGTAGAGCGTACCATTCTGGTGTGTGGCAAGCCGTTGTTGAGTGCAGCCGACTTCGAGTCACAGTGTACCCAGATGGCTGATATGTCGCAGAAGGCAACAGTAGGTTCTTTCGAAGGAATGACCCTTGACGAAATAGAGCGGCAGACCATCAGGCAGGCACTCGAGCAGTATAAGGGCAATCTTAGCCAGGTGGCGCAGGCGCTGGGCATCAGCAGAGCCGCCCTCTACCGGCGGTTGGAAAAACATGGTATTACGGTTTCATAAAGCATTATTGTCGTGCGCATCAAATATTATTCCTTCATTTTGGCGCTGTTGCTTGTAGGTCTGGCCGTCATGCTGGTTTGTTTCTACAGTGGCGGCAATTCGCTGCATCTCTATCTGATGGAGGGAGTCATAGCCTTCCTGCTGGTATTTTGGCTGATATTCAACCGGAAGATAGTGAAGCCGTTGGAACTGATAGGCAATGGCATGGACCTGTTGCGTGAGCAGGATTTCAGCAGCAGGCTCACACAGGTGGGGCAGTTTGAAGCCGACCGTGTGGTCAATATATTCAACCGGATGATGGACCAGCTGAAGAATGAACGTTTGCGCTTGCGCGAGCAGAATCATTTTCTCGACCTGCTTATACAGGCATCGCCCATGGGTGTGGTCATTGTCGATTTTGACGGCAGGATTACGCAGGTCAATCCGATGGCTGTGAAGATGTTCGGATTGCCGGCCGAGCAGCTGCACGGATGCAAGTTGGCCGAGGTGCAGGCGGCCCTGGCCAAGGAGCTGGCCAGGATGAAGCGTGACGAGACGGCAGTGGTGAGGCTGAACGACTCGAATATTTACAAATGCACCTGTACGACTTTTACGGATAGCGGATTCCCTCATCCGTTCTACCTCATGGAGCGTATGACCGATGAACTGATGCGTGCCGAAAAGAAAGCGTATGAGAAAGTGATACGCATGATAGCCCACGAGGTAAACAATACGACGGCAGGCATTACTTCGGCTCTCGATTCCGCCTGGCAGGTTCTGAGCGAGGAGCAGGGAATGGACGACTTGTGTGGCATGATGCGGGTCTGCATGGAGCGTTGCTATTCAATGAGCCGCTTTATCACCCGCTTTGCCGATGTGTTGAAGATTCCCGAACCGGTTCTTGCTCCGGTGGACCTGAACGTGCTGGCCACATCGTGCGCACGCTTCATGGAAAGCGTGTGCAAGGAGAGGAACATCGGCTTGCGGTTGGAGTGTGACCCCGAAGCAGGCCTGGTCAAGGCCGACGTCAGTCTGATGGAACAGGTATTGGTCAATATTCTGAAGAACGCGGTGGAAAGCATTGGAAGCGATGGAGAGATTATTGTCAGAACGGCAGCAAAGGCGTTTATCGAAATTGTAGACAATGGTCCGGGTATCAGCAAGGAGGTAGAGTCGAAACTCTTCAGTCCGTTCTTTTCCACCAAACCCAACGGGCAAGGCATCGGACTGGTATTCATACGTGAGGTGCTCAGCAGGCATCGCTGTTCTTTTTCTTTGTCAACCTATGAAGACGGGCTGACACGTTTTCGTATCCGTTTCAATCAGTGACGCTGTTTGTCCGGCGTGGATTGGTCCTGTCTGAATTTCCGTTACAGGACATTTTTGAACGAAAATACGGTAAATTGGAACATTAATTTAGAAAAACCGAACTTTCGGAAAAAGTTTTCTTATGTACCTTTGCCCCTGTTTTTCAAAGCAGATAAGTTAGGGCTTGTGCAGGCCGGCTGTTGTTGCTGGTCTATAGTACAGATAGAAATGAAGTTTCTTTTACGAATATTGTTTTTTACCGTATGTTTCGCTTCGCCGGCTTATGCCCAATACAAGCTGGAAGGCATTGTGACCGATTCGCTGACAAAGGAGCCTTTGCCTTACTCGTCGGTGTATCTGAAAGGTACTACCGAGGGATGCATGACAGATGATGACGGGCGTTTTTCGTTCACCACTTACCGCTCGGAAGGAAAGCTGGTGATTTCGGCTATCGGATATAATGAATACTCGCAGCTGGTTCATCCGGCACGCGGCATCCGGCTGTCAGTAGCCTTGTCGCCCACGTCGTATGCCATCAACGAGGTAGTAGTCAAGCCTAAGCGCGAGCATTACCGTAAGAAGGACAACCCGGCGGTAGCATTCGTCAGAAGGATGATAGAGCATCGTGACGACTATTCGCCCGAACGCTGTGACTACTGGCAGCGCGACCGTTATGAGAAGATGACCTTTGCCATCAACGACTTCGACAGCCTGAAGCAGCAGAAGTGGCTGTATAGAAAGTTTAAGTTCCTGACCGATTATGTCGATACTTCAGCTGTGACGGGAAAACCTCTGCTTGCCATTTCCAACCGTGAATTGCTGGCTACCGATTATTACCGGCGCTCGCCCCGTAGTGAACGTCAGAGAGTCAGTGCCCGCAGGCAGGCGGGTGTGGATGAAATGTTTTCTCAACAGGGCATGGAACAGGCTATCAGTGTCACCATGACCGATGTAGACATATTCCAGAATAATATTACCCTGTTTACCAACAAGTTTGTCAGTCCGCTTTCTTCGCTGGGCCCTTCCTTCTACAAGTATTACCTCATGGATACACTCTGCGTAGCGGGGAAGCCTTGTGTCGATTTGACTTTTGTTCCTTTCAATTCCGAATCCTTTGGCTTTACAGGGCATCTCTATGTCATGCTCGACTCCACTTACTTTGTCAGGCGTGTAGTGATGAATTTTCCGCAGAAGATAAATCTTAATTTTGTGGATTACATGAAGCTGGAGCAGGATTTTGACCGTTCGGAAACGGGCGTCAGGGAACTGGTGCACGAAAGCATTACGACCGAGTTCAAACTTGTGGACAACAGCGACGGCATTTATGCCCGCCGCGATGTGTATTATCGGAATTACGGCTATGAGCCTACGCAAGACGGCCTGGAAGCTTTGGACAGGCCCGAAAAGGTGATTGAACCGCCTGAGGCTTCCATGCGTAGCGAGGAATATTGGGATGAAAACCGGCAGGTGGAAGTAAGCCGGAAAGAGACCTCGGTGGATAAGATGATGACGCAATTGCGCAGCTATCCAGTATTTTTCTGGACAGAGAAGGTGCTGAAAGTCTTGTTTACCGGTTACATTCCCGCTCCCAAGGAGAAGGCGCCTCTGTTCTATATAGGTATGATGAATACCACCATCAGCGGCAATGCGCTGGAAGGTGTCAGGTTGCGTGCCGGTGGCATGACAACAGCCTGGTTGAATCCTCATTTGTTCGGTCGTGGCTATCTGGCTTACGGCTTCCGCGACCATCGTTTCAAGGGGCTGGCCGAACTGGAGTATTCTTTTAACCGTAAGAAAGAGTATGCCAACGAGTTTCCCATTCATTCCTTGAAGTTGCGCTATCTGTCCGATGTCAATCAATACGGGCAGCACTATCTCTACACCAGCCAGGATAATGTGTTCCTGTCGTTGAAGCGTCAGAAAGACGACCGCATAGGCTATCAGCGCAAGGCCGAGCTGACCTATACGAATGAGTTCCATTCGGGATTCTCTTTCCAGCTGACAACCCGTTTGCGTGAGGAGGAATCGTCCCACCTTATTCCGTTTGTGCAGATGGCAGAAGCCGGGCAGCCCGACGAAGGGGCAAGGCCTGTAAGCAGCCTGTCGACCAGCGAACTGGAGGTGAAACTGCGCTATGCGCCTAATGAAAAGTTTTTTCAGACGCAATGGAACCGCTTCCCCGTGTCGCTCGATGCACCCGTGTTCACGCTGACTCATACCCTGTCGGCCAAAGGAGTCCTGGGCAGCGATTATACGTATAATTACACGGAATTTGGCTTTCAGAAGCGCTTCTGGTTCTCGGCATTCGGTTATACGGACGTGATATTGAAAGCCGGGAAAGTATGGGACAAGGTGCCTTTCCCGTTATTGATTATTCCCAATGCCAACTTGTCGTACACGATACAGCCGGAATCATATTCGCTGATGAACGCCATGGAGTTCATGAACGACGAATATGCATCCTGGGATGTGACCTATTATTTAAATGGTTTTCTGTTCAATCGCATTCCTTTGCTGAAGAAGTTGAAGTGGCGCGAGGTCTTGTCGTGCCGTGGCCTGTACGGGCATTTGAGCGACAAGAACAATCCGGCCTTGAGCGATGGCTTGTACTGCTTTCCGGCCGGAAGCCATGTGATGGGACATACGCCTTATGTGGAGGTCGGGGTAGGAATTGAAAACATATTGAAGGTGTTGCGTGTGGATTATGTGTGGCGTCTTACTTATCGCGATTTGCCCGGTATTGACAAATCTGGCCTGAGAATAAGTCTTCATGTAACTTTTTAACATAATTCTTCCTAATGGAACGGAAAATAGGACAAAGAAAATGCCAGCCTTTCCATAAAAATACCCTAAATTTGAGCAATTTTTTAAACTCTAAATAATAACAATGGCAATGAAAGAAAACATTAAACCTGCAACCGGACGTTTGGGCGTATTGGTTGTAGGCGTGGGGGGAGCGGTAGCTACCACCATGATTACTGGAACACTGGCTGCTCGCAAGGGGCTGGCGAAACCTATTGGTTCGATAGCCCAAATGGCAACAATGCGCATGCAGAACGGTGAGGAAAAACAAATCAGGGATATTGTTCCCCTGGCCGACTTGAATGATATCGTGTTTGGCGGTTGGGACATTTTCCCTGACAATGCTTATGAGGCAGCCATGTATGCCGAAGTGTTGAAGGAAAAAGACCTTAACCTGGTGAAAGAAGAGTTGCAGGGCATCGTACCCATGCCGGCGGCTTTCGACCATAACTTTGCCAAACGACTGAACGGAACGCATATCAAGAATGCCGCCACCCGTTGGGACATGGTGGAACAGCTGCGTGAGGATATACGTCGTTTCAAGGCCGAAAACCAATGCAGCCGCATTGCCGTGCTCTGGGCAGCCAGTACCGAGATTTATGTTCCGATGACGGAGGAACACAAGTCGCTGGCAGCTTTGGAGGCTGCCATGAAGGCCAACAATACGGAGGTGATTTCACCGAGCATGTGCTATGCTTATGCCGCCATCGCCGAGGGCGCTCCTTTCATCATGGGTGCTCCTAATCTGTGTGTCGACATACCGGCCATGTGGGAGTTCTCCAAGAAGATGAACGTGCCTATAGCAGGCAAGGACTTCAAGAGCGGACAGACACTGATGAAGACGGTGCTGGCTCCTATGTTCAAGACGCGTATGCTGGGTGTGAGCGGCTGGTTCTCAACCAATATCCTGGGCAACCGCGATGGCGAGGTGCTCGACCAGCCCGAAAACTTCAAGACCAAGGAAGTGAGCAAGCTGTCGGTCATTGACAATATCTTTGAACCCGAAAAGTTCCCCGACCTCTATGGAGATGTATATCACAAGGTGCGTATCAATTATTATCCACCCCGCAAGGACAACAAGGAGGCTTGGGACAATATTGATATCTTCGGCTGGATGGGCTATCCCATGCAGATTAAGGTGAACTTCCTGTGTCGCGACTCTATCCTGGCTGCGCCCATTGCGCTCGACCTTGTGCTCTTCAGCGACTTGGCCCTTCGTGCCGGCATGTGCGGCATACAGACCTGGCTGTCATTCTTCTGCAAGAGTCCGATGCACGACTTCGAGCACGAACCGGTTCACGACCTGTTCACGCAGTGGAGAATGGTGAAGCAAACCCTCCGCGATATGGTAGGTGAAACAGCTCCAAGCTATTTGGACTGACATGATATTTAGATAGATATGATGAAATGACAAAGGGAGTAAGATGGAACGGCTGTCCATCTTACCCCTTTCTCGTTTTATTTTTGTTGTTAATGGCTATTCTGCCTTTGGCAAGCATAGGCAGGCGGGCGAAATATAAGTGACTTCGTTTTTATGAAGAAACCTTCTCTGTGGCCGGTTATTGTCGGCACGGGCTTCGGCTCGGGATTTTCTCCTTGGGCACCTGGTACTGCAGGTGCATTATTGGCAACGCTCCTGTGGTGGGGCTTGTCGTTTCTGGTTTCACCGGTTGTCTTGTTGTGGACTACGGTGGTGCTGGTTCTGCTGTTTACGGCAGCCGGTGTATGGGCGGCCAACAGCCTGGAACCCTATTGGGGAGAAGACCCTTCGCGTGTGGTGGTTGACGAAATGGTAGGAGTGTGGATAGCCTTGCTGGCGGCACCTGCCGGGCATGTGGGCTATGCATTGGGTGCTTTTGCCCTGTTCAGGCTGTTTGATATATTCAAGCCGTTGGGCATCCGCCGGATGGAGCAGTTGCCGGGAGGGGTAGGTGTGATGATGGATGACATTCTGGCCGGAGTTTATAGCTTTGTGGTATTGCTGGTTATCAGATGGATGATAGGCTGATGGAAGAAGTGCGTACATCGTCGTGGCGTTATGCTGTTTGGGTGTTTATGAAAGCCCAGATTTCGGCTCAGATGGCAAGTCTTGTCGATTTCGGTGTTACTATTCTGTTGGTCAAGTTGCTCAGTATGTTCTATCTCTATGCCACCTTCTTGGGTTCGGTGGTGGGAGGTATTGTGAATTGTGTGATTAATTATAAGTGGGTATTTCATGCGGCCGACTGCAAGAAGAAGCATGTGGCGGTGAAATATCTTTTTGTGTGGGGTGGAAGCATTATGCTCAACACGTGGGGCACCTTTGCCCTGACCGAGTGGCTGACCGATATGAAATGGGTCAATGGCCTGCTGGGCTATTATGTAGATAATGTTTTCATCCTGTCCAAGATTATTGTGGCGCTTCTGGTAGGTTTTTTCTGGAACTACCATTTGCAACGCATTTTTGTGTATCGCAACCACAATTTCAGGCGCATGCTGAAGGGGCATCTGCGGCGGCGCAAATAGCGGCGCCCTGCCGTATTGTCCGGCAGGAAAACCCGGGAATTTGAATTAATTTAAAGATTCTATATAAATAAGTAGGTAAGTTTATAAGTTTTTGAGTTCTTGAGTTCAAGAATACAATAACTTATGAACTCATAAACTAAAAAACTAAAGAACTAAAAACTTATGCATTACAGAGATTGGTTGCAACAGTTGATTTACAAGATTATAAATCCTGTTGTACATGGAATGATTAAAATAGGCATTACGCCTAATTTTATTACAACAACGGGCCTGATACTGAATATGGTGGCGGCGGTTGTTTTTGTTTATGCAAGTTTTGCCGCCGATGGCAGTGCGCTGACCTATGCCGGATGGGCGGGCGGCATAGTCTTGTTTGCCGGCCTGTTCGATATGATGGACGGGCGTGTGGCCCGGGTGGGCAACATGTCGTCCACCTTCGGTGCTTTGTACGATTCCGTACTCGACCGTTACAGCGAGTTGTTCACCCTTTTGGGCATTATGTATTTCCTGCTGTTCCAGGGCTATCTGTGGGGCAGTGTCATTGCCGGTGTGGCCATTATCGGCTCGCTGATGGTGAGCTATGTGCGTGCCCGTGCCGAAGGATTGGGACTGGAGTGCAAGGTGGGGCTGATGCAGCGTCCCGAGCGGGTTGTGCTTACGGCCTTGGGTGCCATTTTTTGCGGGGTTTTTCAAGACTGTGATACTTTCGACAGCATGTATATCCTGATAGCTCCTTTGGCTGTCATTGCCGTGCTGGCCAACTGGACGGCCTTTGTCCGCATCAACCACTGTCGCAAACTGTTAAAGAATAAAGGATGAGTAGATTGATATTCCCTTCTGCCCGCGAGTCGTGGATGGTGATAGGACTTACCGCCTTGTTTCTTCTCCTCACCGGCCTTTGCATTGGCTTGAGGGGCGAACATTGGTTGATGGCGGGGTTGTTTGTCGCCTTGTTCTTTGCGGGCAAGTCCTCGCGCAAGCTGGCTGTGGCACTGCTTCCTTTCATCATATTCGCCATCTCATACGATTGGATGCGCGTATATCCCAATTATGAGGTCAATCCCATTGATGTGAAAGGACTGTATGAAGCCGAGAAATCATTGTTTGGCATCTCTTCGGCAGGCATGCTCCTCACTCCCTGCGAGTATTTTGCGCAGCACCACTGTGCCTTGGCCGATTTTTTTGCCGGGCTGTTCTACCTGTGCTGGGTGCCTGTTCCCATCGCGTTTGGCATCTATCTGTATCTTAGCGGGCAGCGTAAGTTGTATCTGCGTTTTGCCATGGTATTCCTGTTTGTCAATCTTATAGGTTTTGCCGGCTACTACATTCATCCGGCAGCTCCGCCCTGGTATGCCATGAACTATGGTTTTGAGCCGGTGCTCAACACTCCGGGCAATGTGGCCGGACTGGGACGCTTCGACCAGTTGCTGGGCATTCATGTCTTTGAGGGGATATATGGCCGCAATGCCAATGTGTTTGCGGCAGTACCTTCGCTGCACGCCGCCTATATGGTGGTGGCCTTGGCCTATGCGCTCATGGGACATTGCCGGAAGTGGCTGGTAGCGGTGTTTGCCGTTATCATGGTCGGCATCTGGTGGACGGCTGTCTACTCGGGCCATCATTATCTGATTGATGTCCTGCTGGGTATCAGCTGCGCGCTGCTGGGCATTTTCCTGTTCGAGAAAGGGCTGATGAGGCTTCCTGCTTTCCATCGGTTTGTGGAGCGCTACAGCCGCTATATAGGATGACTCAAAACCACCGTAGGTTGAACTGAAAGCCTGCGTCTGGCTATTTATTGAAAGAGGGCAGGTGGGCAAAGTCTTTCGGCGTTTCTCCTGTGCTCGCCGGCATAAAAAAAGGTTCCTGCATTTCTGCAAGAACCTTTTTTCTTCGTTGTATTTGTCTATGGCTTTTTTTGTTTTTTTTCAGACGATGCCCTGAGCCATCATGGCATTGGCCACTTTCATGAATCCTGCCACGTTGGCGCCCTTCACGTAGTTTACGTATCCGTCAGGTTCAGTACCATACTTCACGCAGTTTTCGTGGATGTTTTCCATGATGTAGTGCAGCTTCTGGTCAACCTCTTCGGCACTCCATGACAGGCGCTCGGAGTTCTGTGTCATTTCAAGGCCCGATACCGATACACCACCGGCATTGGCTGCCTTACCCGGCGCGTAGAGGATTTTGGCTTCCTGGAACACGCGGATGGCTTCCGGCGTCGAAGGCATGTTGGCGCCTTCCGATACGGCAATCACGCCATTGGCAATCAGCTTCTTGGCATCCTCGCCGTTGATTTCGTTCTGTGTGGCCGAAGGCAGTGCGATGTCAGCCTTTTCGCCCCAGGGACGCGCTCCCTCCACATACTTGACACCCGGATATTGCTCTGCATATTCGCGTATGCGGCCACGGTAAAGGTTCTTCAGCTCCATGATGTAGTCCAGCTTTTCACGGTCAATGCCGTCGGGGTCGTATACGTAGCCGTCAGAGTCCGACATGGTCAGTACCTTGCCGCCCAGTTGCAACACCTTTTCTGCCGTATATTGTGCCACGTTGCCCGAACCTGAGATAAGTACGCTCTTGCCTTTCAGGTCCATGCCTTTGGTTTTCAGCATCTCCATCAGGAAGTAAACGTTGCCGTAGCCGGTAGCCTCGGGGCGGATAAGCGAACCGCCAAACTCGCGTCCCTTGCCGGTCAGTACGCCGCTGAATTCGCGCGTCAGCTTCTTGTACATGCCAAACATGAAACCTACTTCACGGCCGCCAACACCTATATCGCCTGCCGGTACGTCTACATCCGGGCCGATGTGGCGCCACAGCTCCAGCATGAAGGCCTGGCAGAAGCGCATCACTTCGGCATTGCTCTTGCCGCGCGGAGAGAAGTCCGAGCCTCCTTTGCCGCCACCCATCGGCAGGGTAGTCAGTGAGTTTTTGAAAGTCTGTTCGAAAGCTAAGAATTTTAAGATACCCAGGTTTACAGATGCGTGGAAACGGATACCGCCTTTGTACGGGCCAATGGCATTGTTATGCTGTACGCGATAACCCATGTTGGTGCGTACGTTGCCTTTGTCGTCTACCCAGGTAACGCGGAATTGATATACGCGGTCGGGAATGCAAAGACGCTCAATCAGGTTCACTTTGTCAAATTCGGGGTGTTTGTTGTACTCTTCTTCGATGGTGCTCAATACCTCTTCTACTGCTTGGTGATACTCGGGTTCATTCGGAAACCTTCTTTTCAAATCTTCTAATACCTTAGCTGCATTCATAATTTATCTTCTTAAAATGGTTTGTCCTTTAAGTAGTTGTTTTCTCATTCATAAGTAGCAATTTGTCATCTTGTGCATGACTTCTTGCTGCTTTTGTTCTTTGTTGTTGCGGTTGCAAAAGTACACATAAAATTGAAACCTGCAAACATTTTATAAATAAAATGCGTGATAAAACAACAATTTTATTGTTTTATCACGCAAATATGAATAAAAGGATATTATTTATTCTTTTTCATCGACTGATAGACAGGAACAAATACAAAAGCAGCCGAAAGTGCAAGCGAAACGATGACCGGTCCGTCAATTCGTTCGGCATATACCAGTACAATGTAGCATAATGCTGCCCAAAGCAGCATTATGCATATAATTTGTGTTTTAGAGAGCCGGCGTTTCATTGTTCGCATTTCTTTTTCTCCACGATGGCGTCGATGACGGCCACGGCCGTAATGTTCACGATGTCGCGCACGGAGCTTTCAAAGTCGGTGAAGTGGATGGGTTTGTTCAGTCCCATCTGTATCGGGCCTATCAGTTCGGCATCGGTATCCATGGCCTGGAGCAGTTTGTAGGCCGAGTTGGCCGAGCTCAGGTTGGGGAATACCAGTGTGTTGACATCTTTGTCCTTCAGCCGGGTGAACGGGTATTTCTTGTCGCGCATCGGGCGGTTCATGGCAAAGTTCATTTGCATTTCGCCGTCAATGGCCAGGTCAGGATAGTTCTGCTGCATGTAGTCTACGGCTTCGTGCACCTTCACCGGGCTTCCCTCTGTGTCGGCACCGAAGTTCGAGTAGCTCAGCATGGCCATCACCGGCGTATGGTTGAAGAAGCGCACCGTGTGTGCCGACAGGCGGGCAATGTCTATCAGTGTGTCCGTGTCGGGGTGGCGGTTTATCAGTGTGTCGGCCAGGAAGTACGTGCCTTTCTTGGAGTTCAGGATGTGCATGGTGCCGAAGTGTTTGTATTCAGGACGTATGCCTATTACCTCCTTGGCCACCTTGATGGTGTTGCTGTACTTCGTATAAAGGCCGGTGATGAAGGCGTCGGCATCGCCCGTCTCCACCATCATCATTCCGAAGTAGTTGCGCTCAAACATCTTGTCGTTGGCCTCTTCGTAGGTCACGCCTTCGCGTGCCCGTTTTTCGGCCAGGATGTGCGCATAGCGTTCGCGGCGCGGTGCTTCGTCGGGGTGGCGCAGGTTTACGATTTCAATACCTTCCAGGCTCAGGTCAAGTTCCTTGGCCAGTTTCACGATAGCCTCGTCGTTGCCCAGTATGATGGGGTGGCAGATTCCCTCGGCCTTGGCCTCTACGGCGGCCTTCAGCATGTTGGGATGCACGCCTTCGGCAAAGACCACCCGCTGCGGGTTGCGGCGTGCCGTGTCGTATAGCTGGCGGGTCAGCTTGCTTTCATATCCCATCAGCTCACGCAGGTGCAGGCGGTAGGCATCCCAGTCTTCAATGTGCTTGCGTGCCACACCGCTCTCAATGGCGGCACGTGCCACTGCACACGACACTTCCGTAATGAGGCGCGGGTCCACCGGCTTCGGAATGAAATATTCGGGGCCGAAGGTGAAGTTGTTCACATGATAAGCCTCGTTCACCACGTCGGGCACCGGTTGCTTGGCCAGATTGGCAATGGCATGTACGGCGGCAATCTTCATTTCTTCGTTGATGGCGCGTGCCTGCGTGTCCAGTGCGCCGCGGAAGATGTAGGGGAAACCTATTACATTATTTATCTGGTTCGGGTAGTCCGAACGTCCGGTCGACATCAGTACGTCAGGGCGGGCTGCCATGGCGTCTTCATACGAAATCTCGGGGGTGGGGTTGGCCAGTGCAAACACGATGGGATGGTCGGCCATGCTGCGCACCATGTCCTGTGTCAGCACGTTGCCTTTCGACAGTCCCAGGAAAACGTCTGCCCCCTTGATGGCCTCGGCCAGTGTGTGCACGTCGCGGCGGTCGGTGGCAAAGTAGCGTTTCTGTTCCGTCAGGTTCGGGCGGTCGCTGGTGATGACACCCTTGCTGTCAAGCATCAGTATGTTTTCACGGCGTGCTCCCAGCGACTCATACAGCTTGGTGCACGAGGTGGCCGATGCACCGGCGCCGTTCACCACGATTTTCACGTCCTCAATCCGTTTGCCGGCCACTTCCAGTGCGTTCAGCAGTCCGGCGCTCGATATGATGGCCGTGCCGTGCTGGTCATCGTGCATCACCGGTATGTCCAGTTCTTCCTTCAGGCGGCGTTCTATCTCGAAGCACTCGGGAGCCTTGATGTCTTCCAGGTTGATGCCGCCAAAGGTGGGGGCAATGGCCTTCACGGCCTCCACAAATTTATCGGGGTCTTTTTCGTTCACTTCAATGTCGAACACGTCAATGCCGGCATATATCTTGAACAGCAGTCCCTTGCCTTCCATCACCGGTTTGCCGCTCAGCGCGCCTATATCGCCCAGGCCCAATACGGCCGTACCGTTGGAGATGACTGCCACCAGATTGCCTTTGGCGGTATATTTATAAGCATCCTGCGGATTCTTTTCTATTTCCAGACATGGCTCGGCCACGCCCGGCGAGTAGGCCAGCGAGAGGTCGGTTTGCGTACTGTAGGGCTTCGTGGGCACTACTTCAATCTTTCCAGGCTTGCCCTGCGAATGGTAGAGCAAAGCCGCTTCCTTTGTTATTTTGACCATATTATTTGTGATTTAGTTGTCATTTCGCTGCAAATATAGTGAAAGGTGAGAGCAGAAAAAACAAGCTTGCTTGATTTTTTATGCCGAGCCGACTCCTAATATTTTTCAAATATATCAAAAATCAACGTAGTCAGCTAATCTTATTTATTTCTCATTATCAAAAAACGCACCCGCCTGGATCGCCTCACGCACCCGCCTGCGTTGGCCAACACATACGGCTGCGTAAGCCAACGCAGCCGTATGTGTAAACAGGGGGGGATACGACGTGGAATTGCAAAAACAAGTTGTTGATAATTTTGATTCTGTGAAGCATCCTCCGGAGGACTGTAATTATCGCCCATGGGCGATAATTACATAAATTCCCTCCTTTAGGATAATATATATATTATATCACTTTTCGTTTGCATTTTGCTTGGCAATTTGCTTGGAAAATCGCCGAGTACGATGTGAAGGATGAAATGTATATTTATTTTACGAAATGAGGGCGAATGAAGGGGGAGAAGAAGCGGCTTTCCGACCTACCCGAATCGCTTCTCAGACGCTCCAGCTTCGTTACTCCTTCGAATAATGGTACCCAAAAGCGAAGAAAGAACGAACAAGGAACGAAGAAGGAACGAACAAAATATGGTTTTAAGGGGAGAAAGTGGAAAATTTGGGGCTGTTGGGATTTATTGTGGCTTAGGGATATGGTGTTATTTTCTGTATTAATGGTAGTTTTATCTGTAATTTTGTTCATGCTTTATTGAGGGTGAAGATGTACTTTTGCTGTTGGAGGAATCAAACGAATTATGAGAATGAAGAAAGTATTAATTATTGTCGTTATGGCGTGGATGGGCTTACAGCTTGTTCATGCACAAAATCAATCGGATATGGACAGAACAACATTGTGTAAAGAGAATTTCCGCCTTCTTTTTGGCGGAGAAGCATTGACGGGGCAGGGTACTGACCCGGAGTTGATGGATATTTTGCAGAAATTTATTTTCGGTGAGGTGTTTGCTACCGGTGAGTTGAGTATGAAGCAGCGTGAACTGATTACCTGCGTTTGCCTGGCCACCATGCAGACGCTTCCTCAGCTGGAGGCTCATGCAGGGGCTGCGCTGAATGTGGGGGTGAGTCCGCTGGAGCTGCGTGAGGCCATGTATCAGTGTGCACCTTTTGTAGGCTTTCCGCGTGTGCTGAATGCAGTGGAGCGGATAAACCGCGTGCTGACATCGCGAGGTATCGCCCTGCCGTTGGACAAACAAGGACAGGTGGGCGAGGAAGAACGTCATGCAGAAGGTGCAAAGATTCAGATGCCGCTATATGGCGATGAAATCAGGCAGGATATGCGTTCGCTTCCGGCAGGAATGGGCGATGCGGTATCTGATTTCCTGACGGAGGTTTGTTTTGGCGACTTTTATACACGTGGTGCTCTGGATGTGCCGACGCGCGAATTGTTGTCGCTTTGCGTGCTGGCTACATTGGGCGCAACGCCTCAGCTGGAGGCCCATGTGGCCGGTTGTATCAAGGCCGGACTTACGAAGGATACGCTTTATGCGGCTATGATTCAATGCTTGCCGTACATCGGTTTTCCGGGAGCGCTGAATGCTATCAGGGCAATCAGGGATAATCATTAACGGTGAAAGGAAAAAAGGATGAAACAGATTTTGGCAATATTGGTTTTGCTTGGCAGCATGAGTCTCATGGCTTGTGCGCAAGGCAGTAAAAAACAGACAATGAAAACAGCATCTGAAACTCATGTATTGGTTGCTTATTTCTCGGCAACAGGAACAACGGCTGCGGTGGCTGAAAAACTGGCTCAGGCTACGGGCGGCAAGCTATATGCCATTGAACCGGTTCAGAGGTATACCGCTGCCGATCTTGACTGGCACAACAAGAAGTCGCGCAGTTCGCAGGAAATGGACAATCCCTCGGCTCGTCCGGCAATGAAGGGGAAGGCCGACGTATCGGGTTGTGAAGTGGTATTTGTGGGTTATCCCATCTGGTGGGGAGTGGCTCCCAGGATTATCAATACTTTTCTGGAGAACCATGATTTGAAAGGGAAGCGGATAATTCCTTTCGCTACTTCGGGAGGAAGCGGCATCGGGCAGAGTGTGAAGGCTCTGAAGCAGGCATATCCCGACTTGCAATGGTCTGACGGCCGGTTGCTGAACCGTGCTGGAGAGGAAGATGTGAGACGCTGGGTAGACAGCCTGGGACTCTGAAAAGTTGCCGCGCCTCTTTTTTTGATGGCCGGTGCCTGATGTTATGGGAAGAAGCATTATTTTTGTGGCCGGACTTGAAGGAGTTGCAGAAGTTAAAGAAGTTAGAAGAAGTTATCGCCCGCCTTTCGTCGGGCTGGGGAGTTAAAGGCCAATAGTCTATGCTACTGGAGTTTCTTCCTTATGGCACTATCGGCTTTAACTTCTAACGCAGCGCAGTGTAGTAATAACTTCTATAACTTCTATAACTTCTTAATTTCCAAAGGTATATTAAATCCGAAACTTTAGAAAAATGACATGGCTGTTATCGAAATAACTTCTTTGGAACATCCCGGTGTTGAGGTGTTCAGCACCCTGACCGAGGCACAGCTGCGCAACCGCCTGGACCCGCAGAGCGGTATCTTTATTGCAGAGAGTCCGAAGGTGATACGTGTGGCGCTGGATGCGGGTTATGAGCCGTTGGCACTGTTGTGCGAACACAGGCATATCGGTGGTGATGCTGCCGATATTGTGGAGCGGGTGGGGGATATCCCTGTTTATACGGGCGAACGCGAGCTGCTGGCGCAGCTGACGGGCTATGTGTTGACCCGTGGCGTGCTGTGTGCCATGCGCCGGCCGGTGCCTCCTGCGGTGGCAGACGTATGCCGAGGAGCACGTAGGGTGGTGGTGATTCATGGCGTGGTGGATACGACCAATATTGGTGCCATCTTCCGCTCGGCGGCAGCCTTGGGCATGGATGCCGTGCTGCTGACGCCCGATTCGTGCGACCCGTTGAACAGGCGTTCGGTGCGGGTGTCGATGGGTTCGGTGTTTCTGGTGCCGTGGACGTGGGTGGACAGGCCGCAGGAGCAGTTGCATGAACTGGGATTCAGAACGGCGGCCATGGCATTGACCGACAGGTCGGTGCCGCTGGACTATCCGGCATTGAAGCAGGAATCTCGCTTGGCGTTGCTGATGGGCACGGAAGGCGACGGGCTGCCCCAAACGGCGATAGAGGGGGCTGACTATGTGGTGCGTATACCGATGGCTCACGGAGTGGACTCGCTCAATGTGGCGGCGGCATCGGCGGTGGCTTTCTGGGAATTGAGAAGCAGGGAATAAGGAGGCTGGGCTATGAAGAAAATCAGAATAACGGTTGTGCGCAAGGCGTGCTACAGGGATTTGATGGAAAAGTATGAGAACCCGCTGGAGCATGCCTGTGACGTGGAAGAAGGGCAGGTGTTTGTGGCCAATGGCTGGGAGAAGCCAGAGGGCTTGTGTGAAAGTGCCTGGCAGAGTATGTCGCCTTTTGTGATGGCATTGGCTCATGGTGGACGCAACTTTTATGACGGGTGGATGAAGAACGAGCGGTCTGCCATGATTTCGTGCAACGATGGTTTCCGTCCGGTCAGTTTCCTGATAGAGGCGCTGGACGATGAGGCGGAATGAAGGTGTAATATAATCAAAGCGTAATGCCTTTGGAGATTTTTCTCTTCCTTTTTAATATGGGTAGAAAGGAGGATGTGTGAGAAATTTATTTAAAGCCTGGTATCCGGTCATTAGCCGGCAGGCTGGAAAAACAAACGGATGTGCATGTTTTAGTTGACAACTCCGTCAGTACAATTTAGTTTCATGCCTTGAAACTTGTGGCTTCATCCGTTGAAACTGACGGTTTCATTCCCTGAAACCAATGGTTTCATGCCTTGAAACTAATCTGAAACCCTACTCTTAAGAGAGATAGCCATATCGTAAAACATGTTTTTCTCTGTCAAAAAACTCTTTTCTCCGCTTTTTTTTATAATTTTGCTGCCTTAAAAATAGCAATTAATAAGTGCGGCGTCGGGAATGGCGGGTTGAGCATTGTGAGCGGTTAATCTTAACCATTAATCACAGACCATTTTTCATAGGCTATTAGTAGCCTGTCCCGCAGTTTTAGGAATCAGATTGCTAAACTTGATGATAATAGTAAAACAAGAAATAGAACCATGGGTAAATTTGCCGAACATTCAAAGTTTAATCTTTCGGAAATCAACAAGGAAGTGTTGAAGAAATGGGACGAAAACCAGGTTTTCGCCAAGAGTATGACAGAACGTGAGGGATGTCCGTCCTTCGTATTTTTTGAAGGTCCTCCATCGGCCAACGGTATGCCGGGTATTCACCACGTTATGGCTCGTACCATTAAGGACATTTTCTGCCGATACAAGACAATGAAGGGCTTCCAGGTAAAACGTAAGGCCGGATGGGACACACACGGACTCCCCGTGGAGCTGGGCGTGGAGAAGGCACTGGGTATTACAAAGGAAGACATTGGCAAAACCATCTCTGTAGCCGATTATAATGCAGCCTGCCGCAAGGACGTGATGAAGTTCACGAAAGAGTGGGAAGACCTGACGCACAAGATGGGCTATTGGGTGGATATGAAAGACCCTTATATTACGTATGATAACCGCTACATCGAGACCTTGTGGTGGCTGTTGAAACAGCTCTATAAGAAAGGCCTTCTCTACAAGGGATATACCATTCAGCCCTATTCGCCGGCAGCCGGTACGGGCTTGAGCTCGCATGAGTTGAACCAGCCGGGATGCTATCGTGACGTGAAGGACCTGACGGTGGTAGGCCAGTTCAGAATGAAGAACCCGAAGCCAGAAATGGCAGCGTGGGGAACTCCTTACTTCATAGCATGGACCACTACGCCATGGACATTGCCCAGCAACACCGCCCTTTGCGTGGGCCCGAAGATTGATTATGTAGCTGTACAGACATACAACGGGTACACGGGTGAAAAGATGACGGTTGTATTGGCCAAGCCGTTGCTCTATACTCACTTCAACAAGAAGGCCGAGGGCCTGGCATTGGAGGATTACAAGCCGGGCGACAAGCTGGTTCCGTTCAAGGTGGTAGGTGAATATAAAGGTACTGACCTGGTAGGAATGGAGTATGAACAGCTCATTCCTTGGGTGAAACCTACGGAACTGGACAACGAAGGCAACTGGCGTGAGGCATCGGCCAAGGCTTTCCGCGTAATCCCCGGTGACTATGTGACGACAGAAGACGGTACGGGTATCGTACACATTGCTCCGACATTTGGTGCGGACGACGCCAACGTGGCACGTGCCGCAGGCATTCCGTCGTTGTTCATGATAAACAAGCGTGGCGAGACACGCCCGATGGTGGACCTGACCGGTAAGTTCTATCTGCTGGACGAGCTGGACGAGAAGTTCGTGGCCGAGTGTGTGGATGTGGAAGCTTATAAGGAATATCAGGGACGTTGGGTGAAGAATGCCTACGATCCGCAATTTACCGTAGACGGCAAGTATGACGAAAAGGCTGCCCAGGCTGCCGAGTCGCTCGACTTCTACATCTGCATGATGATGAAGGCTGCCAATCAGGCATTCAAGATAGAGAAGCATGTGCACAACTATCCGCACTGCTGGCGTACGGACAAACCGGTGCTCTACTATCCGTTGGACAGCTGGTTTATCCGTAGTACGGCCTGCAAGGAGCGCATGATGGAACTGAACAAAACCATCAACTGGAAACCTGAATCGACAGGTACGGGACGCTTCGGCAAATGGCTGGAGAACCTGAACGACTGGAACCTGAGCCGTTCGCGCTATTGGGGTACGCCGCTGCCTATCTGGCGTACGGAAGATGGCACGGAAGAAAAGTGCATTGAGTCGGTAGAAGAGCTCTACAATGAAGTGGAGAAATCGGTGGCTGCCGGATTGATGAAGAGCAACCCCTACAAGGACAAAGGCTTTGTGCCGGGTGAATATTCGAAGGAAAACTATGACAAGATAGACCTGCATCGTCCGTATGTGGATGACATTATCCTCGTGTCCAAGGATGGCCAGCCCATGAAGCGTGAGTCTGACCTGATTGACGTATGGTTTGACTCTGGTTCGATGCCATACGCCCAGATTCACTATCCGTTTGAAAACAAGGAGTTGCTGGATAGCCATCAGGTATATCCTGCCGACTTTATTGCCGAGGGTGTAGACCAGACCCGTGGTTGGTTCTTTACATTGCATGCCATTGCGACGATGGTGTTTGACAGTGTGGCCTACAAAGCTGTTATCTCCAACGGTCTGGTGCTTGACAAAAACGGTAACAAGATGTCTAAGCGTCTGGGCAATGCGGTTGACCCATTCTCAACCATCGAAAAGTATGGTTCTGACCCGCTTCGCTGGTACATGATAACCAACTCTTCTCCATGGGACAACCTGAAGTTTGACGTGGAAGGTGTAGAAGAAGTGCGTCGCAAGTTCTTCGGTACCTTGTATAATACTTATTCTTTCTTCGCACTTTATGCCAATGTTGACGGCTTTGAGTACAAGGAGGCTGACGTTCCGATGGAAAACCGTCCGGAAATTGACCGTTGGATTCTGTCGTTGCTGAATACACTGGTGAAGAATGTGGATGCTTGCTACAACGACTATGAGCCGACCCGCGCCGGCCGTCTGATTTCGGACTTTGTGAATGATAACCTGTCCAACTGGTACGTTCGTCTGAACCGTAAACGTTTCTGGGGCGGTGGCATGACGGAAGATAAGCTTTCGGCTTATCAGACGTTGTATATCTGTCTGGAGACGGTTGCCAAGCTGATGGCTCCTATTGCTCCTTTCTATGCCGACATGCTGTATGGTGACCTGATAGCAGTAACAGGGCGTGACAACGTGACTTCCGTACACCTGGCCAAGTTCCCCGTATGCAACGAGGCTTTGGTCAATGAAGAACTGGAAGCCCGCATGCAGGTGGCTCAGGATATTACATCCATGGTTCTGGCATTGCGCCGTAAGGTGAATATCAAGGTTCGCCAGCCGCTACAGTGCATCATGATTCCGGTGGTAGATGAAGCTCAGCGCGCCCACATTGAGGCTGTGAAGACCCTTATTATGAATGAGGTGAACGTGAAGGAGCTGAAGTTTGTAGACGGAGCTGCCGGTGTATTGGTGAAGAAAGTGAAATGCGACTTTAAGAAGCTGGGACCGAAGTTTGGCAAGCAGATGAAGGCTGTAGCCGCAGCTGTGGCAGGTATGTCGCAGGAGGCAATTGCCGAACTGGAGAAGAACGGTCGTTATACCTTTGTATTGGATGGTGCTGAAGCTGTGGTTGAGGCATCAGACGTGGAAATTTTCAGCGAGGATATTCCGGGCTGGCTGGTCGCCAACGAAGGAAGACTGACGGTAGCACTCGAAGTTACTGTGACTGAAGAGCTCCGTCGCGAGGGTGTGGCCCGTGAATTGGTCAACCGTATTCAGAATATCCGCAAATCCAGTGGTTTTGAAATAACAGATAAAATTAATATTACATTGTCTAAAAATCCACAGACGGATGATGCGGTAAATGAATATAAAGATTATATTTGCAACCAAGTTCTTGCTACTTCGCTCAATTTGGCCGATGCAGTGGAAGAGGGTACGGAATTGAACTTTGATGATTTCTCTCTTTACGTAAAGGTTGAAAAGAACTAAGATAAACAGGGATAAAAAATTTAATACCAAACCAATTAAACACATTTACGATTATGGCAGAAAAGACAAGATACTCAGATGCAGAATTGGAAGAGTTTCGCGCCATTATTTTGGAAAAGCTGGAGTTGGCGCAACGCGACTATGACCTGCTGAAAGCAAGTTTGACAGGTACTGACGGCAATGATACGGATGATACTTCTCCTACTTATAAAGTATTGGAAGAAGGTGCCAATACCCTGTCTAAGGAAGAGACGACCCGCCTGGCACAACGCCAGCTGAAGTTTATTCAGGGCTTGCGTGCGGCGTTGGTACGTATCGAGAACAAGACATACGGTATATGCCGCGAGACAGGAAAACTGATTCCTGCCGAACGTTTGCGGGCTGTTCCTCATGCTACGTTGAGCATTGAAGCCAAAAACAGTGGAAAGAAATAGCCTGAGGGTGAATCTTGAAACAAAATAGAAAAACACGGGATACAAAGAGGTGCCGTAAGCTGACAGCTATCTTTGTGTCTCCGTGTTTTTGCGTTCTTATTTAATAGAAAGAAAAAGGGAATAATGGGTGCATTTTTTACGAAAGGTCGGATTGCTTTGCTTACGATATTCTCAGTACTGGTCATTGACCAGGTTATAAAGATAATCGTTAAGACTACGATGTATTGGCACGAAAGTATTCGTATTGCCGACTGGTTCTATATTTATTTTACGGAAAACAACGGAATGGCGTTTGGCATGGAGATTTTTGGGAAGTTGTTTCTTACCTCTTTCCGCATTGTGGCCGTGTCGGTCATTGGTTGGTTCCTGTATAAATTTGTGCAGAAGGGCTTGAAGACAGGTTTTATAGTCTGTGTGTCGCTGATTCTGGCGGGTGCCTTGGGCAACATTATCGACAGTTTGTTTTATGGACTGGTGTTTAATGAAAGTACCCATGCACAAATAGCCTCATTTATGCCGGCAGAAGGAGGATATGCGCCTTTTCTGTATGGCAAGGTGGTGGATATGTTCTATTTCCCTATCATAGAAACGAACTGGCCGTCGTGGATGCCTTTTATAGGGGGCGAGCACTTCATATTTTTCAGTCCGATTTTTAATTTCGCAGATGCTGCCATCAGTTGCGGCATTATTGCCTTGTTGTTATTCTACAGTAAATATTTGAACGATTCTTATCAAATTATCAAGAAGTCATGATGAAACTGCACCGGTTGATTGTTATGCTCTTATTGGCAGACAGCTTTGTGGCATGTCAGGTAAAGCGTCCGGAAATCGTATTGCCCGATAATAAGATGGAGGATGTGCTTTATGATTATCATATTGCCAAGGCCATGGGGGAGGAACTCTCGCGTAATGAATATTACAAGAAAGTATTGTATATCGATGCGGTGTTTAAGAAGCATGGAATAACGGAAGAAGTGTTTGACTCGTCCATGGTATGGTATGCCCATAATCCGGAGGCATTGACCAAGATATATGAGAAAGTCAATACACGCTTGAAAAGGGAAAGGGATGGCGTAAATCATTTGATAGCCATGCGCGACAATAAACCCAAGACAACATTGCCGGGCGATAGCATTGACATCTGGTCGCTTTATCGGATGTATCTGCTGACTGGAACTCCGTTGGACAACAAACTGGTGTTCAGCATTCCTGGTGATTCCAATTTTGAGGAAAGGGATACTATTCGCTGGAGTGTAAGATTTAAATATCCTGTGCAAAGAAAGGACAGCATATCTCCGTTGATGTCCATGCAGATAGTATATGACAAGGATTCGGTGGTCAGTACCTTTAAGCGGGTAGAAAAGGAAGGCCTGGTGACATTGGGTTTATCGGCCGATACGTTGGGAACCATCAAGGAAGTGCGCGGTTTTATCTATTTCTCGCCCGAAGAGAACGGACAAACCCTGTTGCTGGATAATATCAGGATGGTGCGCTATCATGCCAAAGATTCGTTGGCAGTAGACTCTGTCGATGCCCAGCCGGCCAAAGCAGGCAAGACGGGCATGGAGAAGAAGAAAGCCGTTGACAAGCCTGTACAACCGGCTAAAATACAACCGGCCAAGGCAAGGCCGGCCACGACTCCTTCTCGCCCTGTACGTGCAGGAAACTCTCCTATAAAGCGTGTTGATACTCCGGTTAAACTGGAGGGCAGACCTCAGCAAATGCGTAAGGATTAATGGAATTCTGTTTATGAAGCGATATGCGGCTCAATACTTGTTTGTTGCAGGCCAGGGCTATCTGAAAATGATGGTTGCCGAGGTCAGGGATGGTTATGTCGTATCGCTCTTTTCATTGAAAGAAGAGGTGGAAAATACCGAATGGCTGCCAGGGGTATTGTTGTTGATTCCCGACGGAGGTGGCATGCAAGATGTCAGGGACAATGAGATGGAATGGCAGACAGGAGACGGTAATATGAACCGTTGCAGGGCCTTGTATGTCAACAAGCCCTTTGCTACGTCAACGGATATACTTGCTTCTCATAGTCGGGCACGTTTGTTCTCATGCCCGGCTTTCAGTTTTGAGACGATGCTGCCCTGCGTCGGAATTCGGCACAGACGACTGCTGTAGCAACGGCCACGTTAAGCGATTCGGACGTGGTACGGTTGGTGGGGTAGTTGGGGATGTAGAGTTTTTTGTTGACAAGCGACTCGATTTCAGCACTGATTCCATTCCCTTCGTTTCCCATGATTATCAATCCGTTTTTGGAAAGCTCTTGTTCATAGATATTTTTTCCGTCCAGAAAAGTGCCATAAACCGGCGTATCTTTTTTCAGTGACTTTATGACATCGGGTAATGAAGTGTAATGCAGTCTTACCCGTGCAATGCCACCCATGGTTGCCTGTATGGTTTTAGGATTGTATGCGTCAGCCGTATTGTTGGAGCAGAATATGTGCTCAATGCCAAACCAGTCGGCCAGGCGTATGATAGTACCCAAGTTACCTGGGTCTTGAACATCGTCGAGTGCCAGGCATAACGATTGTTCGATAAGGGTGCTCCAGTTGTTCTCATCTTCGGCAGGTTGTTCAAAAACGGCCAATACCTGTTGGGGCGTTTTCAGCAGACTGGCCTTTGCCAACTCCTCTTCCGTAACTTCCGTAATGTCATCCGTTGGCAGGTTCTTGTGTTGGGAGAGCCATTCTCGTGTGGCAATCAAGAAGCGGCAGGGAAAATATGTCAGCAAATCCTCTACTGTTTTAGGTCCTTCGGCAAGAAAGACATGGTCTGCCTTACGGTTCTTTTTCAGTTCAAGCGAGTGTATATATTTGATACGGTTTTTGCTTAGGGGCATAATCGTGATATATTTAGATTTAGCGCGCAATATTGCTTTCGGAAAGGCAAATGTACGTGAATATTTCAATATAATCAAAATCTTGGGCTGCTTCCGGTCTGATTTAGTTTTGGGAACAGAAAAATACAAGTATATTTGTAGTTGTTTATGGATATTTTTATGAAAAGAGGTTTCTACTGTGCTTTGTTATTTGCGGCTGTAGCCTTTCTGGTGGCTTCATGCTCGACTACCAAATATGTGCCCGATGGTGCTTATTTGCTTGACGATGTGCAGATACGTACTGATAATAAACAGGTGAAGCCTTCCAGTCTGTCAATGTATGTCCGTCAGAATCCCAATGCCAAATGGTTTAGCCTGATTAAGACGCAGCTATATGTTTATAACTGGTCGGGGCCGGATTCGACGAAATGGATAAACCGCTTGTTCAGGAAAATGGGTGACGAGCCGGTAATCTACAGCTCCGAAGAAACACGCCGTTCCGAAGAAGAAATCAGGAAAGCTGTGCAAAACATGGGTTACATGGGAGCTACGGTGGTATCGGAGCGTGAGGTGCGGAAGAAGAAAATGAAGTTGATTTACAGGGTGACGACCGGTCGGCCCTATTTGGTCAATAAACTGATGTATGACATTCCCGATGAAAAGATAAGAGGATATGTAGCCAGTGATTCCACCCGTACGCTTTTGAAAGAGGGGATGGTGTTTGACGTCAATAAGCTTGACGCTGAACGTCAGCGCATCACGAACATGCTGTTGCGCAATGGATACTACAAGTTTAACAAGGACTACATTTCATATACGGCCGATACTGTAAAAAACACATATCAGGTGGATTTAACCCTTCATATAGCCCTCTTCAAGCAACATCATGAAGGAACGGATACGTTAATACCGCATCGGCAATATTATATAGACAAGGTCAGCTTCATAACGGATTACAATGTGCTTGAATCGTCGGCATTGAGCAGCATTGAAATCAACGATTCATTGCATTACAACGGCTTTCCCATTTACTATAAAGACAATCTGTATCTACGTCCCAAGGTGTTGACCAATAATCTGCGTATTATGCCCGGTAGTTTGTATGACGAACAGGATGTGCAGCACACTTATTCAAGCTTTGGAAGGCTTCAGGCCCTGAAATATACCAATATCCGTTTTTTCGAAGTGCAGCAGCCTGATACCGCGAAATTGAATGCATACGTCATGCTTACGAAGAGCAAGCATAATTCGGTATCCTTCGAACTGGAAGGAACAAACTCCGCAGGAGACTTGGGAGCGGCAGCATCGGTCTCCTATCAGAACCGTAACTTGTTCAAGGGTTCTGAAGCTTTTATGATAAAACTTCGTGGAGCATACGAAGCCGTATCGGGACTTCAATCTGGCTACTCATACAATGACTACACAGAGTTGGGGGCGGAGGCTACCATTAATTTCCCTCGTTTCATGTTCCCCTTCTTGTCTACCGATTTCAAGCGTAAGATACGGGCAACGACAGAGTTCGGTCTGCAATATAATTATCAGATACGTCCAGAGTTTACACGCATCGTGGCTTCTGGAAATTGGAGCTACAAATGGGGACTACAACGGCAACGGGCACAGCACCGCATAGACCTGGTAGATATAAACTATCTGTATATGCCCACGATTTCAGAGGAATTCAAGAATAAATATCTGGACAATCAGGAAAACTATATCCTGAAGTATAACTATGAAGATAGATTGATTCTGCGTACCGGATATAGTTTTACCTATAATAGCGCCGGACAGGCCTTGGCCAATAATACCATCATTGGAAATTCTTATTCTGTCAGGTTCAATTTTGAGTCGGCAGGTAACCTGCTTTATGCCATCAGTAAGCTGGGAGGTATGAAGAAAAACGACAATGGTGAGTATGTCCTGTTGAACATTCCTTATGCGCAATATGTCAAGGGCGATTTGGACTATGCAAAGAATATTGTGATTGATTCACGAAATTCCATTGCCTTTCATATAGGCGGTGGTATAGCCATTCCTTATGGCAATGCCAGGGTTGTTCCGTTTGAGAAACGTTATTTCTCTGGCGGTGCCAATAGTGTGCGTGGCTGGTCCGTGCGTGATTTGGGACCAGGCTCTTTCCCCGGCGACGGAAACTTCCTTAATCAGTCGGGCGACATTAAGCTGGATGCCAGCATTGAATATCGCACGCGGTTGTTCTGGAAATTCCGTGGAGCCGTTTTTGTCGATGCCGGAAACATCTGGACTTTGCGCGATTATGAAGACCAGCCTGGCGGTAAATTTGAATTTAATAAGTTCTACAAGCAGATTGCGGTGGCTTATGGCTTAGGATTGCGACTGGATTTGGATTTCTTTGTGCTGCGCTTTGATGGAGGTATGAAGGCCATCAATCCTGTTTATGAAAGCGGGCGTGAGCGTTATCCCATTATTCATCCGGATTTTGGCCGTGATTTTGCTTTCCACTTCGCGGTGGGTTATCCGTTCTGATAACGTAAGTGTATGAAAAGGTGAGATGATGCATTTGGAGAGTGTATCAAAACCGAGCTATCCTTATCCTCTAAACGCAGATGAAGCGGATTGTGCGGATTCGTCAATAAAGAAAACCGCTTAACCCGCTTCATCCGCGTCTAAACAATAGGTTTATGTATATGTGATAAGCCCGTTTCTGAAACGGACTCTGTTTGATTTGTTATTTATCGTGTAAATTCATTGAACAGGGTGATGCTCAAGAAAATCCCAATGACGAGACACATTATAATGAGAAATATATTCATCAGGCGTGCACTGGGCTTTGTTTCCTTGTGTAGGTTCTGGTCGATGTAGTTTTTGAAGAACAGGTAAATGGCAGGAACCGTGGAACTGGCCAGCAACAGGTCTTCGGGTATCTTGTAGACATATACTTTGGAAAAAGCTATTAGTGCCCAGTGGCAAAGGAACAGGATGATAAGCAGATTGATTTTGCGTGAAAAGGCCAAGAGCAAGCCGATGCTGAATACGGCCACCGAACAAGGCATGACGGTGGTTGTCATCATGGGAAATTCCATGCCACGTGCCCAGGAGATGATGGGATAGAGAAAGGGCATGACATAGAGGAATCCTGTCAGTAGTTTGTATCGGGGGTTGCGCTCAAACGGTGTATAGTCTGTCAGCAAATCCCAAAGCCAGATGAGTGCCAGCACGCCCCAGAAAATGGCAAGGATGTAATTGTAGCTTCGGGTGCCGCAATATATCATGTAGTACACGACAGATATCCAGCTGTTTATCAGTACCAGGTATATTTTCATGCTACGTTTGACCCATATAGTGGGCTTCAGATAAAGCAACGTAGTGAGTACGATGCCTATGATGGTGATGACGATTTGCATGAGAAACGTATCTCTGTTATATTGGGCAATGGTGTTCCAGAATATTTCCATATTACTAAGTTTTTTGAGTTTCTATGTTCCTGAGTTTGGAGTCCTTGGTCTATTGAAGTCCTGTAGCCTATATGTTCCTGTTGCTTGGACCTACAGATTGGGGGAACTTAAAAAACGAAGGACCTGTTGACTGTATGTATTGACTGTGCCGTCATCTGGTGGCAGAAGATGATTTGGGCATTTTCTTTTCGTGTCTTGTCATGGAGAATGCGCGGCTCTTGAAGAGGAAGAGTGGCATGGTTGCTCCCACGGCAAGCATGAATATGACACTGCCGGCCACAATGCCGTTTGTGCAAAGGTCTTGCAGGTAACGGTGCTGGAGCTCCGGACTTTGCAGGTTTTGCATGAACATGATGAGGGCAAATACGGTCTTGTAGGCATACATACCCGGAATCATGGGCAGTAAGGCTGGAATGTAGAGCACAGTCATGGGGCAATAGATTCGTTTGGCCAGGAGCACGCTGCCCATTCCGATGGAAAAGGAAGCACACAAGGAGGCGGTGGCAATATCTACGCCCAAGTAGGTCATCAGGCAGAAACGCAATGCATGGCCTATGGCGGCAAGGGCTGCTATGGAGGGGAAAGCACGCATAGGGGGATCGGAGATAGCTCCAAAGCCGATAGCCGCTACTGCAGCAAAAAGGCCATCGCTTATGATGTCTGTTAGTATCATGTGTGAGTTCTTTTTATTTTAGGTGATTTCTGTAAGTGCTATGTTTGTTTCTTTATAAGAGTCCGTTCTTTACGAGAATCAGTGTGCCGGACAAGCCTACGGCGATACACAGAACCAGCAGGAGTGCCTGTATCAGTCGGGCGCATCCCGTCAGCGAGTGGCCTTCTACAATGTCAATGACTCCGTTCAGCAGCGGCACGCCCGGCACAAGGTATAATACGCTGGTGGCTATGGCAATCTCGGCTGTAGTTTCCAGCGTCAGGGCCGATGAAGCTACCAGTGAGGCAATGAAGGCCGATACCACGAACACGATGTAGTGGTTGAGGTGCTTTTTTTGCATGACTTGCTTCAGGTAGAACCCAATGAGAGTGGCAGAGAAAACAATACTGCGCGATGTCCAGTCGCCGCCAAAGAGGGCGCAAAACGAGGCATTGGCAAAACCAACGAGGAACATGGTGCAAAACGGGTCCATCTTGGGACGGGAAATGATTTGATTGTACTTCTCCCACAGCGTAGAGAGCGACAGGTGGTTGTCGAAAGCATCCCAACTCAATGCGCTGAGCTCGGCATTGAGTTCAAAGCTGATGGGGAAGGAAGGGATGACTGATACTTCGTTGTACACCTCTTCGGTGGTGTTGTCGCGTACACTGATGACAATGGTGCGTGGAAAAACGCTCATTTTTACGTCCACATTCAGCGATTGTCCGATGCGGCGCGTGTTTCTGACCACGCGCGATGTGTGTACACCAGAACCCATCAGTCGGTTGGCATATTCCAACAAAAATTTTGTAATCTCTTTTAGTTCGTTTGGAGAATTCATATCGTTTACTATTTGCGATGCGTTATATTGGCTATGCATACAGCGTTTAATTTCTCAGATGTTATCCACAGAGGCTTCTCTTCTTATGCTTGATAAACAGGATTGTAGAAGTAATATGACTTCTTCTTAAAATCCGTTGTGACCTTCGTTTTGAAAAAACGCTGCAAAGGTACATCTTTTCTCGGGCAAAATCAGCATAAATCGTTATCAATTTAAGTTTTGCAAGTTTATTAATAAGTTGTAGTTAAGGAGTTATGCCAATGCCGTTGTGAAAAGTATACCGACCTCCACTCATCACTTATCGCTGACCGCTTACCACTTATCACTCACCACTTTTTACCTCCCTTCACGAGCCCCTGTTTCTGCCTTCCCGTTGCAAAGATACGGGCATGGCTTGGCATAGCCAAAAAACAGGGGTTGCTAAGGTCTAAAAATCTGTTAACAGGATTTGGTTTTTTGTACTGCTAAAGTCTATCTGCTTTATTTACAGGTAGTAACGGCGATGCAGGGGCGATGGTGCCTGCACTGTTTGGATGAATGCTCCTTATGTCATCCGCACTCTAATGTGCCGGGCATTCGGAGAAATCGGTGAAGTTCTGTGTGTCCTCCTTGACATTACAAGACTTACAATTAACTTTTCGCATTCTCAAGGTTGTAGACTGAAAACCAGGCACATTCTGCTTTCTCTCCCTAACATTACAAAACTAACAATTAATTTTTTCGTATTCTCATGGTTGTAGACTTGAACTTATAAGGTTATT
>ENA-UONS01000119-UONS01000119.1-human-gut-metagenome-genome-assembly--contig:-CS19-NODE-119-length-102742-cov-17.190910_pt1 | contig 102742 bp, 80 predicted proteins | sample MGYA00242458_ERZ724005 | MGnify/ENA metagenome assembly ERZ724005
AGATAAATTCTTTTATTTTCCTATGATTTCTATGGCTTGTACCGGGTCTGGGTACAAGAAGAGCTAAATATTTAATTTACAAATATTTAGCTCTTTCTTTTTGTATATATGTTCCTAATTTGTTTCTGTTTGTTTTGGGTCAACGTCTTCATGTGTAATATTTCGTGTGAAGTATTAATATAGCCTTATCGCGTATATTGTTTTCTATATTTGGATGGTGACATCCCTATTGACTTTGTAAAAACTCGAATAAAATGAGGGAGGTCATTGAATCCGACAATATAGCAAATCTCAGACACTCCTTTAGATGAGTGTTTCAGCAATTCACAAGCCGTATTCAAACGATACTCTGTTATGAATTGTGAGAAAGTCATCCCTTTGCACCTTCTAAAATAGGAACAGAAAGCTGAACGATTCATGACAACTTCCTTTGCAATCTCATCCAAAGTTATAGGATGGACATAATGAGCCATAACATATGCAGATATTTGCTGAATGCGTCGTACATCCCGTTCTATACGTAACTGTTTTCCTGCAAATGTATAATCAGAAGACGTAAAAATAAAAGGAAGTAGATTGAACATTGCACTTAGACGCCCCAATTCGTCCATGCCGTTCATTTCCGAAAGGGTTTTACGGATAATACGTGAACTTTCCGGACCGAAATTCAAAGCATCTGTTGGGAATATCACACCTGACAACCTGTTTCGTAACTCAGGAAATGTGCTCATACATCGTTCTACTAAAGAATGGGAGAAAGCTACCATCAAGTAGTGGATGCAACCGTCTGTGCCCGCAGAATTTGGGTTATATTCCCAACGATGAAACATTTGTGGCGGAATCAATGCGACATCACCCTCCACAAATGGTTGTAAAGTATTACCTGCCGTTCGATTACCTCGTCCATGAAGTACATAGTATAATTCCCATGCATCATGCTTATGTAATTTGGCTTCGAGTTCTATCGCTATTCGTTGGTCAATGAAAAAAACGAATGGTTTTCCACTTCCGGTAATTCATATGGTATAACGGTATCTTCCATAAAATAGCCCAATTCTATTAATTGCAAATATGCGACAAGTATTTTGTATAATAGTACAAATAGACAGCAGCTAATAGCTGTAATTTTGTAATCGAAAACAAAAACGTAAATTAAAAGTCGCATTATTATGGAATTTTATGAAGTTTTGGAGAAACGTCGCACGTACCGTGACTACTCCGCCCGTGAAGTCAGTGATGAGATTGTCAAAAAAAAGTAATAGCTGCTGCTTTCAAGGCTCCAACCAATGATCATCTGCGTCAACTTGAGTTTGTAGTTGTGCGTGGGGAAGAGAATATTGCAAAGATAATCGCACCTCTCGCAAAGAATATGGCTGCATTTAAGGAACTCGTTTTAGAGGTAGACGAATCAGGCGATAAGGATAAGATGGCTATGTTTGCTGATGCATTGCCTAAACAGCAAAAGATGTTTATGGAGAGTGGGTTGTTAGTTATTCCGTGTTTCATGCAGAAGACATATCCGCTTCTTAAACCAGTAGAAATCAGTTCACTCAATTATTTTGCGTCCGCATGGTGTGTCATAGAGAATATGTTGCTTGCAGCTACTGCAGAAGGTTTGGGAACGGTATTTCATATACCAGTAAGTGATGAAGCCGACAGAATTAAGGAAATAGTAGGTATTTCCGAAGGTTACGAATTAACATGTCTGCTTACGATGGGGTATCCAAAAGAAAACGCATTCCTGCCTAAGCAAAAGAGAATCAATTCAGAAGATAGAATACATAATGGTATTTGGTAAGTATTATTGCGCTTAAATATCATACTGCAATATCGGTAGGTTAGGCTGAATGAATATTAAACGAAACATGTTTTTACGTTATATGCTCATTTTAGGCTTGTAAATGATGTTTCTTGCGTTGTTCTTTTGTGTGTTAATTTCTGCTGAGCCGTTAATTCCGCTTTGTAATTTTGTGATTTATGAATAACAAAAAAAGGATATATCAAAGCGATATATCCTTTTCTTTATTTAGTTGCGGAGGCCTGACTCGAACAGACGACCTTTGGGTTATGAGCCCAACGAGCTACCAACTGCTCCACTCCGCGATATTTCTCATTTGCGAGTGCAAAGGTATGCTTTTCTTATGTAATATGCAAATATATCGGGAAGTTTTTTAGTGTAACTCTTGCCGATTATGCTTTAAGTTGCTGATATGTACGTTGATATAATAACTAATTTTTTATTCCAGATATAGATAATCATAGTGGACTACGGGCTTTTTACCATGTTTTCCCATTAATTCCATTACTTGTTTGGAGTCGCAATTTACTTTCCCTACGCCGATGGTTCTACCTTCGGGATTGATGATACGAACTATATCGTCTTTTTCGAAATCACCCTTCACGTCTACGATACCGATGGGGAGGATGCTGGCAACCTTTTCCGAACTCAATACTTCGGCGGCCTGTTGGTTGATGTACAGCTGTCCTTTGGCAAATCCGTCACTATGGGCTATCCACTTCTTGACACTGGATACCGGTTGCGAGGAAGGAACGAAGCGGGTATATTCTTCCGTGGGGGCAGTGGTCGCGGGATTGTTATCTGTCAAACGGTTATTCTCGCTTTCCCATATCTTCAGAATGACATCTTCGTGTTTGCCATTGGCAATGATGACAGTGATGCCTTCATCGGCCACTTTGCGGGCAATGCTGGTTTTGGTCAGCATACCGCCTCTGCCAAAAGTCGACTTGGAAGTCTGAATGTACGAGGAGAGGTCTTCGTTAGGGTGGATTTCCTTGATGACACGTGACTGCGGGTCGGCAGGAGGACCATCGTAGATACCGTTGATATTGCTCAGGATAATCAAAGCCTGTGCATCCATCATGGAGGCAATCAGTCCAGAAAGTTCATCGTTGTCGGTGAACATCAGTTCGCTGACCGAGATAGTATCGTTTTCGTTTACGATGGGGATGACATCATTTTCCAGCATCACGCTCATGCAGTTCTTCTGGTTGAGGTAGTGACGCCTGGTGGCAAAGCTTTCTTTCATGGTCAGGACCTGGCCAACGGCTATGCCATGTTCGCGAAACAGTTCGTAGTAGCGGTTGATAAGTTTGGCTTGCCCCACGGCAGAGAAAAGTTGTCGCTGGTCTACGCTATCCAGCTTACGTTGTGGGTGAATTTCGCTACGGCCGGATGCCACGGCTCCGGATGAAATCAGTATGACTCGTACTCCCCGTTTGTGCAGGTCTGCTATCTGGTCGACCAAGGCCGACATTCGTGTCACGTCCAATGTGCCGTCACGGCGGGTCAGCACATTGCTTCCCACCTTGACGGCAATTCTTTTAAGTTGTTGTTCCATGTTATTTGCGGTTGTTTTGTCAGGGCGGAATATTATTCTGCGTTTTCTTTTTCCGCTTGTTCACGTATGATGGACATAGCGGCTTCATAGTCCTTTTCGAGTACAAGAACCGTTACGTCTGCTACAATGTAGGGGGCTATGGAACTCATCAGTCCATCTTTGGTCATAGCCGAAATGCCGTTGCTTTGAAGCTGGCCTTTTACGAGCTCAGCCTTCCAGGGTGCTCCTTTGAACACTTCTACTGTTTTGGTTTTATCATCCTCTTTCATAAGACTGAATATTTAAAAGGTTTACGTCTTACAAATATAGGAAATATTTTGGAAAAGCCTATTTTGTGGGGTGACAAACTTATGTCTTCCATCGGTTGCTGTTTCGGTAGGTAATGGTTTATAAGCGTTCGATGCTTCCTTATTGCTATGTCTGATATAAAGGATGTGTGGTGTCAGGTGTGGATTTTTTCCACACTTTCGTACTCCGTTTCCACATATTTCCACACAGGCTATAAAACAGCAAATGCTGTATTACAGGTAAATAGCCATGCTCCTGCATCTTGGCACGCAGTTTGGTCTATTTATATCAGAAGCAATTATACAAGAATAAAGAGAGTGACCTAAACTGATAATATTAACCACTAACAATTAACGAAGATAATAAGAAAGATTAAGTAGCAGCCCCTGTTTATGTTTGTTTGTGGTGGTACGTTCCTTAGCTATGCGAAGCGTGGAACGTACCAAACTACAAAAAAGCGGCCGAAGAATAGTAAGCACACATAAAATAAAAGAGTCGTTTCCATCTTGTCTATTCTGGGAAACGACTTTTTTATTTTCTATATATTCATTGGGGGTTGCGGACTATTAGTTGTGGCGTCGTAGCTGGAAGTAAACTTTTGACAGTGAAGTTTCACGGCATCAATCTGGAAATTAGTTGGTTATTGTGAAGGGAGAGAATGGGTGAAGTAAATAATAGAGTGATATTGTATTGCTTCTGCGTCCAATCTCATTTTTTTTGATACCGGGTTTTGTTGTTCAAAGTAAATCTGTCTGGGATGAAGTCTCACAGTATTTGTCTATTAATGAACAGATTGTAGCGGATAATAAAGCTTGGTGAAGTAAACAGAAGTTATGTGTTTGTGTGTAGTTCTTATAGAGGTTTTGTGTGTTGCACTTTCTCATTTACTTTAAATTTTATATATCATATTTCCTGACCATCAGCTGGATACTGTGAAATAAATTACGGGAGAAGCAACAAATCAGGTCTTAATAGGTTTCGCTTTATATCATTAATGCAGTAGGTATTGACAAGTGATGGCTAAATGTGTGAAACATGTCTTTATCGTGAAGTTTCACCGCAATACATTAGATATCAGTTATTCAACAGTTGGCGTGAAACGGTGAAACTTCATGGCGGGAAAGTATTTTTCAGTATGTGAGAAGAGAAATTGGAAAGTTTTTTTGATGCAAATATACCTGTGTTTTGCAACAGAACTTATGTTTTGAAGTAATAGATACCTTGTTTAAGTTTCTAAAGAGGGACTTAGGCTGGCTAAAGAGCTACTTGATTGTCGTAAAGAGGGATGTGGTGTCATTTTCGGATATGGCAGCATTGGTTAGCAAAGCCGTATCTGTTGACTAACGCAGCCGTTTGTGTCGAGTGGCAATACCTGCATTGTGAGGGATGGCAGTATATACTTATTGTGTTAGTAGTAGACACTTATCATACTGCGAGTGTACACTTATCGTGTTAGCAGTAGACACTTATCGCGCTGGGAGTGTACACTTATCATGTTGGCTGTAGACACTTATGCAGATGCTCGTTTTCTAGAGTCGCTTATTGTTGGAGGGTTAAAAATAACATAAAGAAATACCCTTGGCATAAATGGTGCAACATGCTTATTGCATCCGTTTATGTCAAGGGTATACTTGTTTGTCTTATACGGCCAAGCTGTTATTTGAAACCGAATTTCTCAAAGAAGCTTCCTGTGGGGACGGGGGCTTCTACATCTATCGGCTCTTTCGATACCGGATGGATGAAGTGTACTCTTCGGGCGTGCAGGCAGATGCTTCCATCGGGGTTAGAACGTGGGTAGCCATATTTCAGGTCTCCCTTGATGGGGCATCCCATTTTGGCCAGCTGGCAACGTATCTGGTGGTGGCGGCCTGTTTTCAGGTCTACCTCCAGCAGGCAATAGTTGTCAGAGTGAGCGATGGTCTTGTAATGCAACACGGCCATCTTGCTGCCCGGCTTCTCTGTATCGTAAGCGTAGCTTTTGTTTTGCTTCTCGTTGCGCACCAGGTAGTGGGTCAGTTCGCCTTCCGGTTCCTTGGGCGTATTTTTCACCAATGCCCAATAAGTCTTTTTCACTTCCCCTTTTCTGAACATATCGTTCAGCCGGGCCAGTGCCTTGCTGGTGCGTGCAAACACAACAAGACCGCTCACGGGGCGGTCCAGCCGGTGGGTGACACCTATGAAGACGTTGCCCGGCTTGTTATACTTTTCCTTCAGATACTGTTTGACGGTTTCTGACAGGGGGGTATCGCCGGTCTTGTCTCCCTGGACAATTTCGGAAGCGGTCTTGTTGACTATAATAATATGATTGTCTTCGTAAACGACAGTCATACCTACTTACATATTCATTCCACCATCTACCTGGATAACCTGTCCTGATACGTATGAAGACATATCCGAAGCCAGGAAGGTAGCAATGTTGGCTACATCTTCGGGCGTACCGCCACGGCGCAAAGGAATCTTCTTGCACCATTCTGCCTTCACCTCGTCAGACAGAGCATCGGTCATGGCTGTCATGATGAAGCCCGGAGCGATGGCGTTGGCACGGATGCCGCGTGAACCCAGTTCCTGTGCGATAGACTTGGCAAGTGCTATCATACCGGCCTTTGAAGCCGAGTAGTTTGCCTGTCCGGCGTTGCCGTGAACACCTACTACAGAAGCCATGTTGATGATGCTTCCGGCTTTCTGGCGCATCATGATGGGTGTACAAGCGTGGATAAAGTTGAATGCTGATTTCAGGTTGACATTAATCACCATATCCCACTGCTGTTCGCTCATACGCATCATCAGGCCGTCGCGAGTGATACCGGCGTTGTTTACCAGGATATCGATGCGTCCGAAGTCTTTGTGGATAGCTTCTACCACGTTGGCAGTATCCTCAAAGTTGGCAGCGTTCGAAGCGTATGCTTTGGCTTTCACGCCCATTGCTTCAATTTCCTTTGCTGTATTTTCAGCATTTTCGTCAATTACCAGGTCGGTAAATGCAATGTTTGCTCCTTCAGAAGCGAACTTCAAAGCGATTGCCTTTCCAATACCGCGTGCGGCACCGGTTACAATGGCTGTCTTTCCGTCTAATAATCCCATAATACTTAAAATTTTTATTGATTGGTTTTTTCTGTTCTGTGCAATGCACCAAATATCATCTTGGCCACATATTTGTCGCGCGTGGCATCGTCGAGGTCGGCTCCGATATGGCCGCGTATGTAGGGCACCTCGATGCCTTTCACGCAGTAGTGGATGATTTCTGCTGTCATGTTTATGTCGTCCACCTGGAAGATGCCTTGCTCGTTACCTTCCTTCAGTACGTCCCTGAACAGCAGTATTTCGTTGGCGTCAAAGCGTTTGCGTACTTTCTCCACCCGCCAGATGTCTCGGAAAAAATTGGCCCGCAGCGTTCCGTTGCGGTAAACCACTTCCTTGATGGCGTCCAATCGTGTGTAGATGATTTCCAGTATCTTTTCGTCGGGTGAGATTTTCTTTTCCGCCACTTGCTTCATGACGTTCAGCAGAATGTCCAGTTCCGACTCCACGACAGCCAGATAAATGTCTTCCTTGCTCTTGAAATAAGTATAAAGCGTACGTCTACCTTTCTTTGAAGCAAGGGCAATGTCATTCATCGTCGTATTTTCCACCCCCATTTTGGCAAACAGTTGGCGGGCTACGTCTACTAATTTAGCTTTTGTCTTGGATGTTGTCATATTAGCACCGGATTGCACATTCCCTAATAATTTGAGCAAAAGTATAACATTTCCTTCGCCTGACCAAAAATAAGGTAACTAAAATGTACTGTTCGAAAGTTTTTTTACATTGATATGGCGTGATGATGAACGCGGAATGATTTATTTCTGTACATTTGCTTCCAGCTTGAATTTTCTTATAAAAACCACAAAAAGATGGACTTGAATACTACTTTTGCCAAAGTGCAGGCTGCCAGCCGCCAATTGCTGGCCATTGATGACCAGAAAATAAACGAGGTTTTGCGGGCTGTGGCCGATGCAGCCATAGAGAATACGGACTTTATCCTGGCCGAGAACCGGAAAGACCTGGACCGCATGGACCCTGCCAATCCTAAATATGACCGCCTGAAGCTGACTGCCGAACGTTTGCAGGGCATAGCCTCTGATACACGCAACGTGGCACTCCTGCCTTCACCGCTGGGACGGGTGCTGAAAGAAACCGTACGTCCGAATGGATTGAAGATTAAGCGTGTAAGCGTTCCTTTCGGAGTAATCGGAATTATCTACGAAGCACGTCCCAATGTCAGTTTCGACGTATTTTCCCTTTGTCTGAAGAGCGGTAATGCCTGCATACTGAAGGGTGGCAGTGATGCTGATTGCTCTAACCGTGCCATTGTGAGTGTCATTCATCGTGTGCTGGAGCGGTTTGGCATAGATCCGCACATCGTGGAACTGCTGTCTGCCGACCACGAGGCTACCGCGCAACTTTTGCATGCCAACGGATATGTGGACCTTATTATTCCGCGTGGCAGTAGCCGGCTTATCAATTTTGTTCGTCAGAATGCCACAATTCCTGTCATTGAGACCGGAGCCGGCATTTGTCACACGTACTTTGACCGCTACGGCGACTTGAAGAAAGGCACAGCCATTGTCAACAATGCTAAGACGCGCCGCGTCAGCGTGTGCAATGCTCTTGACTGTCTGCTGGTTGACAATGCTCGACTGGCCGACCTGCCTGCCCTTTGCGCACCGTTGCAGGAAAGTAACGTCATTCTCTATGCCGATGCTCTTGCTTACGATGCTTTGCAGGGACACTATCCGGCAGACCTGTTGCAACACTCCACTGCGGAGAGCTACGGTACGGAGTTCCTGGACTACAAACTGGCCATCAAGACTGTAGACGGTTTGGATGGCGCTTTGGAACACATTCGTCTGAACAGTTCGAAACATAGTGAGTGCATTGTGACCGAAGATAAGGAACGTGCCGACCGTTTCTGTCGGGTGGTAGATGCCGCCTGTGTCTATGTCAATGCGCCTACTTCCTTTACCGACGGTGCGCAGTTCGGGCTGGGTGCTGAGATTGGCATCAGCACGCAGAAGCTGCACGCCCGTGGTCCCATGGGGTTGGAGGAAATCACTACCTATAAGTGGGTTGTAGAAGGGGAAGGACAGGTCAGACCCAAGTAACCGGGAGGTTTCAGCGGTTAGCGGTAAGTGATAAGTGGTTAGTGGTAAGCAGTTAGTGTTCAATATTTAGAAAGCACTTACTTTTGTTTCTACTTTCTATCGGCCTTTAACTTTCAGCACACCTTGTGCGGGCAATAACTGCTTCTAACCTTTTTAACTCCTGACGTTTAGAATACCGGTATCGTGTAGACCAGTCCCAGTGAGATGCGCTGTGAGTCATAGCTGCCTGTGCCTAGTGAACGGGCACGGGCAGTCAGGCCATGATGCTTGTAGAGCAAGTGCAGGAAGATGAGCAGTTCGCTGTTCTTCATCGGATAATACTCCACACAGGCCTGGGTGTTCCATGTCTTCCGGTAGAGTCCCTTGGTGTAGGGACCGTTGGCGCGGTAGACGCGTGCCGTTTCGTAAGCTCCTTTCAGATAAATGTTCCAATGCGGATGTATGCGGTAGTCACAGTTGGCTATCGTGCTGAAGTATTCCACATGTTGTGCCGTCACTCCTCCTTCGGGACTAGAGGCTGACAGTTCGCTGACCAGTCCTTTGCTGTCCACTCCTTCGCGCGAGTACATCAGGTCAACGTAGGCTATTATCGGTCCTTTCTGCCACACATTGCCGGCTGTCAGGTAGAGGATGTTTCTGCCTTGTGCCAGCTGGCCCCACGATGCCGAGTAGCGCAGGTTTAGAGCGCGTTCGGCAAAATATCCGTCCCAGTTGGCGGTGGCCAGCATGGGCACCTTCACTTTGCCCACTCCCTCGGGACGGCCATACAGGAAGACGTCTTCGTCGCTTCCGTTGCGGTTGTTTACCAGTTGCAAGTTTAGTTTCTGGTTATCGTTCAGGGTCACGGTGCCCGTCACTCCTGCCTGCCAGCAGGCCAGGTAGTTGTTGAAGTCGGAGAATTCGCGTACTTTGATGGCGTTCACCCAATATTCATATCCGCCCAGCTCAATGGCTTGTTTGCCCACAGTCAATGCAAAGCGCTTGCTGATGTCCCACTTCACCAATGCGCATTCGATGGACGACGACAGATTGTCCAGTGCATGTGGATTGCTGTACTTATTATATGACTGTCGGAAGTGGTAGGAGAAGTCCCGACCGAAGGTACCCAGAATCTCCAGCTTGACGCCGTTCAGTTTGAAGGCAGCTTCTTCAAGGGTTCCGTCGTTGAAGTCGGCCGTCCCTGATGTATAGAACTGCAAATTCATGCTGCTCGACGCAATGGACTTGCCATCGTTGGTCACCCGTTCGAGCAGTGTACGCCCTTCTTCAGGGCGAATCAAAGGTTCTTGAGCATACAAGTTCACGGCTGCCAGAAACAGGCAAGCCGATAAAAGGGCGTTTTTCATAGCTTTCTCCATACGTTGTTTATATTATGCCGTGGGCGTTTGTACAAACGTACGCAAAAAAAGCGATACATGTGCTATGTCTATAAGGAAAAAACAGAGTCTGGAGATAGAAACATGGCAAAGCGTGTTGATGGAATGACTGCTCTGTAAGTTCTGTTTTTGAAGAGCTGTTTGCCGGAGGCCTTTTGCCTGTGAATTGCGAAATATGAATCAGTAAAACGGAGAACTTCAAAGATTATTTTTTAATTTTGCCCTCATCAAGAACCATAAATAACAAGAAGAAATGAAGAACTTTACCTGCGTGCAGGACATCGGCAACCTGAAGACTGCACTAGACGAAGCGTTTGAAATCAAGAAAGACCGTTTTAAATATGTAGAGCTGGGACGTAACAAGACGTTGATGATGATTTTCTTCAACTCCAGTCTGCGTACCCGCCTCAGTACCCAGAAAGCAGCCCTTAATCTGGGTATGAACGTTATTGTACTTGACATTAACCAAGGTGCCTGGAAGCTGGAGACTGAACGCGGAGTTATCATGGATGGTGACAAGCCCGAACATCTGCTGGAAGCTATTCCGGTGATGGGCTGTTATTGTGATATCATTGGTGTGCGTTCTTTTGCCCGCTTCGAAAACAGGGACTATGACTATAATGAAGTTATCCTGAATCAGTTTATCAAGTATTCTGGTCGGCCGGTATTCTCTATGGAAGCAGCTACACGTCATCCGCTGCAGAGCTTTGCCGACCTTATCACTATTGAGGAGTACAAGAAGAAAGCCCGTCCGAAGGTAGTCATGAGCTGGGCTCCTCATCCGCGTCCGCTGCCACAGGCCGTGCCCAACTCGTTTGCCGAATGGATGAATGCTACCGACTATGAGTTTGTCATCACCCATCCGGAAGGCTATGAACTGGACCCGAAGTTTGTAGGAAATGCCCGTGTAGAATATGACCAGATGAAGGCTTTTGAAGGTGCCGATTTCGTTTATGCCAAGAACTGGGCGGCTTATACCGGCGATAACTACGGACAGATATTGAGCAAGGACCGTGCCTGGACGGTGAGCGACCGCCAGATGGCTGTGACCAACAATGCTTACTTCATGCACTGTCTGCCCGTGCGCCGCAACATGATTGTGACCGATGACGTGATTGAAAGTCCGCAGAGTATCGTCATCCCCGAAGCTGCCAACCGCGAAATCTCGGCTACGGTGGTGCTGAAGCGACTGCTGGAAAGCCTGTAAAGAAGGAGATACAATAAACGGGCTATTTGCTTTTCGTCAAATAACCCGTTTAAGAACTTATTAACTTGCCGATGGGCGGTTTACCAGAATGATATCTGGTAAGCCGCCTATTTTTCTATCTTCTGGTCGGCTGCCTGCCAGGCTTGGAATCCTTTGTCCAGTTCGTAGACTTTAAAGCCCTTTTTACTCAATATGCCGGCTGCTTTTTTGCTGCGTTTGCCGCTGCGGCAATACAAGGCTACGGGGCGTTCCTTTTGCAGTACGGAGTCGGCCATGGCTTCGAAACTCTCGTCGAGCACGTTGAGGTTGATGCTGCCGGGAATATGTCCTTCTGAGTATTCGGCCACGGTACGTACGTCCAGCAGTTGTACATCAGGGTTGCTGATGATGCCGGCAAAGTCGTCTACCGGCAGGGATTTGAATTCACCACCTTTGGGCTGGCAAGCCACGAGGGAGGAAAAAAAGAGACAAAGGGATGCAAACCAGGTTTTCATACGCTTACTATATTCTTTGGCTGTGAGTTGTTTTTAAGTTAAAGGAAAGAATTTCAGTTGTCTGTCTCGGCAGGCGTGTAATCAAACCGATAGGTATTGATTTTGCCTGCGTAGGTATGTATGTCGATACTTAGCCGCACTGTCTCAATGCCTCTCGTGACATACTGTTGCAAGGGTATGGAGCAATAGGCCCGTTGGGTGTATGCCTGCACATCGTCGCCATCGTCGTGATAGAGCGTCAGGCTGACGGTGGCGCGGTTACCTTCGACCGCATAGCTATCTTCCACAAAGTGAAACTTATGGGGCTTGTCTTGTGCCTTCACTTCCAGTACCATGTTCAGGTAGTTCCAGCCCAACCAGATGCTTTGTACATCTACCGGGTCGGTCTTTACCCCATCGGCAAACTTATCGGCTGTAATAGGAACGGGAGCAATGGCATTGGAAGCACTGTAGAGCAGGGCGCTTTCGCTGTTGCCGTCGTTTGCCGTCAGTTCGTAGTTGCCGATGATGCGTATCAGGGTGTCGGGCTTGAAGTAGTCGTTGGATATGCTGTTGGCCAACGGATAATCCTTACCCGTGTCAGTAATGAGGTAGCTTAGCTTTCCTTGGCTGTCGGCGCCGACAGTCAGGAACTCAAGCTTGACCGACGGGTAATGGTATTCATCCTCTTGGCAACCGGACAGCAGGCCAAGCAGTGCGGACATGCAGAGCAACAGACATACGGACAGCTTATTCCTGTTCATTGCGGGTGGCTGTTAAATGGTTCTTCAGCGGATTGGCATACATCTGCAACATCTTTTCACGCAGGAAGTTTTCGTCCTTGTTGGGCAAGGGAATGCGTGACAGCTGCTTGTCCAGATAGGCGGTGAACTGCTGCTTTTCTTCGTCGGTGTAGTGAGAAGCAAAAGTCCGGTCACCGGCCAGCAAGTCGGCAGCCACATAGTTGCCGGGATACAGTCGGTAGCCACGGTGAATCTCCTTGTCGATGATGGCAGAGACGGTGGCATACAGCTCTTGTTTGGGCAAGGTGCGGTCGAGTTTGGCCAGGCGGTCGTTGATGCAGGGAGCCATGTGGAAGTGTACACGTCCTTTGTAGCCCATCAGTCCGGTCTGCATGTTGTTCAGGTCGTCGGCAGTTGTCTTCTTGTAGTCGGGGTTGTCACGCTTCAGCTGGAACTCCATGGCTTTGAGGAAGTCGCAAGGGTCGTACTCGTAAGAGATGGAGAGCGGTACGATGTTCATCTGCATGAGGCGGTCGATGATGTCGCCTTCGCCGCCAATGGCCAGCATTTTGAGCACACTGTCCTGTGTGCGATCGTCCGAATCCTTGGCGCGGCCTTCGCGCTGTGCAATCCAGATGGACTGCTGCTTTTCGCCAATGGTGTAGTGCATGTAGCGCGACATGCGTGCTGACGACTCCAGCATCTGGCGCATGGGCAATCCACGTTGTACGATGAACGACTTGTTGATGCGCACCAGTTTCTTAATCCACGGATAGATGAGCAAGTTGTCGCCAATGGCTATCTCCACCGTGTCGCCGCCTTCGTCCACCAGCAGGATGGAAAGGAGGCCCGAGTCGAGTATGATGTCGCGATGGTTGGAGATATAGGTATAAGCTTTCGACTTGTCGGTCAGTTCGCTCCGGTCGAGCGTCACTCCGCAAGTTGTCTCTTTTATAAGCTTCTTCAGAATGCCGTAGCAAAACGTCTTTTGGAATGCAAATTTGGTTTTGCAGGCGCGCATCTGCTGGGCAATGGCCTCGAAAGGGATACCGGGCATCACAGCGCCTACTACTTGCCTGAAAGCAGGGTCGGCTATCAATTCTTCAAAAACTTGAGGCAGCTCCTCGTCATGATAGGGGCGAATCTCATCAAATTCCGTATTCATATCATTAGTGATTAAGGGTTAGCTCTAAATTATGTGTATTTGGTTCTTTTGTTTTTTAGTTTATAAGTTCTTGGAGTTCGTAAGTTGTTTCTTTACAACTGTTTGAAGACTCTGAAACTTATAAACTAAGAAACTCAAAAATCAATGTCAGTCGCTTTTCTTATTGAAACTTGTTCTCAATAATGTCAGTCATTACATCCTTGATGTCCATACCGGCGGCACGTACCTGCTGGGGGATGAAACTCGTGGAAGTCATGCCGGGCGTGGTGTTCACTTCAAGCAGGTTTATCTTGTCGCCTTCGGTAATGATGTAGTCCACGCGGATAATGCCCTGTGCGCCCAGAATGTCATAGATGGCCGAGGTCAGTTTCTTCACCCGGTCGGTTAGCTCGTCGGATATGCGCGCCGGCGTAATCTCGTCGGACTCACCGTTGTACTTCGCCTTGTAGTCGAAGTATTCGTTGTGGCTTACGACCTCTGTGATAGGGAATACAACCGATTTGTCTTTGGTCTTGTAGCAGCCGCAAGTCAGCTCTGTGCCGTCCATAAATGCCTCTACCAATACCTCTTGGGCCTCGTCAAAAGCCTTGGCAATGGCGGGCTGTATCTGTTCGCGAGTCTTCACCTTGGTCACGCCGAAGCTGGAACCTCCCAGGCTGGGCTTGATGAAACAGGGCAAGCCTATCTTCTCTACCACTTCGTCGTCAGTGATGCTTTGTCCGCGGCGCAGGAGCAGCGAATCGGCAATGCGCACACCGAATGAGTGCAGGTACTGGTTGCAGGCAAACTTGTCGTAGGTCAGTGAGGCAGCCAGCACGCCACAGCATGAGTAGGGGATGCGCAGCATGTCAAAGTAGCCCTGCAGACGGCCGTCTTCGCCCGGAGTGCCATGAATGGTGATGTAGGCAAAGTCGAATTTCACCTTCTGGCCGTTCAGCTGGAAGCTGAAGTCGTTGCGGTCGACGGGCAGCTTGGTGCCGGCGGGCAGTTCCACGTGCCAGTCGAGGCCGTGCATGCCTACTATATATAATGTATACTTCTCCTTGTCGATGAAGGAGTAGATTCCTTGTGCACTGCGCAGGGAAACTTCATACTCGGAGGTATCGCCTCCGGCTACAATAGCGATAGTGCGTTTCATTCTAAATCTCTGTTACTGATGTAGCCTCGCCATTTGTCGATGAGTTGTGCCATGTCGTCGGGCAGTTCGGAGGTGAAGTACATCTCCTCGCCGGTGGCGGGATGGACAAAACCCAGCGTCATGGCGTGCAGCGCCTGGCGCGGACAGATGTCGAAGCAATTGTTTACAAATTGTTTGTATTTGGCAAAATGGGTTCCTTTCAATATTTCGTGGCCGCCATAGCGCTCGTCGTTGAACAGTATGTGGCCGATGTGTTTCATGTGTACACGTATCTGGTGCGTACGGCCGGTCTCGAGGATGCACTCCACCAATGTGACGTAGCCAAAGCGTTCGAGCACGCGATAGTGGGTGACGGCATGTTTGCCTTCACCGTCGGGCACGACGGTCATCTGCATGCGGTCGCGCGGGTTGCGGGCAATGTCGCCCGTCACGGTGCCTTCGTCCTGCTCCACATTGCCCCACACCAGCGCACGGTAGCGGCGTTTGGTGGTCTTGTGGAAGAACTGGTTGCCCAGGTTGGTCTTGGCGTCGGGCGTCTTGGCTATGACCAGCAGGCCTGAGGTGTCCTTGTCAATGCGGTGCACCAGGCCCACGTGCGGGTCGTTGGCGTCATAGTCGGGCACGTCCTTCATGTGCCAGGCAATGGCGTTGACCAGCGTGCCGCGGTAATTACCGTGTCCGGGGTGTACCACCAGTCCGGCCGGCTTGTTCACCACCATCAGGTAACGGTCTTCGTAGACAATGTTCAGCGGAATGTCTTCGGGGATAACCTCGTTTTCGTAGCGGGGTCGGTCCATCATCACCGTGATGACGTCGAGCGGCTTCACCTTGTAGCTGCTCTTCACGGGTTTGCCGTTGGCCATGACAAAGCCGGCATCGGCAGCTTTCTGGATGCGGTTGCGCGAGGCGTTGGTGATGCGGTCGAACAAGTACTTGTCCACCCTTATCATTTCCTGTCCCTTGTCCACCACCACGCGGAAGTGTTCGTACAGTTGCGCCTCGTCGCCCACGGGCTCCACGTCGTCCAGACAGTCGTTGTCTATGTCAAAGTCTTCTATGTCAGCCATTTTTTGTTTTCTGCTTTCTTTGTATTTTCTCAGAACCAGTCGTCGTCGGTCACAGCGCTTTCGCTTGATGTCGGCTCACTTGTGCCCAAGCTGTCAGCCTCCAACGAGTCGTCTGACGTAATAGCTTCGCTTCCATTGCCTATGACCAGTGTCAGCACGGCACCTACCGGCACCTTGGCTTTCATGCCCAGCGGCTGGCCTTTGTATCTCACTTCATACACCCAGTCCTTTTCGCCGGGGATGGAGTCATTGCCTGTCAGCTTGAATCCAGCAGCCAGCAGACGTGCCTCGGCTTGGCGCACCGAACTGTTGTCGGCTACGTCGGGCACTTCCTGCAATGGTATGTTCAAAGTGTTGATGGTCAGGTAGATGGTGCGTCCTTCCTTTACACGCAAGCCTGCTGTCGGATTGTAGTCTAGGATGCAGCCTGCCGGCAGCGACTTCACGTAGTTTGAGTCTGCCACCACGCAGTTCAGCTTGCGGTCGCTGAACATCTTTTGCGCATCGGCCAGGCTGAGGCCTTTAACATCGGGCACCACTACGGCTTCGCCATGCCGGGTGTAGGCATCGATGGCTTTCAGTACACCAAATATGACACCCACAACTACTACAATCATGCCGATGATGTTTATCCAGAAGAATTTGTTCTGCTTGAACGAAAAGAATTCTTTTAATGTCATAAGCTGTTCTTTGTTTTTAGTTTTGCCAATCCTGTTGTCCAGGGGCAGGCTTTTATTTTTTTTCCAGTTGGGGCTAAGTTTATTTTCCGTTGGCAGGATATTTTCAGATAGCCAATCAGATGGTCAGACCACAACTGCCCATATTCTTGGCAAAGATAAATATTTAAATTAATATACCCTTTTGATTTTCTGTAGAATTTAATTGGTAGGCTCCCGTCGACGGCTGTAGTGGATGACATGTTTGCCGAGTGAAGTTTCACCGTTGCAGCCTGGCGGACAGGCTTATATGGTGAAGGCTGTCTGTTCAGCCAGTTGGTGCGAAGGACGTGTTACGGGTGATAGGCGTATGTTATGGATTTGGATTTCAATGAAAAACAGAACTGGAGCAGATGTCTTCTTTCTCTTGATGATAGCAGTTAACTCCTTTCCCGATAGCAGTGTACTCCTGACGTGATAGCAATGGACTACTATCGCGTCAGGAGTACACTGCTAATAAACAAGTAGTCCACTGCTGCCGTTTTACACTTACGGCTGCATCGACTTACGGATGCGGCTGCGTTGACGAACAGATACGGCTGCGTCAGCCCGCGCAGCCGTATCTGTTATCGTAAAGTCTCTGTTTAGCGCGCTAAACTCCCTGGTTAGTACGCTCAACTCCCTGTTTGGTAGCGGAGGATAGGGGAAGCAGGTACATGATGTAAGTCGTGACACTCGGCGGTTATCATGGCTGACATTTTCTCATTTGATACGTTGTGAACAGAATGGAAAAGGCATGAGGGTACATCCTTCACCGTGCTGAATATCCTTTTTCCCGTTTGAAGTTTCACGCCTTCACGGTAAATTTTAATCTTCTGACATATAAATAAATACGGTGAAAGATAGACCTGAAGCCATCCTTCACGCTACAGGGACTGCACTTCTATCTTTCACCGCAACTTGTTTGTTTTCAGTATCTAATGGTGAAACTTCACCTGAATGACTTCTTCTTTCTGTGTGAAACCTTCGATTCTTTCACTTTTCTCCAAGAAATTCCACTCCGTATCTTTCTTTGGAAAGCAGGAAGGGAAGGTACAAAAGAAAAGCCGCAAAAGGCGGTGTTACCCGGTCTTTTGCGGCTTTCTTATTCTTTTTAGAGTGTCAGTGGCTTATGCCTTTACTCCATTGTATTCGTCAGAAACTGTCAGTTTCTTGCGGCCCTTGGCGCGACGTGCTGCCAATACTCTGCGGCCATTGGCTGTAGCCATTCTCTCACGGAAACCGTGTTTGTTTTTTCTCTTTCTGTTAGAGGGTTGGAATGTTCTTTTCATTGCTGTATCTTGTTTTACGTTATTATTCTCACGAATTCGGGCTGCAAAAATAGGCACTTTTTTCAAATAAACCAAGCGATAACTCTTTTTCTCTCAAAAGTTTTTGCGTTTTTTACCGATTTCCATTAATTTTGCACCGCATTTCGCAAGATAGTAACATTATAATATAAGTAAAAGAACATAGTTATGATTAATGCCCAAGACATTAAAATCGGAACTTGCATCCGTATGGATGGCAAGCTGTATTTTTGCATTGACTTCCTGCATGTAAAACCGGGAAAAGGTAACACTTTCATGCGTACTAAACTGAAAGACGTAGTGAACGGCTATGTGCTGGAGCGTCGTTTCAACATCGGTGAGAAACTGGAAGATGTTCGCGTAGAGCGTCGTCCTCATCAATATCTCTATCACGATGGTGACTATTATCAATTCATGAATCAGGAGACATTCGACCAGGTGCCCATTGCTCACGACCTGATTAATGGCGTTGACTTCCTGCTCGAAGGTATGGTTGTTGATGTAGTTTCTGATGCTTCAACTGAAACTGTGTTGTATGCTGAAGTTCCCGTGAAGGTGCAGATGAAGGTTACTTATACAGAGCCGGGTCTGAAGGGCGATACTGCTACCAACACGTTGAAGCCTGCTACTGTAGAGTCAGGTGCTACCGTACGCGTTCCTTTGTTCATCAACGAGGGTGAAACTATCGAAATCGATACGCGCGACGGTTCTTACGTAGGTCGTGTAAAGGCTTAAGGCTTATTTGTTGTCCTCGCCTGTCTGAGGCTGTGGGCAAAGCCTTTTAAAAAATACGATAAAAACAGAAGCCGGTCAGTCATTTGCTTTATGGGCAGTGTCTGGCCGGCTTTCCTTTTGTTTGTTTCTTATCATATTTAGATGGATGGAGTGCATGCTGCGCACTTTTTGGATAACTTGCAAAAGGAAATAAAAGATATTGCTTACATTTGCAGACGAATGAAGTAATTCGTTCAAGATATATTTAAGAAAATAAGAAGCGTTGTGCTTATCTTGTAAGTTGGAAACGTAGGAAATTTCGAACTCGGCACGAGAGTAAGCATGGTGGTTCTCACGCTATAGCGTGGGCTGCTATTCTCATATCCGTGCTAAAGGTTTTTCCTACGACCTCCAACTTAGATGTGGCATTGCAGTTCCACGCTTGAACTGATAATATCTATATATCAGCCTGATACTTAATGTAAGTACTGGGTTTTATCTTTAATTTGATACCGCAAAGTTCCCATTTGTTGTCGGTATCCCAAAGTAATCACAAACTATCGCAATTTGCTCTTATCATCATTTCGCTACACAGCCTAATAAGAAATATTACATTTCTAGGTGTTGGTATGATACCCCACGGTGGGGTACGGCTGAAACGACCTCATAATGATACTGTCATAATTCTATCAGGCTTATCAATGAATAATGGAAAGTTTAGTAATGGGCTGAATCATGAGACGGTAGATAATCAAAGTTTAATCACAATTATTACATCAAATATACTGCATATTTAGAAATTTGTGGTAACTTTGCGATTGATTGATAAGAGGATTGAAATGAATATAACGGAATACATAACCCACAATGGCGGCTATATATCGTCTGCTGAAGCCAAAAAGGTATCGCTCTATAACCAACTATTGTATGATACGAGAACCGGACGAATTGTACGGGTGCGGCGAGGCGTGTATGCACTCAACAATGGGCTGGCCAAACAGATGATTGATGTTGAGACATTGGTACCGGGCGGTGTGTTGTGCCTATATTCCGCATGGTCGTACCACGAACTTACGACTCAAATTCCACAGGCATACCACATTGCAGTAGAACGTACACGCCGTGTTACGCTTCCTGTGTTTCCACCTATTGAGCTTAGTTTTATGACACAAAAGGCTTACGGACTTGGAATTGTGGAAGTGGAAATTGACGGTTTTAAAGTTAAAGTATATGATCTGGAAAAATCGGTCTGCGATGCCATCAAATATCGGAATAAGATAGGTTTGGACGTAAGTTCCGAAATATTCAATAACTATCTGTCACGCAAAGACCGTGATATTACCCGCCTTTATGAATACGCATCGCAGCTGCGTGTGGGTAAAAAGATTGATGAGCTGATAAAATTCATACTATAATGGGCAAGACATATACGAACTCCGGAAAATCGGTTAAGGAACGGCTGCTTAATTTGTCAAAAGCGGAACACTACAATCCGCAAATGATGATTTCCCGTTATATGCAGGAACGGTTGCTTTATCGCCTTTCTATCAGTAACTACCGTGAACGTTTTATCCTGAAGGGCGGTGCATTGCTTTACGCTCACGACCGCTTTGAAGCCCGGCCGACCTTGGATATAGACTTTATGGCGACCCGTATCAATAATGACAAAGAGAACATCAAACGCATTATCAAAGGAATATGCAATGTTGACTGTGTTCCTGACGGTTCCAGTTATGACGCTGATACGGTAGAAGCGGAGGATATAACGGTAAACAAGGAATATCACGGAGTTCGGGTTTCAGTCGTTGCTCACCTTGATACTGCCCGTCAGCGCGTATCTATGGATATAGGTTTTGGTGATGTTGTTACGCCAGCACCTCAAGAACTGGCTTTCCCTGCTTTGATTGATACCGTACCACAAGCGGAGATAAAAGCTTATTCATTGGAAACTGTCGTTGCGGAAAAATTTCATGCCATGATAGTACTTTCTCTGGCCAATAGCCGCATGAAAGATTTTTTTGATGTCTATCGCATTCTGGTAACAGATAAGGTGGACGATGAAATTCTGCCGGAAGCCATTAGATTCACTTTTGCAAACAGAGGAACAGGCTATCGGGAAAATCATCCCTTATTCACTGAAGAGTTTTTCGCATCAAAAGACCGCCAATCTTTCTGGAAAGGTTTTCTGCGGAAAATAAAATACTCGGAAATCATAGAGTTTCAGACTGTTGGCCTATTGATAAAAGATCGGCTGCAACCTTATTGGGAATCACTGAGAGACGATAGCATATTATGAATTTAAGATTATGATTATATGAGGAAAAGAAATTTTTCCGATAATATTACTGAAGTACAGAGATGGAAAAATCTGTACGCTTGTTATCGAAACCGTAGAAGCGTTATAGGTACGATTATAAATTATAGTCAATACTTTGGTTTTACAGTAGATATTGATGGAATCAGTGCCAAAATGTCTATTGGAGAACTAAGTTATTGGAGGAATGAAGAACCTGAGAAATTTGTAGGTAATAACTTTTCTTTTATTATTACAGAAATTGATACTTACAAGAAAACATTATCGGTCTCTCGCAAGAAACTTGTTTCAAATGCCAAAGCAGGAGACATTCTTAATGGCTTTATAATAGATATTGAAGATAACTTCATTACTGTTGATGTTGGATTTGCTTGTAGAATTCTTAAAAGAAATCTTCGCGATTATTTCGTGAAATCAATAGATGACCATTTTAAATTTTATACCCCAATAAAGTTGGTCTTGTTAAATGATTTTGAAAGACTGAAATATACATTTGCTTCAACAAAAGAGTCAGATATATGGAACTCGATTAAGGAAAAATATAGAGAGAAAAATATTGTATCAGCTTCCATTCTTTCAATAAGTGATACTGGTCTAATGTTAGATGTTGATGATATAGTTAAAGCATTTGTTTATAGGACCAATCTATCCGAAGAACTTACCATTCGACTTTCCGAGGGGTGCTTATCAATTGGAGAATATATAGATGTTGCTATTAGTAAACATAAGGATGAACGTCATACTGTCGAGTGCAGCGTTCGACTTTTAGATAAAATTAAAAGCCAAGAAATGGTTAACACATTTAATGCTATTAGTCAGCGTGGATATGTCTATGAGGCTGAGATCATTGAAATTCAAAAAAAATATGCCAAAATTAGGCTTGGAGAATATGAAGGATATATCGAGAAAGACTCTGTGAGTTGGAATGATATTGAAGAAATAGAGGACATTTTGTATGTTGGGCAGATTGTAAATGTGGTTTATCTTGCAGACAATCAAGACAAATTAACCTTTGGAATAAAGCAATTAAATCCTCAGCCTTATGATGAAACTTTGTACAATCTTGATTTGATGGGTTTATTGAGCTTAGCGAATGTACCTACAACGGATTTTATAGGTATTGCCAGGAATTATGGCAAATACACTTTTATTGAGGAACTTTATTCTTGCGGAGAGATTGAAGGTAAACTTTTAGTTGACCCTTTCTATGGTTATAATCTTCGGGCAATTGTGGTGAATGCCGACAATGTTGATGCAGGTAAATACTATAAAATCAAGTTGACAAATCTTCCTCCAAAAAATCGTAGGATTGAGCGTAACCAACTTTTTCAATTTCAGTGCAAAATTATTGAAGAGGTTGAGAATCCTTACAACAAAGATATAGATGCAGCATTTCAAAGGAATCTTGGTAATCCAACATCTAATAAAAGAGATGCGCGTTTGTTGAAAGAAATAGCCGATGTCCATTCTTCCAAAGATAGAATGTTCTATGAGCTTATACAAAATGCAGATGATGCAGCTCCTCAAAAAGATGGTGTTTCCATTAACTCATTTACAACAGGGGATTATCTTGTGTTTTGTCATGACGGATTCAGTTTTGACAGATATGACTTTGAAGCGATAACTTCTGCTGCTGTTGGAACGAAAAAAGCCAACGAGAATAAAACTGGCTACAAGGGCATTGGATTTAAATCTGTATTTAGAGACTCAAATAGAGTCTATATATCAACCAATGGTTACAAATTTAAGTTTGATAAAGAAGATAAACAATTCTGTACATTTGATAGCTTTTACAGAAAATATAAATTAATTAGAACAGAAGATGATTGGATTTGGTTTTGTTCTCAGCATCTTTCTGTAAAAAAAGATTTTGACGGAGTAAATGATATCCCATGGCAATTAGAGCCCATACATATATCTGAATTCCCAATAGAGTTAGGCAGTTCTTTCGCTAAGTCCAATGTTTCTATCGCAATTCGATTAGAAGAAAAGAATATAGAAGGAGATAGTGGATATAAAGCAGTTATTGACTCGATTTTTGATAATCCAAAGTTTATGCTTTTCCTACGTAAAACAGATAGAATAAGATTCAACACACGTACAATTAGCCGAGAATTAAATGGGGGTATTATTACTCTAAAAAACTCATTTGCACAAAATAAAGTAGAGCGCTATGAACGTTTTGATTTCGCTGCTGGTGTTTCAAATGAGATATTTGAGAAAGAAAATCTTCCAATTAGAATTAAAATAGAAAAACGAGAAGACTCTGGAAACATTCTCAAAGCTTTGTTCGTTGATTTGGAGGGTGAGCAAATAGAGAATATCCCTATGAAAATTGCCATTAGCAGTTCAACAGAATTGTCATTTGCCATACCTGTAAACGAAGATGGCTCAATATCTATTCTTGAAAATAATACTATCTCAATGTTTGCGTTTTTGCCGACATTAGTCAAAGACTTTGTTTTTCCATTTTACATCAATGCTAACTTTATTCTCGACCCTCCACGCCAACGGGTATTAGGAGATAGTGCTTGGAATCTATATCTATTTAAGGTTTTAGCCGAGAAAATAGTTGATTGGAGTATATATTTGTCTAAACGAAATGACAGAAATGCTCTAAATATCCTTCCGTACAAGAAGTTTGATGAAAGTTCCTCAGATATTAGTCTGTTAGCCAAAAGTTTCAATGAAGCATACTTATCTGCGATTTTAAATAAGGCATTCATATTAAACGAAGATGGAGAGTTTGCTAAACAAGAAAGCATCATTATAGACAAAAGTGGATTATCTGACAAGATTAGCCACGAGGCTTTTTATAAAATTCTTGGAACATGCAAGCGTTTGGTTTCATCTGCTTTGGATTCAAAGATTCTGAATAAACCTCTATTTTCGGGAATTGAGAGCATAAAAGATGAGTATATTCTAAACCGATTAGAAAAGGAAATAGATATTAAAGCTCTCCATGACGAACTTAATGAAGATGATTTTAATAGTTTGTTGTGTTGGCTATCGAAATTCCCTGATTTATCAAATGATATAATCAATAATCTGCCATGTTTTAGTGACGGAGAGAACATTTGGTCTTTTAATGAACTTGATGCGGACAATTTTATCATTCTGACAGACAAGACTGCGCCAATGAAGCATGTTCTCCAGAAAATTGGATTTGACGTGTACGAGAATATCTGTCCTATACTATTTGATTTCTCCTTCCCATCAGAAAAAGATGTTTTCTCTCAGATAAATAGAAGAATTGACGCTAATGTAGACATACGATTGACAGCGAAAGACAAGTTGGCGTTGTTTAAACTTTTCCTTTCTTTTGATGGTATTTCAGAAGGAACATGCTCGAAAATTAAACTTTTCAAGAATGTGTATGGAGTAGCCAAACCTCTTGATGAAATGTTGGTTTATAGAGATGATGCTCCAGAATGGCTTTATCCTTATATGATTTGTTCGGAAGAGAGTTTAGAGGAACTGCAAGGACTCCTTATAAATAGCGATGATGAATTTGATAAAGTTGTTTGGCCTAATATAAATGACATTGATGTATCGCCAGTTGAGATAATAAAGAGATATTCGCTTGAAGGTAGGGAGATTAGGAATTTCATTGACAGATATAACTCCAACGAAGATCTGGAAGTCCTTTTGCCTGTTATTGTTGGTTCAGGAAAAGAAACTGAAACCTATTTTGTCAATAAAGTGACAAGAATTGATTTGCATGACGGCGAAGTATATACGAAAGACTCGTTTACATATAAAACCTTACAGTTGGTTCTTACAAACTTTGAACAACCTTCAGAGTTCTCAAAAAGGATATTTTACAATAATATATGTATAACAGAATTCACTGTTAAAGATGAGGTCATATGTAAATATTATGAAAATGGCGCAGAAAAAAAAGCAAGAATGTCGTTGGCAAAATTGTTGCCACAATATCAAAATCAATCAGGAACAATAGAGAAGATAAAATCTTTATTTGATGACAAGAAGGGGTTAGATAAATTCTTTGATGCCAAGGTAAAGTCAATATCAGACATCAATGAAGAATTAAATAAGCATCTGAACATACCTCTATCATATTTCAGCCAATGGAGAAATGGCTCTGGTAATGCTCAACAGTACTTATTTGCGACTTATTTCAGACGAAGTATAAAAAACTGGAACAATGCATCTGTCCCTAAGATTGTTTTAGAAGATGAATCTGATGATTTTGTAAGGGAGTTGATGGATTTTCTGTATGAAAATGAAGTTACGATAGCGACATCACCATTTACATATCACATTGGACGTTACTTTTATAATAAATCACTAAAGAATGACTTTGTTTTAACAGAAGAATGTGTCCTTGAAACCATAGAAAATTGGGCTAACTCTGAAGAAAAGAGAAAATGGCTGTCAACAAATGGCGTTCTAAATAAAAACAGTCAAGCAATACGCTTTAGAATTCTTTTTTGTGAGAACAAGCGTGTGGATTTCTTGTCAAACTTATCAGATACAGATGTATTTGCTGCTTTGACATTCTTTTCAAATGAAAAAAGGATGAATTATCCTTTTGTTGGAGAGAACCAAATAGAAGTATTACAAAATATAAATTCTCGTAAAAACAGCCCTATAATTGAACGTTTAGATATAGATATACTCTGTAGCAATTCTCAAGAATGGAACACATCAGAATACACCCAATGGAAACTTGATCATAGCCTATCAATACATCTTTTCAAAGGAGAAATGTTGCGCTATCTTGAACATAACGGAAGAAGATTGACAATATTTAATGAAGGGAACTATTGGTATGATAGAGTGAAGCAGAATTTGTATGTAAACAGCTTGTGCAATATTGATGACTTACTCTTCGAAATCGCACGAGAAGGAAAATCGGGGTTGGATTTAGACGATTATCAGGAATTGTGCCGTAAAGGTAAAATATCTGTGTCAGAAGAAACAATCAAGGCAAAGGACAAGAAAATAGCTTATCTTGAACAAGAGATAGAACGCTTAAAAGCCATTGAGCAAAACTTCTACTCAGAAGTAGAGAACCACGGCATTAAATACAATAGAGGGAATCTGCCACCTGAACAACGTAAACAAGTAAACCTTGAAGCCTGTGAACAGGCTTACAATTATCTGAATGATATAGATGGCTACGATTGCTCTGAATGGAATTATTCAACAGATGGACGCGTCGTTAAGAGTGTACTATTTAACGGACATAAAATAGTCGTAGTAATTACAAGTTCTGGAGGTGGATATATTCACCTAAATCCTTATGCATTTGCTCAATTAATGGAAAATCCCGAAAATTTGTTGATTAACGTATGTGGCAACAATGTAAGGACTTATTCTTTTAAAGAATTATTTGAAGAAAACCAGGATGTCAATCTGATTTTTGACTCAAAAGTAGTTACTCCGGAGAACTTTGCAGAGTTAGCGAACAGATTTTTGACATCCGAACGGACTTGTTTTGTCATAGCAAATCCTAATTACTCAGCATCTGACGAAATAAAAGGATTTGGTTTAAATGAAAAAATGGAAGGAGGAAAAGTAATAACATTCTCGTTTGATGATCAAATTTGGTAAATTATGTATTACACAAGAGAACAGCATAAGAGGTTTCTTGACAAGGAATTACAGGCGATTAGTGAGAACTATATACGAGTGTTAAACACTAAGGCAATAGCTTTGTTGTCTGAGAATGAAATTTATGTTGCGCAGTTCATGAAAGTTGGTTTTGAAAAGGATCCTGCGCAAGAAGATGCATATAAAGGTTCCGGTCAGGTCATTCTTAAATTCAAGAAGGACAAAGGAATTCCTCGAACAAACGAATATTTTACTGCGTTGCTACTTGATGGTAACAAGTGTCTTCCGAGGCACTGGGGAGACCTTTCATGGGCAGAATTGCGTAAATTCCAAATAGAATTTTCGGAAGTGCATTGTGTTTGGCAAGGCAAGACTGACGACAATGGTTTTCTGCTTTGCGGATTCAATGGAATGTCTATAGGTATGGCAAAGTATCTGAAAGAAAACAATCTTGCAGGATGTGTTATTGTACTCGGTCCGAAAGAGCCGCCAATGGAGTATTATCAGAATCTTATTTATGTCGTTTCAAACACATCTACAGAAGAGCCTGCCGCTAAAATCCTTGACTTTGATGATAACGGAAACAACAATGGACCGAAGGCAATCAATAGTGATGATACTGCCGCATTTATAAAAAATGAAATAGAAAATTGTGACGAAGTCATTGTACAAGGACCTCCGGGTACAGGAAAGACCTATATGATGGCAAATATTATCAATCAACTGCTCAATGAAAACAAAAGCGTATTGGTTACAGCTCTAACAAATAGAGCATTGATAGAATTAGCAAGTAAAGAAGCTTTGGATGGTCATCGTTCAGATAAGAATATCATGAAGACAAATGTTTCATCCGATGAAGTATGTTCATGTAAGAACCTTATTCCTTTGGACAGCAAAGATATTGCAAGTGTAAAAGGAAAACTTACACTTACGACTTTCTACACGGCAAGTGCCTGGGCTAAAGCTTCCACAGCCAACCACCCGCCTTTCGATTATGTCATTATGGACGAGGCGAGTCAGGCATTGTTCGCCATGATCTCATCTTGCAAGCGACTTGGCAAGAAGACTGTTTGGATTGGCGACCAAAACCAGTTACCACCGATTGTCTCTTTGAGTGAAGAGACAATGGTAAGGAACGACTATGGAATGTTAGCAAATGGTTTCAATACTCTTTGCGACAAATTCAAATATCCATATTATTTGTTAGCAAAAACATATCGCTTACTTCCAAAGTCTGCATCTTTGACTAGTATTTTTTACAATGAACCGCTTATTCCTGTAAATCTTGAATCAAAGTATTATTCAGCCCTTCCATATATTGACAAGAAAGGCGGAACATACTTGAAACTTTTGTCGATGCCTATTGGAGAAAAAGCAGATTTAAGCAGTTGTCAATATGTTATTGAGCTTGTTTCTGAGATTCTTTCAGAAAATTCCAAAGCGTCAATCGCAGTTTTGTCTAAGTTTCGTACATCTGTCAGAATGCTTCAGAATTGCTTCATCACCAAATTCGGAGCAAAAGAGAATGTCTTGATTGACACAGTAGAACGTATTCAGGGAATGACATGCGATTATTGTTTGTACTATATTCCGAATGCGATGATGCAAATGTCTCTCAACAAATCACTATTTAATGTCGCAACCAGCCGTGCCACTTGTTCTACAATAATAATAGCAGACGCAAATATCCATAATTCTATTTGCGACAAACATGTAAAATCGTATTTAGAAGCATTGACTTTATCTGAGATTCCTCAGATAGAACCGATTGACATGACAGAAACAGCTATTGTTTCTAAACTGGCAGATGACAACCAGCCTAAAGGAATAAAAGTTGTTGGTCATCTTGATTTATCCAAGTTTCAACGAAAGATGGTTGAAATCAAAATCGACAAAACCAATATCTATATAATAGATACTAATGTGTTTGTCAATTGTCCTGACATTATCTCAAAGATAGACAAACAGTATCAAGTGACGCTTTCTGCAAAAGTTATTGATGAACTTGATAAACTGAAAGTAACTTTGAATTCTGATGGGCAAAAAGCGGTACAAGATGCTATACGAAACATTAATCGTTGCTATGATACGAGAAACCTGACAATGGAAATAGCAGATGTATCATTGCTTCCTGTTGATTTCAACCCTAAATCGCCAGACAACCAAATATTGTCAGTCGCACTTAAACTAAAAAATGACCAAACAAATCCTATAATACTGACATCCGATAACGGACTGCAATTAAAATCTAAAGGATTGGGCATTACGACAATATCACTTAAAGAATTCACAAAGAAACCCAAATGATGTAATTAGGGGAGATTTAAGGTATATTTATAAAATTACATTATCCAATGTATACAAAATAAGATAGCCTGATTGATTTTTTTGTTCTATCAGGCTATCTTAAAAATCAGTATTTAGAGTTCAAAATTACAGTTAAAGAATAGATAAAGATTAGATGTAAGCATCCGGTGAACATCGTATCAAAGGCGTAATAGATCTTTACTGTTTTGAGCGCAGATTACGTTCTCTAATTTTCAATGCTATAGAAAAGATTGAAGTGGCAGTACACACAAAGATCGTACAAGTGTATGTAGAAAGCACAGGTAATAGTCATTAGTACGATGATGAAACTTTGTATGGTTTTAGCTATGAAGATTTTATTAAACATTACAAGTCAAAATACGGCACCCCCAAAATTCTACCAAGTTGGATGGCACTCGAAGTAGTATCGTTTGCCACTTTAAATCGCTTATTTCAATCATTAAAACTGGACAATCGTAAGGAAGTACATTTACTGAACAATTCGGTTGGAAGAAAGTGGCTGTATTAGAGAATTTGCTACACGCTATTTCCAATCTCCGTAATTGTGGCACTCATCACAGTCGAACTTGGAATCGCCGTTTTATGGTTAGCGTAACATTGCCATATAACACTATTTATCCGTTCATGGATAGAATAACAATCGGACAAATACGCACAAACAAATTGTTTACTGCACTTTCTTGTATCGTGTATATCCTTGATATTGTCAGTCCAGGGAGTGACTTCAAAAAGAATATCAAGGAATTGCTCAAATCCGATTGCCATCTACTTGACCTTAAAGATATGGGATTTCCAACGTATTGGCAATCACTACTTATATGGCGTGAAAAATAGCAAGCCCTATATAGCCAAATAGTTTACCAAATATCTCGGTAGCTCTTGATTTGTCAAGCATCGGTTTTGTTGTTTTAATATTTAAAGGATTCTGCATGATAGGAATACAATTGGCAATTCTTTATATTATAAATAACAAAATTAAATTCAGAAGAGGCAAATATCTACAATTAATACGACCGAACCCGGAAAATATTACTATTTTTGTAGCCTTAAATATGCTGACTTCAAAATATTTATGGGTAAAATATTAGAGTTTATTCAACAACACAATGCTGGCAAATATTTTTGCTATGGCTCTAAAAAAGTTTCGTTAGATGACAATATAAATGACGTTTTGTCGTTTGACGACAAAACTGTATCAGAAGCAAAGAAAAGTGTGTTCGCTGAAACTGATTCTACACGCACACATACGGTAACTATTAACCCTACATTTATACAAGGTTGCACACCAATATTCCGATTCTTTTTAGATGGTTCTCGTAGAACATACAAGGTTGATGACATTGCAATTGGAAAAAAGATTTTTCCAATTGTTGCTGGTCAAATTATTGTTGGGTGCTGCGAACGCAAGGATAGAGAAACATTCAAACCTTATTTATTACATCATCGCATTGTACTATCAATGCCTACCGACTTTGATATTGATGATGAAAACAACAATAATAATTTTTGTAAGTTGTATTGCGAAAATGTAAATTCTCATCTGTCTTCATTTCCTTATCTTGCCGAGCATAATATACAACTACATGATTTGTTTTTGTATGAAACCGATGGCTTTACAGAAGAACTAGGTAAGAATAAATATCTAAGTAGAGCTGTCGCAAAAATTCAAAATGAAATGACTGATGAGGAGCAAATAGTAGTAAACGATCTTTGCGAGAATAATCTTTTAGACGATGATAATTTCTTGCTTAAAGACGGTTCTATTGAATATAATCCAAGAAGGCTTTGTGCAGATGCTTCAGTCGAAACAAAAGTAAAGAAACAATGGAAAGGAAAACAATCACAGTTTCAGTGGAGAGCGTTGCCGCTTGTGGCTTGTATTGCGGTGCTTGCCGTAAGTATCTGTCGGGGAAATGTCCTGGTTGTAAGCAGAATCATAAGGCAACTTGGTGTAAGATTAGACAATGTTGCTCTGAAAAAGGTTTTCGGAGCTGCGCCGATTGCTCTGTGGATGTCAAGGCTTGCAAGATACACAATAATGTGATAGGGAAAATTTTCGCCTTCTTGTTTAATTCGGACCGCGCGGCGTGTATCCGATATATTAAGGCTTATGGCTATGAAGCGTTTGCCGAGAAGATGACAAAGCGAAAGGCGCAGACCATGAGAAGAAGTAAATGAAACTCTTTTAATCACAAGAGAGGTTGTTGCGGACCGGGTGATGACGGAAAATAGGTGAGATTCACTGTTGGTTATGGCAACTGGTGTAAAAAACAGGGCTTATCCAGACGGATAAGCCCTGTTGCTTCCTGTAAGGTCGGAATTTTATTTTACGGCATCGATGGCTTTGCAGATGTCGGCGGTGATGGTCTCCAGTTCACCCAATCCGTTGATGTGGGCGTAGAGTCCTTCTTTCTTGTACCAGTCGATGAGCGGAGCTGTTTGGCTGTGGTAAACTGTAAGACGTTTTTTGATAGTCTCTTCGTTGTCATCAGCACGACCCGACTGTTGTCCGCGCAGGATGAGGCGCTTCATCAGTTCGTCTTCGGGTACGTCAAGGTCAAGCATTACGCTTACTTGCTGTCCGCGTTCTGCCAACATTTTCTTCAGAGCTTCGGCCTGTGCAATGGTGCGGGGGAAACCGTCGAAGATAACACCTTTCGAGTCCTTGAAGCTGTCCAATGTAGAAGCCAGGATGTCGATAATCAGGTTGTCGGGCAGCAGTTGGCCTTGGTCAATGTAACCTTTGGCTGTTTTGCCCAGCTCAGTTCCATTCTTGATTTCGGCACGCAGCACGTCTCCGGTAGAGATGTGGTTGATGCCATACTTCGCTACAATTCTCTCACTTTGTGTGCCCTTGCCTGAACCGGGGGCACCGAAAATTACAATGTTCAACATATCTTATTTAGTGGTTAGTGGTTAGCGATTAGCGGTTGGGATGAATACTTATCATTGACCGCTGACCGTTTACCGTTACTTATTCGTTTACTACTGTGTAAATGTCTTTATAGTTTCGTCCATGTCCGTCATAGTCCAAGCCGTAGCCCACAATGAAATCATTGGGGATGTGCATGGCTGCGTATTCAATGTCGAGGTCCACGGCCAGTTTGTCAGGTTTCACCAGCAAGGTGGCAATGTGTATCTCGGCAGGGTTCTTTGTACGCAGGACTTCCAGCATGCGCTGCATGGTGAAGCCGGTGTCTACAATGTCTTCTACAATGACAATGGTTCGTCCGCTGATGTCTTCGTTGAGACCTATCAGTTCCTTGACGGCGCCGGTGGAAGCGGTTCCGCTGTAAGAGGCCATTTTGACGAAGGAAATTTCGCAGGGAATAGTGATGCGCTTCAACAGGTCGGCGGCAAACATGAATGAGCCGTTCAGTACGCTGAGGAAGAGAGGATTCTTTCCGGTCAAGTCGCGGCTGATTTCCTGAGCCACGCGGCTTACTTCTTGCAGAATATCCTGTTCTTTGATGGATACTGCAAAGGTCTTGTCTTTAATCTGGATAGTATTCACGTGCATGGATTGATTAAAACGCTGCAAATTTAGCTTTTTTTCCCGTACGATTGTCATTGGTTAGCAAATCTTTGACGTTTGATGTCCGTCTCCATTCGGCTGTTTGTCAAGACTTATGCTCGCTATTCGGCATGGTTAAATGTCCAGTCCCATGATATAGTCGTTCATGTAGTAGCCATTGCCAATGGGGAAGTCGCCTTCGCGCAGCTTCCTCATGCCCATGTGCTCGTAGAAGTGGAGGGCTTTGTTGTGGCGGTTTACATTCAGTTCCATAAGGCAAGGAGTGGGGTGGACGGACTTGATGTAGCTCACGGCTTGTTCAAATAAGAAACGTCCACAGTACTGTCCCTGGCAAGAAGGCAAGACATAGATTTTCTGCAAATGGAAGGTGTCGTTTCCTTCAGGTTGTACGGAAACGTAGCCCACTGGTTGCCCGTCCGGATTGTAGGCCAGAAGGTAGACGTGTCCTTCCTCTTCCATCTGCTTGCGTATATTGGCAGGGGCATACATCCAGTCCATCATGTAGTCTATTTGTTCGGGTGACAGAATATCGCGATAAGTGGCCGGAAAGGACTGTTGTGCCAGTCGGTTGATGAGGTCGCAGTCGGCTACGGTTGCTTTTCTTATGGTAAACATATCTGTATGATGTATTTCAGGTTTTATATAGTGTGTAGGACCAAATTTATTCTACCCCGTGCATCATCTTCTGTAACTTCTTGGACAGTAGGAAGAGAATGAGTGAAGCGGCGGCCGACATGACGACGAAGACCATGAAGAAGTCGAACATTGTTTCAATGCGGTAGCCCAGCAATGTCTTGACCTTTCCGGCTTCGGGGTAGAGGCCGGAAAGAGTACCGGCAAACTTGTTGGCAGTAGCGGTTGATAAGTACCAGATGCCCATCATCAGTGAGGCGAAGCGTATGGGGGTCAGTTTGTTTACCATGGACAGGCCGATGGGTGAAAGGGCTATTTCGCCCATGGTATGGATAAAGTATAGTGCGGTGAGCCAGATGAGGCTGACCTTGACGCCTGGCTGAACATCTTTCACGCCAAAGCAGATGACCAGGTAGCCTAGCGACAGAAGCAGGAGGCCGATGGCTTGCTTGGTAGGCGATGCGGGTTCTTTGCCTCGTTTGGCCAGTGCGCCCCATACGCTTGGCATGATGGCTGCCAGGATGACTACAAAGAAAGGATTGAATGACTGAATCCATGAAGCCGGCATTTCCCAACTCAGAATGACGCGGTCGGTCTGCTCGGAAGCAAATAGCGTGAGCGATGCGCCGGCCTGTTCATAGGCTGCCCAGAAGAAGATGACAAAGAAGGCTATGATGTAGATGACGAGAATGCGGTCGCGTTCAATCTTGGTAAGCGAATCGTCGAGCAGGATGCTGGCCGGGAAGACGATGCAGGCTGTGAAGATGCCGATGCTTATCCAGTCGTTGCCGAAACACCAGTAGAAGAATAAAACAAGTACAACTGCCATGATGCCGCATATTATCAGATTGCGACGCTTGCGGTTGGTGTTGGCAGGTGTGGCTTGCGAATCGGCTTGTTTGTCGGTTAAGTTCTTGCGTGCATCGGGAATGATGCCCAAGGGCTGGCCGTCGGGGCCATTCAGGTATTTGTTCTTTTGGGTTTCGAACAGCAAGACGGTAAACACTGTTACTACCGCTGCGATGAGGAATCCCCACTTGAAGTCTTGCGGATTTCCTGTTTCGCCGAAGTAGCCGCAAACAAGCGGTGCCAGGAAAGAGCCTACATTGACACCCATATAGAAAATGGTGTAGGCTGAGTCAAGTCGTCGGTCGCCCGGTTCGTAAAGCTGTCCGACAAGAGAGGATACGGTAGGCTTGAAGAATCCGTTACCCAGGATGAGGAAAGTGAGGCCTCCGTACATCAGTCCGTGCGACAACTGTGGCGCGTTAAGCGTGGAGGCGCTGAAGAACATGAGAAACTGTCCTACCGCCATCATCATGGCACCCCAGAAGACGGAACGGCGGATGCCCCAGTATTTGTCGGCCACATAGCCGCCGATGAGTGGGGTCAGGTAAACAAGTCCTGTGTAGCTACCGTAGATGGAAGCTGCCGTCTCGGTATCGAACAGAAGGGCTTGGGTGAGGAACAGAATGAAGATGGCGCGCATGCCATAGTAGCTGAAGCGCTCGGCCGTGCTGGTAGCAAAAATCAGGTAGAGGCCTTTGGGATGTTTGTTGTTGTTTGTACTCATTACGCTATAACTTTACTTTTTAAACACATTGATGCGGATATAAAAAAAGCCTCACCATGTTGGTGAAGCTTTCGTTGGGCTACCTGGACTCGAACCAGGAATGACAGGACCAGAATCTGTAGTGTTACCATTACACCATAGCCCAATTTTTAATTTGAAGTGCAATTCATTTCTGTTTTGCGGTTGCAAAGATACGGACTTTTTTTGAATTGCAAATAAAAACGCGACTTTTTTTTGAAAGTTTTTTCTAAGAAGGCTTCTACCAAAGGATTAGATACCTAAAAAAAATCAAAAAACGCAAGACTTTTGTTCTTTTGGGTGTTATATAAGAGAAATCACGTATCTTTGTCAACTGTTTTAATTAAGGTATAATAAATAATGGACGAAACGAAAAAGCTAATTCAACAAATAATTGAGGGCATTCAAGATAAGAAAGGTAAAAGCATAGTTATAGCCGACCTGAGTCAAATTCACGATACTATTTGCAACTATTTCATCATCTGTCAGGGTAATTCGCCCAGCCAGGTGACTGCTATTGTGGAGTCTGTCAAGGAATTCGCACGCAAGGGTGCCGGTGCCAAACCTTATGGAGTGGACGGCTTGCGGAATGCAGAATGGGTAGCAATGGACTTCTCGGATGTATTGGTACATGTCTTCTTGCCGGAGGCACGTGCTTTCTACGACCTCGAACATCTGTGGGCCGATGCCCAATTAACCCAAATACCAGATATTGATTAATTGTAAGCTATGGACAATAACATAAACAACGATCTCAATAAGAATAATAAGAAGATAAACAGACCCAAGTTCAACCTGAACTGGTTGTACATGATTATCCTGATGATGATTGTGGGCCTGTACTTCACCAATGAGAATGGGGCCGCTACCAAGGAAATCCCCTACAATGAGTTTCAGCAATACGTAAAGAACGGATACATCAGCCGCGTAGTGGGCTACGATGACAATTCGGTGGAAGCCTATATCAAGTCTCAGTATGTAGCCAATGTATTCCGGGCCGATTCAAGCCGTGTGGGCAAGAATCCGCTTATCATTACCGAAGCACCTTCGCGTGAGGCTTTGGCCGAATTCCTGCAGAAGGAACGTGACGAGCAGCACTTTGACGGTTCGGACAGTTATGAGAAGAAGCGTAACTATCTGGGTGCCATCCTGTGGCAGATATTGCCGTTTGCTTTCCTTATCGGTTTCTGGATTTATCTGTCGCGCCGTTTCAGTGGCGGTGGCGGCGGTATGGGCGGCGGCATCTTCAATGTCGGCAAGTCGAAAGCGCAGCTGTTTGAGAAAGGCTCTAATATCAAGATAACCTTCAAGGATGTGGCTGGACTGGCCGAAGCCAAGCAGGAAGTAGAAGAAATAGTAGAGTTCTTGAAGCAGCCGCAGAAATATACCGAGCTGGGTGGAAAGATTCCTAAGGGCGCCTTGCTCGTAGGCCCTCCGGGAACAGGTAAGACCTTGCTGGCCAAGGCGGTTGCCGGTGAAGCCAATGTGCCGTTCTTCTCGCTGGCAGGTTCTGACTTTGTAGAAATGTTTGTCGGTGTGGGAGCTTCGCGTGTGCGCGACCTCTTCCGTCAGGCTAAGGAGAAGGCACCTTGTATTGTATTCATAGATGAGATTGATGCCGTGGGTCGTGCCCGTTCCAAGGCTGCTGCCATGGGTGGCAACGATGAGCGCGAAAACACCCTGAACCAGTTGCTGACCGAAATGGATGGCTTCGGTTCGAACAGTGGTGTCATCATATTGGCTGCTACCAACCGTGTGGATGTGTTGGACAAAGCTTTGTTGCGTGCCGGCCGTTTCGACCGTCAGATTCATGTGGACTTGCCCGACTTGAATGAGCGCAAGGAAGTATTTGGAGTGCATCTGCGTCCTATCAAGATAGACGATACTGTAGATGTTGACCTGTTGGCTCGTCAGACGCCTGGATTCTCGGGTGCCGATATTGCCAATGTGTGCAACGAAGCAGCCCTGATTGCTGCCCGCCATGGAAAGAAGTTTGTAGGCAAACAGGACTTCCTCGATGCCGTAGACCGCATTGTGGGCGGACTGGAAAAGAAAACCAAGATTACGACCGAGAGCGAACGCCGCTCCATTGCCATCCACGAGGCCGGACATGCCAGCATCTCCTGGTTATTGGAGTATGCCAATCCGCTTGTCAAGGTTACCATCGTGCCACGCGGACGTGCACTGGGTGCTGCCTGGTACTTGCCCGAAGAGCGCCAGATTACTACCAAAGAGCAGATGCTCGACGAAATGTGTGCTACGCTGGGTGGACGTGCTGCTGAGGATTTGTTCCTCGGACGCATCTCTACGGGTGCCATGAACGACTTGGAACGCGTGACCAAGCAGGCTTACGGCATGATAGCCTACCTGGGTATGAGCGAAGAGCTGCCCAACCTTTGCTACTACAGCAATGACGAATATACCTTCAACCGCCCCTATAGCGAGAAGACTGCCGAACTGATAGACTCAGCCGTCAAGAAGATGGTGAACGAGCAGTATGAGCGTGCCAAGAAAATCTTGTCGGAACACAAGGAAGGCCACAACAAACTGGCTCAATTGCTGATTGACAAGGAAGTCATCTTTGCTGAAGATGTGGAAAACATTTTCGGAAAGCGTCCATGGGCATCGCGTTCGGAGGAAATCATAGCCAACAAGGCATCGGAAGAACAGAAGAAAGCGGAGGCCGAAGCTGCCCAGAAGGCTGCCGAAGCCGAACTGGAAGTGAAGAACGAGGCTAAAGAGAACACCGGAGCAGCTGACGATAATCAACCCCAGCAAGGTCAACAGGCCAATGCTGGTCAGACGACTGACGAACCTCGTGTTCAGTAAACATGTTGAAACTAAGGAACTCTTAAAATCGGATATTTACCGTGAAAAGCAATTTTATTCAACGAACCATAACAGGTGTATTGTTCGTAGCCGTACTGGTGGGATGTATTCTGTACAGCCCGCTTACTTTCGGCATTTTGTTTGCACTCATCAGTGCTCTGAGTGTGCACGAGTTTGGTCACATAGTAAACCAAAGCGGAGTAGTGAGCATCAATAAGAACATCACATCGCTGGGGGGCGCGTACTTGTTCCTGGCGTTGATGAGTTACTCTACGTATGCCACAGATGCACGTGTGTTTCTGCCCTATCTGGTGTTGCTGCTCTATTTGATGATAACGGAGCTCTACCTGAAGAAGGAGAACCCCATAGGCAATTGGGCTTACTCCATGCTGAGCCAGCTCTATGTAGCGTTGCCTTTCGCACTGCTCAACCTGTTGGCTTTCCGCAACGACCCTGCAACCAGCAGCGTAGTCTATAACCCCGTGCTTCCGCTCTCCATTTTCGTTTTCATCTGGTTGAGCGATACCGGTGCCTACTGCGTGGGTTCGCTCATTGGCAAGCATCGTTTGTTTGAGCGCATTTCGCCCAAGAAGTCGTGGGAGGGTAGCATAGGTGGTGGCGTGTTTTCCATTGCCTCCTCTTTTGTGTTTGCTTTCCTGTTCCCCTTTGGCCATGCTGTAGAGGCAGGAGGTGCTGCCATGTCGATAGCTTCTACGTTGCAATGGGCCGGACTGGCCGTGGTGGTTGTCATCTTCGGTACATGGGGAGACCTGACCGAATCGCTTATGAAACGTCAGCTGGGCATTAAGGATTCGGGCAATATACTGCCCGGACACGGTGGTATGCTCGACCGCTTTGACAGTGCGCTGATGGCCATACCGGCTGCCGTGATTTATCTTTATGCCGTTACTCTTTTCTGAGTCTGAGTAGGTATTGCAGGTCTATGTTCCTTTGGCTTGTTCAAGACGGAACGGACCTGAATCCCATAGTTAAGGATTAGGAAATATCCTCATAAACGCCAGTTCAGGCGGATGATGTAGATTGAATAGCTCTCGTTTGGGAGTTTGAATCTGCTTCATCCGCCTGATTTTTTTGTTAGTGAAGGGTGTTTTCCTGTGGCTTCCGTTCGTTCTTAGAATGCTACTTTGTTTCTGATAGCAGGGGAATCAAGGGATGCAGCCGTTGTAAGTATCAATAGGAATCCTGCTTTTACAGATTATTGCCGTCTCGTCGTGCGATATGAGTGGTATTCACAGGTTGTCACAGTACTAGTGTGAAAGTGTAACATGCCTACTGTTACAATGTAACATGACAACTGTGACGATGTAACATGCGTACTGTGAAAGCGTCATAATCGTTATTTTTCCGAATAATTTCCAGCGATAATCCGATAAGCTTACTGGCAATGGATAGATTTTACTGATTTGAGGTGGGAAAAGGCTCTTTCATTAAGGGTGTCTTTCCGTTCAAAGGTGGTCGAGAGATGTGCAAACAGGAACTGGCAGGCTTATTGACCTTGACAATGTTGGTGTTTCATTTTGTTTCAGTATGTATGAAACAATGTTTTATGCGTACTGAAACACTGTTTCATGCGTGTTGAAACGATGTTTCATGTATATTGGAACAGTGTTTCAACACGCATGAAACGAGGTGAAGCCAACGGCTTTATAAATGAATGAGTGAGCCGTGAGGCGGGGGATGTAAGACAAGGCGCGGATTAAGCAGACTCACACGAAGACATTGATATGGAATTCATGGAAGTTTGCTTAATCCGCGCCAGGCAGGAATAGCAACGGGGATTTACGGCGACAATCTTATGGTAGAAGGCTCGACCGGATTGCAGGTCTCAATCCCCATTGATGTGATGATATTTACAGACCGAAGGCGTAGTGGCCAATCGATTCGTAGGATGCGCTGACAATGCTCAGCACCGTGATGCCCAGTGTACAAAGCACCAGGGCGGCACGTGTGTAGTTGTCGCTCTGGAAGGCGGCAATCGGCTCATCGCTCTTGTTGATGTACATGGCCTTGACAATCTTCAAGTAGTAGTAGAGCGAGATGACCGTGTTGGCCAAGGCGATGAATACCAGCAGGTGGAAGCCGCTGTTGAAGGCTGCCGCAAAGATGAAGAACTTTGAGAAGAAGCCTGCAAAGGGCGGAATACCAGCCAGTGAGAAGAGGCACAGGGTCATGATGAAAGCCAGACGTGGGTTGGTGGTGTAGAGGCCGTTGTACTCGTCGAGCGTAAACTTATGGGCACGCAGGGCTACGATGGTGATGACGGCAAAGACACCCAGGTTGGCAAAGAGGTAGATGAGCACGTAGTAGACCAGTGCTGTCATACCCTGTGCGCTGCCGCTGATGACGCCCAGCATGATGTATCCCGCCTGTGAGATACTGGAGAAGGCCATCAGTCGCTTCAGGTTGTCCTGACGCAGGGCAAAGAGGTTGGCCAGAGTGATGGAGGCTATGATGAGCCAGTAGAGGGCTGTCTGCCATTGGTCGGTCATGGGGGCGAATACCTTGATGAGCATGGTCATGAGCACGAAGGCTGCCGAGCCTTTGGACACTACGCTGAGGTAAGCGGTCACGGTAGAAGGTGCTCCCTGGTAGACATCGGCCGTCCAGAGGTGGAAGGGCACCAGTGAAATCTTGAATCCCATACCGGCCAGGAAGAATACGAAGGCCATTATCTGCAAGGGGTTGCCTTCCAGGTGAGCGGGTACATCGGCAAAGTAAAGCGTGCCCACGCTACCGTAGATAAGCGAAATGCCATAGAGCAACAGACCGCTTGAGAAGAGGGCGCTCAGGATATACTTGGCACCTGCCTCGGCTGAGTGGTGGCGGTATTTGTCGAAGGCCACCAAGGCAGCCATCGGGATGCTGGCGGTCTCCAGTCCGATGAAGAACATCAGGAAGTGTCCGGCAGAAATCATGAAGTACATACCCAGCAGCGTAGACAGGGTGAGGAAATAGAACTCACCTTGTTTCAAGGCCGTGTCGGGGCGGCGCATCCACTCGTGTGCCATCAGGAAAACGATAAGTGTTCCTACGCTGAGGATGGACTTGACAATGCTCTGGATAGGCGTATTGTGGTACATGCCGCCAAAGGCTTCGGCTTCGGGGCCGGGCACGATGGTGATGATGGTGTGTATCAGCATCAGCACAACGGGCAGCATGGTGTTCAGCACAGGTTTACCGTCTTGCTTGTGGGCATCGGGACTCATGAAGAGGTCGGCGATGAATAGAATCACGATGACGGCTATGAGCGAAAGCTCTTCTTTCATCAGTAAGAATTGACTGTAATCCATTATTATGAATGATAGTTGGTTAATGATAAATGGTTAATGATGAATGGTTAATGTTAAATGTTTAGTGGTAAATGATGAATGGCAAGTTTGGGATTAATCATTTACCATTTGTCATTAACCATTAACCATTGTCACGATAGGCAGCACGCTGTCGCCAATCATGCCGCTCAGCCACCAAGGTGCCATACCCAGCGCAGCTACGCAGACGATGAGGATGATGACGGCAGTGCGTTCGTCCCATGTAGCGTCGGTCAGTGTCAGGTGGTGCTTGTTGGTGCAGGTACCGTAGAGAATCTTACCTACCAGTCGCAGGATGTAGACGGCGGTGATAACGATACTGCAGCAGGCAATCACGGTCCAGGTGCGGTGGAACACGTCGGCATGCTGGAAAGCTCCGTTGAAGATAGTCATCTCAGCCACAAAGCCGCTCAGTCCCGGCAGTCCCAGGTTGGCCAGACCGGCAATGACGTAGCAAACCGAAAGGAATGGCATGATTTTCATCAGGCCCGACAGCTCGCGTACGTCACGTGTGTGAGTACGTCCGTATATCATACCGATGAGGGCAAAGAAGAGGGCGGTCATCAGTCCGTGGCTTAGCATTTGCAGCACGGCACCCGTGCAGGCCGTCTGGTTCATCATCAGGATGGCGAAGAGCACCAGACCACAGTGGCTCACGCTGGAGTAGGCGTTGATGTACTTCAGGTCGGTCTGTACGCAAGCCGAGAAAGCTCCGTAGACTACCGAGATACCCGTCAGCACTAGGAATATCCAGCCCAGCTCGTTGGCAGCTTCGGGCATCAGGTACATGGCAATGCGGAAGCAGCCGTAGCCTCCCAGCTTCATCAGTACGCCGGCGTGCAGCATGGATACAGCCGTGGGGGCTGAGGCATGACCGTCGGGGCTCCATGTGTGGAAGGGGAAGAGGGCACCCAGCACGCCGAAGCCCAGGAAGGTGAGCGGGAACCAGATGCGTTGCTGCTCAACGGGAATGTTGTGCATCGAGGCAATGTCCAGCAGGTTCATGGTAGTAGCTCCGCTGCCGTAGTAGATGCCCAGGATGCCGATAAGCAGGAAGGCCGAACCTCCCATCAGCATCAGGGTCAGCTTCATGGCCGAGTATTCCTTGCGTCCGCTGCCCCATACGCCGATAAGCAGGTACATGGGTATCAGGGCGACCTCGTAGAACATGAACATGGTGAAGAGGTCGATGGAAATGAAGAATCCGAATACACCCAGCGACAGGAAGGTGAACCACAGGAAGTATTCCTTCGTGAGCGGTTGCAGACGCCAGGAAGCGAAAGTTCCGGTAAAGACGATAATGGCCGACAACAGCAGCATGGCTACCGATATGCCGTCAACGCCTACTGAATAGTATATGTTGAGAGCCGGATACCAGGGCATGTCGGCGCGGAACAGCATTTCGTCTGTGGCTCCGGCATGGCGGGCGTTGAGATACATCACGGTGAGTGTGCCTGCCAGTATCAGCAGGGCAGAGGCTCCCGTCACCATTACGGTGCGTATCTGGCTGATGTTGCGTGCCAGCCACAGGCCCAGGAGCATCAGCAGGGGAATCAGTACGAATAATGATAAGAAATTCATTTTATCTAATGTAGTTTATCGAATTGTCAATTATAAAAGTAATATCAGTATCAGAGCCAGCGTACCCAACAGGAAGACAAACGCATACTGCTGTACGTGTCCGCTTTGCAGGCCGCGTATTTCGTCGCTTGTAGCATTGGCGCTCCAGGCCAGGAAGTTGAAGAATCCGTCTACTACGTGGCGGTCCCACCAGGCTATGGGGCGGCTGATGCAGCCGAAGATAATCTTGTGGGTGATGAACTGATAAATCTCGTCAATATAGAAGCGGTGGTAGGCTGCTGTCCACAAGCCGCGGAAACGGCGTTGCAGGGCGTCGGCCACCGGCTGGCGTTCGTACAGATACATCGGTGTGGCAATGGCAATGGCCAAGGCTGCCACGGAAAGGCTTGTGCCGGCCACACTCCAGTCAATGTGGATGTCGTAGGCCTGTCCGTTGGCCGATACCAGATGACCGAAGGGCAGGAATCCGGCAACCAGCGTAACCAGTGCCAGGAACATCAGCGGGAAGGTCATGGTCAGCGGGCTTTCGTGCGGCTTGTGCTCGGCGTGCAGTTCCTTGTTCTCCTTACCCCAGAAGATGCCGAAGTAAAGACGGAACATATAGAAGGCGGTCATGCCGGCAATCACGGTCATTATCCATCCCATGACAGGGCTGAACTGGAAGCAAGCTGTCAGAATCTCGTCTTTCGAGAAGAATCCGCTCAACGGCCAGATACCCGCAATGGCAAGGCAGGCAATGAGGAAGGTGATGTGGGTCACGGGCATGTACTTGCGCAGGCCTCCCATGGCCGACATCTCGTTGCTGTGTACGGCGTGTATGATGCTACCGGCGCCAAGGAAGAGCAGGGCCTTGAACATGGCGTGTGTGAACAGGTGGAACATACCGGCCATGTAGCCCAAGCCGCCGTGATGAGGGTCGGCAGAAGTACATACGCCCAGAGCTACCATCATGAAGCCAATCTGCGAAATGGTAGAGAAGGCCAGCACACGTTTGATATCGCTCTGCACGCAGGCCACGCTGGCTGCATAGAAAGCGGTGAAGGCACCTACATAGGCTACGATGTGAAGGGTGTCAGGCGCATAAGCAATGAACAGGGGGAACATGCGTGCCACCAGATAGACACCGGCTACCACCATGGTTGCAGCGTGAATCAATGCGCTGACCGGCGTAGGACCTTCCATGGCATCGGGCAGCCAGATGTGCAGGGGGAACATGGCACTCTTGCCGGCACCACCGATGAACATCAGTCCCAGTGCCAGCGGCAGCATGGCTCCGCCCTTCACCAGGTTCATTTCGTCGGGAGTAAATGTATAGGTACCTACGTAGTAGCCATATACCAGAATACCGATGAGGAAGCCCAAGTCGGCAAAGCGCGTTACGATGAACGCCTTCTTGGAGGCGGCAATTGCGGCCGGTTTAGTATAGTAGAAACCGATGAGCAGGTAAGAAGAAACACCTACTAACTCCCAGAACAGATACATCTGGAAGATGTTGGTAGCCACCACCAGTCCCAGCATGCTCATGCTGAAGAGCGACAGGAAGGCGTAGTAGCGTTGGAAACCCACTTCGCCTTTCATGTAGCCGAAGGAGTAGATATGTACCATCAGGCTGACGGTGGAGATGACAATGAGCATGACTACCGAAATCGGGTCGAGCAGGATGCCCATGTCGATGCTGAGATTTTCAGTGAAAGGCAGCCAGCGGAAGTTATAGGGCATCAGTGTCTGGTAGGTGCCGTCGGCCAAGCGTGGCGCGCCGAAGTATTGCGCAGCCGTAATGTAGGACAGCAGCGCCACCACGCCCAAGGCGATGGTGCCGATGATGCCCGCCGTGCGGTGCGACATCCATTTTCCTCCTATTCCCAGTATGAGGAAGGAGAAGAAAGGAAGGAGTAGAATTAGAATTGTATATTCCATAACGTATTGCTAGTGAATGATATTACTTGTTTACTGTCATTGTTTGTTCGTCTCTCTCGATGCTTGCAGCCACAGGTGGCTTTTCGAAAGCGACTGTTTAAAACTACCATTTCATTTCGTCCAAGTGTTTCACTTGTATGCTGCGTATGTTGCGGTAGATGTTAATCATGATGGCAATGGCGATGGCCGTTTCGGCAGCAGAGATGGCAATGGAGAACAGAGAGAAGAAATAACCTTCCAATGCACCGGGGAACAAAAACCGGTTGAACACGGCGAAGTTGATGTCGGTAGCGTTCAGAATCAGTTCTATCGAGATAAGTATGGCCAGTGTGTTGCGGCGGGTAAAGAAACCGTAGATGCCGGCAAAGAACATGATGGTCGAAACTATCAGGTAATATTCCATGTGAATCATATCCGTATGAGTTTTTTAAAGTTATAGTTTGATGGAATGTTTTCTCATGTTATGTCTTTATCGCTTGCGGGCAATCAACAACCCACCTACAATACATGCCAGCAGCAAGATGCTGACTGCCTCGAAGGGGAGCAGGTAGCCGAACTTGTCACTGCTGAGAAGGTGCTGGCCGATGGTGCTGATGTTTACTTCTATCGGCTTCACATCTGTTGTAGCCAGGAACTGATGTTTCAGGGTGATGAACAACACAATGATGGCACCGACTATGGTGGCTGCGATACCTGGCAGGAAGCGGCTTCGTTTCAGCTTTTCTGCGCGGTCGCCTTCACCACTGGTCAGCAGTATGGAGAACACATACAGGACTACGATACCACCGGCATATACCATTATCTGTACAGAACCCAGGAAGGTATATCCCAGCAAGAAGTAGATACCGGCAGTGCCGAAGAGCACGAACAACAGGTAAGTGGCCGAGCGTACCATGCGGGTAGTGGTCACCGTAAGAATGGAAAATACTGCGATGAAAGCTGCAAGGGCATAGAAAACCACAGCTTCACCCAAGCTCTCGCCTAAGGAGAGTACATTGGCTATTGCTAAGAATGCGTTCATGAGTGTGTTCCTTTAATTTATGGGTTTCTTACTGGTTGTTGCGTTATTGCCTGCTTCGGCAGCTTTGGGTGCCGGCGTCGGACGTGCTGCTACTTTGCTGCCCGGATGGTTCAGGGTCATGAGAAGTTTGCTGCGGTCGAAAACGGCATGTTCAAAGTTCTGGTCGAAAGTGATGGCGCCGTGCGGACAGGCGTTGACACACAACTGGCAGAACATACAGGAGCCCAGGTCGTATTCATACTTGGCCAGTATTTTCTTCTTCTTTCCGTCTTCTGTTTCAACGGTTTCGCTCACGACATGAATGGTGCCGTTGGGGCAGGCTGCCTGGCACAGTCCGCATGCCACGCAGTGGTGTTCGTTCTGTTCGTTATGAGGCATTACAAGCGTACCGCGGAAACGGTCGAACATCTTCAGTTCTTTGCGGTTTTCCGGGTATTGCTCCGTGATTTTGGGTGTGAAGAACTCCTTCATGGTAGTCTTCAGACCGATAGACAGGCTTCGCAGTCCGTTGAAGAAGCTTCCGAAGTAGGAAGTCGGCTCCTGCGAGTCAATGCCTTTGCTATTAGTAGGTTTCATATTGTATGTTTATATATTCAGTTTTTAAAGTCTTCAGTATGATGTCTGTTACTTTTGCAGGTTTCTCTTCTTTTTAGAAGTGCCATCCGAAGGCTACCAGTATGGCCATCAGCAGCAGGTTTACCATCGAGATAGGAACAAGGTATTTCCACTCCAGTGTCAGAATCTGGTCAATTCGCAGACGGGGGAAGCTCCAGCGCATCCACATCATGAGGAAGACTACAAAGAAAGCCTTGCCAAAGAACCAGATGAAGCCGGGAATATAGTCCATTATCATGTTGAAGCCATCCAGTCCGGGAATGTGCAGTGGCATCCATCCTCCCAGAAATACGGTTGCCGCAATGGCCGATACGATGAAGAGGTTCAGATACTCGGCCAGGTAGAAGAAGCCGAAGTGCATACCGCTGTATTCGGTATGGTAGCCGGCCGTCAGTTCGCTTTCTGCTTCGGGAAGGTCAAACGGGCCACGGTTACATTCTGCATTACCGGCAATCAGATAAATAATGAAAGCGATAATGGCAGGAATATGTCCTTTGAAGATAAGCCAGCCATCTGCCTGTCCTTCTACGATTTGCGAAATCTGCATGGTTCCGGTCAACACTACCATGGTCAGGATGCTCATGCCTACAGACAACTCGTAGCTGATGATTTGTGCTCCGCTTCGCATGGCGCCAATCAGTGAAAACTTGTTGTTGGAGCTCCAACCGGCCAGCAGGATGCCGACCACTCCGATGCTGGAGGCAGACAGCAGGAAGAAGATGCCGACATTAAAGTCGAGCACTTCCAGACCTTTGTTCATGGGCAGGCAGGCAAAAGTCAGGAAAGAGGCGATGAGCACCATGTAGGGTGCCAGGTTATATAGGAATTGGTCAGCACCTTTTGGGTTGAAAATTTCCTTCGTCAGCATCTTGAAGACGTCGGAAATGACCTGTATGCTACCTTTAGGACCTACACGGTTCGGTCCCAAGCGGCATTGGAAAAAGGCACAGACCTTACGTTCCATGTAGATAAGTATGATGGCCAATATAGCATACATCAGTACAATACATACGCCAATCACTACGCACTCCAGGAAGATGGCCAGTCGCTCGGGCATCACGGAAGTCAGCATTTGGTGTATCCAGCTTGTTACAATACTAAAGTCAAACATAGCTTTTTATTTCAGATTTCAGATTTTATATTTTAGACTTCTCTATTTCAGATTTCAGATTTTACGTTTTAGATTCCGTTTCATGTCATATAGGCTTGTCGAAATCTAAAATCATAAATCGGAAATTCCATCTTACCTGTCAATGTCGGGCACCACATAGTCCAGTGTACCACCGATGGCTATCAGGTCGGCAATCTTTGCACCGCGGCAGATGGTATTGATGGTTCCCACCAATGGCAGGCCGGTAGCACGGTAATGCAGGCGGTAGGGCGTCTTGTCACCACGGCTTTCCAGATAAACACCAAATTCACCACGGCTGCCTTCTACAGCTGTATACCAGCTTCCTTCGGGTACGCGGATAATAGGTTTCATCTTTTCCTGGTAAGGACCTTCGGGGATATTGTCTATCAGTTGCTCCAGTATGTGGAGGCTCTCCATGATTTCCTCCATACGCACCATGTAGCGTGCCCAGCAGTCACCTTCCGTACGTACGATTTCTTTGAAGTCCACTTTGTCATACACACCATAGGGCATGCGTTTGCGCACGTCGCAGGCCCATCCGCTGGCACGTCCCGTACCGCCGGTTGCACCGAACGAAATAGCATCTTCACGGCTCAGTACACCGATGCCTTTCAGACGCTGACGGGCAATGATGTTGCCGCTGAATATATCGTGATATTCACGGATATGGTCGCGCATGTAAGGGATGAACTTCTTCACACGGTTGGTGAAGTTAGGATGAATATCGGCTTGCACGCCGCCTATGGTGTTGTAGTTCAGGATGAGTCGTCCGCCACATGTTTCCTCGAAAATGTCCAGCACCTGCTCACGGTCTCTGAAGCCATAGAGGAAGGCTGTTGTAGCTCCCAAGTCCTGGCAGAGACAGGAGAAGAACAGAATGTGTGAGTCGATACGCTGCAATTCATCCATGATGGTACGGATGTATTTTACGCGGTCGCTCACTTCCACACCCATGGCTTTCTCTATGCACATGCACAGCGCATGGCGGTTTTGCATGGCTCCCAGGTAGTCCAAGCGGTCGGTCAGGGCCAGTGTCTGCGGGTAGGTGAGGCTTTCGTTCATCTTTTCAATGCCTCGGTGGATATATCCGCAGTTCACGTCTATCTTCTTGATGTTTTCACCTTCAAGCGAAACCCTGAAGCGAAGCACACCGTGTGTAGCCGGGTGTTGCGGGCCAATGTTCACCACGTATTCATCATCGCCGAAGAGTTTGGTTTCTTCCTCCTTGGTCGTACCGTCTTCCATCTGCTTGATTTCGTACGTCGTATCAGTCGTTTCCTCATTGGTCATGCGCAGCGGGTTGTCTTTCTCCGGGTCATTGTCTTTTCTGAGGGGATATCCTACCCAGTCGTTTCTCAGGTAGAGGCGTCTCATGTCAGGATGCCCTATGAAGCTTATTCCGTAGAAATCATAGACTTCACGTTCCGGCAGTTCCGCACCTTTCCAGATGTCGGTCACGGAAGGCAGCTCAGCCTGCTCCCTGTTCTGGGTAGAAGTGTAAACCACTTTGCGCTTTCCTGTAACGCTCGATTCCAGGTGGTAGACTACACCCAGCCCGCTTTTGCCATTGGCATTGTCTGCGGCAGGTTCACCCCAGTCCATGCCGGTCAGGCTTTCCAGGAAGTCCATTTGTTCTTCAGTTCTCAACCGCAGCATTTCGGCATGAAAGGCCGACGGTTCTATATATTGCATTTCTTCCATAATTTGTTTTAGCTATTATCCTTTTGTCCGGGTTGTTCCAATTCAGAGGTCTTTCGGCTTTTTCTCCTTTCGGTTCACGCCACCGAAGAATTTCTCAATTTTCACCTTGCGCTGCAACTGCATCATTCCATACAGGAATGCTTCAGGGCGCGGTGGGCAACCGGGAACGTATACATCGACCGGAAGTATCTGGTTCACACCGTTTACCACATGATAGGATTTGCGGAACGGGCCTCCGCTCACTGCACATCCTCCTACTGCCACCACATATTTTGGGTCAGGCATCTGGTCGTACAGACGTTTCAGTACGGGAGCCATCTTGTTGGTAATGGTTCCGCTCACCAGAATAACGTCTGCCTGTCGGGGACTGTTACGTGTTACTTCAAAACCGAAACGGGCAATGTCATAGCGTGCCGCACACACAGCCATGAATTCTATACCGCAACAGCTGGTAGCAAATGTCAATGGCCATAACGAATTGCTTCGTCCCCAGTCTATCATGTCATCCAGGGCGCCTACAATCACGTTGCTGCCTCCTGCATTCAGTTCCTGCACCAGTTTCTGCAAACTGTCGTTATCAATGAATTCCTCATAGGGAATAGACTTGATTTTGGGCTTTTTGGTTATTTCCATTCCAAAGCTCCTTTCCTCCAGGCGTATGCAAGTCCCAGAATTAAAATGAACAGGAAGAAGAGAATGCCGGCCAATCCAGCCATGCCCAGTTCACGGGTAACTACGGCCCAGGGAAACAGGAATACCGTCTCTACTTCAAACATCAAGAACAAAATGGCAAAAAGATAGTAGCCCACCTTGAACTGCATCCACGACTTTCCACGTGTCGGAATACCGCATTCGTAGGGTTCCATCTTTTGCTTGTTGTACGAGCGTGGAGATATCGCTTTCGACAGTGCGATGACCACAGCCACAAAAATAATTGCCGTCAGGAAGACGGTTACTAACAAGGTAAAGTTCATAAGTATATAATAATTATGAATTGAATATTAAAATCTGAGGTCAGGACAGGCATCAGCCTACTGTTCCGTATGAAACCGGTCATTGCGGAAAATAATCAGGCCGGAGGTGTATCATGGTTTATAATACATTAGCCCATCTCGAAAAGGGTATTGATTTCCTTTTCGGATACGTGTTTCTTGTTGCATCAGCTCTTTGTCAACAATGGCTGGCAACATTTGTGTTTTGTGTAGATTTTCTAAATAATGATTCGCTTCAGTGCGAACACATAGTATGAAGGCGGGTAAGGAGGCGGAAAAGACAGGGAATCATCTGTCAATGAACCGTTTTCTTTATCAGCTTTCCAAAGCAGGCGCATAATGACAATGGGCAGAATGACAAAACGTTCGTTAGGAACCTGTACCAGGTCTACGCTGCTTGTACACTTTTGCAAGGAAGATAAATAATTGTAGAAATTATGTATAATTTGTTGTGCCGTAGGTGCTTGTGAGAAAAAATAAGACGCTTCTTCGGCTTGTCCGTCCAACAATGGTGCGCAGGCTCTTGCATGTGCCGTGCCATTGTGTAGCACGGTAGCCAGCAGCATAATTGTCAGATATTTCAAGCATCTTTCCATAAGCAGTACATCAAACACATCCCGATGGAGTCTGGCGGCCTCCAACCGTCAGGCTTTGATTCCATCTGTTTGTATAGGTTTTTTATTAAAAATTATTCCTATCTTTCATTTTGCAGCTGCAAAGTTACAATAAAATACGATGTTTTTGTTATCTGTGGATAGCAAAAAGTCGCATTTTTAGCACTTTTTTGCCTTACGTCAATTCCGTTTCCAGAAGTCTGGTGTGAAAAGAAGCAGGATGGTGAACAGCTCCAAACGTCCCAGCAGCATCAGAAAAGACAGCAGCCATTTTGAGGCTCCGGGCAGTGCATTCCACGAATAGGCAGGTCCCATTTCACCCAATCCCGGTCCTATATTTCCCATGGAAGAAATGACGCATCCTATCGATTCCTCAAATCCCACTCCCATGGCCAGCATCAGCAGGATGCTGATAAAGCAAATAGCAACATAAATAAAGCTGAAAGCCAATACAGTCGACACAATAGACGGGGAGATAACTTGCCGGTTGACGCGTACAGGCAGTACGGCATTAGGGTGAATAATATGTTTGAATTCGTTTTTGGCCACTTTGCTTAAGATGACCATGCGGATACATTTCATACCACCGGTTGTACTGCCGGCACATGCTCCCATTATCATCAGGATAAGCAGCAGTCCCCAGGTCAGCGGTACCCATAATACATAGTCGTCGGTAGCAAAACCGGTTGATGTCTGTATGGAGACTACCTGGAACAGCGATTTGCGGAATGCTTCTTCCACTCCCATGGAGGTGGTCATATACAGCGTGACGGCAATGATGAGTGTGAACAACATAACAGAACATATATACCACTTCAGTTCCGCGTCTTGCAGCAGCTTTTTATATTTACGGTTGGCTGCAAACAACAGCAGGGTGAAGTTGGTTCCCGAAAGAAACATGAATATGGATATCACGTATTCTATGTAGGGTGAATGATAGTAGGCGATACTTGCCTGTTTGGTCGAGAAACCTCCTGTTCCGCTGGTGGCGAAAGCGTGGCATACGCTGTCAAACCAGTCCATACCTCCCAGCATCAGCAGTATCACCAGTGTACATGTCAGTCCGGTATAGATAATCCACAGCCATTTGGCTGTCACCCCGATACGCGGATGCACCTTGTCGTGTGTCGGTCCGCTTGCCTCGGCTGCAAACACTTGCAGTCCGCTCACCCCGAATATGGGCAGTATGGCAATCGTAAACATGATGATACCCAATCCGCCTATCCATTGTGTCATGCTTCGCCAGAACAACAGTCCGTGAGGCAATTCTTCTATGTTGTCCAATATGGTGGCTCCGGTACTTGTGAAGCCTGACATGGTTTCAAAAAAAGCGTTTGTAATGCTTGGTATGTAGCCACTGATATAGAATGGCAACATGCCAAAGAAAGAAAATGTTATCCACGCAAGGCTCACCAGCACATAGCCGTCTCTGCGTGTCAGCTGTCGGTCTCCACCCTTGCCCAGCGTATAGAGCAACAGGCCGGTACCGGCTGTGATGGCTGCCGATACCCAGAAGTCGGTCAACGCTTCATCCTGGTAGTAGAACGAAACGCCCGAACAGAGCAGCAGCATCATGGTTTCCAGCATCAGCAGGATGCCCAGTATGCGGGTGATAATCTTGAAGTTTATCATCAGTTGAAGTATTTCTCAATTTTCTTTATCATCATGCTCAGGCAGAATACCACTACATGGTCACCTGCCTGGATTTGTGTGTTACCCATTACTACCACACCTTCTCCCTGTCGGATAAGGCCTCCGATGGTAGTTCCCTTGGGCAATCCCAGGTCTTTTACCGGGTGCTTGGTGATGCGCGAACCCTCTTTCACCGTAAATTCAGCCACATCGGCGTTGGCAAAAGTCAGGCATTTTACGTTGCTCACGTCAGCGTCAAGCATCATCTGGTAGATGTGGCTGGCAGCTATCATCTTCTTGTTGATGACCGTACCTATATCCAGGCTTTCAGCCATACCTATGTAGTCTATGTTCTCCACCTCGGCCACAGTCTTGCTCACGCCCATGCGCTTGGCTGCCAGGCAGGCCAATATATTGGTTTCCGAATTACCCGTCAATGCCACGAACGCTTCCGTATTCTTCAGACCTTCTTCTATCAGCAAGTCCATGTCGCGTCCGTCTCCATTGATTATCATGGTCTTGTCATCCAGCAGTTCGGTCAGTCTGTTGCAGCGGTCCAGATTGTTGTCTATTATCTTCACCTGCATGTAGTCGGGCACGTATTGTGCCGTACGCACGGCTATGCGGCTGCCTCCCATAATCATCACGTTGCGCACGTCGGCATAGTTTTCCTTTCCGGTTATTTTGCGGATGTAGGGCACGTATTTGCGTGTCGTGGTGAAATATACAATATCGTTCAGTTGAATGGAGTCATCGCCGCGTGGAATCAGTGTTTCATTGCCACGTTTGATGGCCACCACGTGGTAGGGCAGTTCCGGTCCGCCCAATTTGTGTAGTGGAATATTCAGGATTTCGGCCTCCTGTCTCATTTTGGCACCTATCAGAATCAGTGCACCACCACAAAATTCCCACCACTGGCGCACCCAGCTCATGCGTATGGACGATACAATCTCCTTGGCTGCCAGCATTTCCGGGTAGATGAGCGAGTCAACTCCCAGTCGTTGGAAGAACTCCTTGTGTTTGGGCAATAGATATTCATAGTTATCAATGCGCGCTACTGTTTTCTGAGCTCCCAGGTTGTTGGCCAGCATGCAGGCCGTCATGTTGCGGCTCTCGTCTGGGGTAACGGCAATAAACAAGTCGGCTTCACCGGCTCTTACCTCTGTCAGTCCTTTTATGGAGGTTGGCGATGCCACCACCGTCATCAGGTCAAAATTGGTATTGAGCGAGCTCAAGCGTTCTTCACTGTCGTCTATCAAGATGATATCCTGTTTCTCGCGCGACAATAGTTTAGCCAAATGGGTGCCTACTGCTCCGGCACCTGCAATGATTATCTTCACGTCTCTATTTGAAATTGATAAGTTGCTTATAGATAGAATCTTCGTCCATGCCACACAGCGCATATAGCTCCGGCACTGTGCCATGTTCCACAAACCGGTCAGGCACCCCGATGCGTTGCACATGCGGCCTGTAACCGTTGTCTGCCATGAATTCCAGCACGGCACTACCCATACCTCCCTTTCTTACACCGTCTTCCACGGTCAGTACTCTCTCAAAGCGTTTACCTACTTCGTGCAGTAATTCTTCGTCCAGCGGCTTCAGGAAGCGCAGGTCATAGTGGGCCACCGACAGTCCGGCATCCTTTTCTGCCCGTTCAATGGCTCTGGCTGCTATATTGCCTATGGGGCCTATGCTGATGACAGCTATGTCTTTTCCCTCTTTCAGTTTTCGTCCTTTTCCTACCTGGACTTCCTCCAGCGGGCATTTCCAGTCGGTCAGTACCCCTCTTCCTCGCGGATAGCGGATTACGAAAGGCCCCTTGTCCGGCAACTGTGCCGTGTACATCAGCCTGCGCAGCTCATGTTCGTTCATGGGCGAGGCTATGGTAAGGTTGGGTACAGGTCTGAAATAAGCCAGGTCAAACACTCCGTGGTGTGTCGGTCCGTCTTCACCCACCAGTCCGGCCCTGTCCAGGCACATTACTACCGGCAGTCGCAGCAGTGCAATGTCATGTATCACATTGTCGTAGGCCCGCTGCATAAAGCTGGAATAGATGTTGCAGAACGGTTGCAAGCCTTCCTTGGCCATGCCGCCCGAGAAGGTAGCTGCGTGTCCCTCGGCAATGCCTACGTCAAAAGCCCGGTCGGGCATGGCTTTCATCAGCATGTTCATGGAGCAGCCCGTGGGCATGGCAGGTGTCACACCTACAATCCGCGGGTTCTGTTGTGCCAGTTCCACCAGTGTTTCGCCAAACACATCCTGAAACAAAGGTGGCATATTGCTTGTATCGGGCACGTAGCGTTCGCCCGTTTCCGGGTTGAAGCGTCCGGGGGCATGCCATGTTCCCGGGTCTTTCTCTGCCGGTTCAAATCCTTTTCCTTTTGTCGTATGCAGGTGCAGCAGCTTGGGGCCACGCATGTCTTTGATGTCGTGCAGCACCTTGGCCAGTTTCACTACGTCATGCCCGTCTATCGGGCCAAAGTAGCGTATGTTCATGCCTTCAAAGATGTTCTGCTGTTGGGCAGCCATTGATTTCAGGCTGTTGCCAAACCGAATGAGAGCCTTGCGGCGTTCTTCGTTCAGGATACCCATCTTGAACAGCAGTTTCGAAGCTTTGAAGCGCAGTCGGTTATATCGGTTCGATGTAGTCAGGTTAAACAAGTATTGCTTCATTCCGCCCACACTCCTGTCTATGGCCATGTCATTGTCGTTCAGAATGATGAGCAAGTTGTTGGGAGTGCTCGATACATTGTTCAGCCCCTCAAAGGCCAGCCCGCCGCTCATGCTGCCGTCGCCTATTACGGCTACCACATGCCGGTCGTTTTCTCCCTTGCGTTCGGCAGCAACGGCCATGCCCAATGCGGCCGATATGGAGTTGGAGGCATGTCCGCAGCTGAATGTGTCGTATTGGCTTTCATCGGGTGAAGGGAAGGGGCGAATACCGTGCAGATGCCGGTTGGTGTAGAAGTTGTCACGCCTGCCAGTCAATATCTTATGGCCGTATGCCTGATGTCCTACATCCCATACGATGCGGTCGTAGGGCGTATTGAAGACATAGTGGAGTGCCACCGTCAGTTCCACTGTTCCCATACTGGCTGCAAAGTGGCCCGGATTTTTCGAAAGTTCCTGGATGATATCTTGCCTCAGCTCTTTGCATACCTCTGGCAACTGAGCTACCTTCAGTTTTCTCAGGTCTTCAGGGTCGTTTATGGAGTTAAGCAAGTCGTATGTCGTTAGTTCTTTCTTCATCGTTAGTTCTTGCAAGCTTACAAATCGCAAAAATAACAAAATTAAACGGAAAGCGTTGGGCGTTTCATCGAATTTTTTGCGGATAGGCCTGTTTCCTTGGTCAGCTGCGCTGGCCGTATTCTTGTAAGTCTTTATCTGACAAGTTGTAATAGGCTTTTCCCGGTGCCTTACAACCCGTAGAAAAGCTTTTCCCGCAACATGTATCGGCGTATCGGGATACGTCCGTAGGGTTTGTAAGGCCCGTAAATACATTATCTGTCTGTTTTTCTTGGCTTTGTGGGCAGAAAACACTACTTTTACCGAAAATTATATGAACTATGAACTGATAATCCTGATACTATGGATGTTATCTGTTGAAATCCTGAAACGTTACATATCATGGTCGCAGCCTTTCCGCAGCTGCTTATACAGACCTCTCGATACCTGTTGATTGACATCTATTCACTAATCTCAAAATTATATTTTTATGAAGAAGAATCTGACAACTTGGATGTTCGGTCTCTGCCTGGCAGTGTGTGCCTGTACATCCGCTCCCGATGCCGGTGTGCAGACCAATGACAAGGGCACACGCTGGTCGTGGGACAAAGGAACCATTGTAGTCGAAACTCCAGCCCGTCCCGAAGGACAACAGAGTGTACTGGGACTGACGGCACCCAAGCTCGAAGCTGTGCGTGTGGGCTTTGTAGGCCTGGGCATGCGCGGGCCGGGTGCTGTAGAGCGTTTCACCTATATTCCCGGCACGCAGGTTGTGGCCCTGTGCGACTATGACAAGGCACGTGCCGAGCAATGCCAGCAACTGCTGAAGAAAGCCTCCATGCCGCCTGCAGCCATCTATAGCGGCGAGAAAGGTTATGAAGAACTGTGCCAGCGCGATGATATAGACCTCGTCTACATTGCTACCGACTGGCTTCACCACTTCCCCGTAGCAATGTGTGCGCTTGAACATGGCAAACATGTAGCCATCGAAGTGCCCTCGGCCATGAACCTGAGCGAGTGCTGGGCGCTGATTAACATGAGCGAGAAGACCCGCAAGCACTGCATGATTCTGGAGAACTGCTGCTACGACTGGTTCGAGATGAACACCCTCAATATGGCACAAAACGGTGTCTTTGGCGAAGTTATCCGTGCGCAAGGAGCCTACATCCACAACCTTAGCCCCTTCTGGGACCATTATTGGAAGAATGGCGAAGGCGACAAACTGGGCTGGCGTCTCGACTATAACATGCGCCACCGTGGCGATGTCTATGCCACTCACGGCCTTGGCCCCGTGGCTCAGGCTCTCAATATCCACCGCGGCGACCGCATGGAGACACTGGTGGCCATGGATACAAAATCTGTCATAGGCAAAGCGCTGGTAGAAGCCCGTGCCGACTCTGTTTGCAACAGCTTCCGCAACGGCGACCATACTACCACCCTGATTCGTACCGCCCAGGGCAAAGTGATTGAGATACAGCACAACGTCATGACTCCCCAGCCCTACAACCGTCTCTACCAGCTGACCGGTACCAAGGGCTTTGCCAATAAGTATCCGGTTGAAGGCTATGCCCTCGACGCCAGCCAGCTCACTGCCTCCGGTGTGCAGCCCAAGGTAGATGACCTCACTTCGCACGGTTTCCTGCCGCAGGCCGAGATGGAAGCCCTGGTTGAGAAATACCAGCATCCCATCCTGAAGAAGTACGGCGAAATGGCCAAGGAAGTAGGCGGACATGGTGGCATGGACTTCGTGATGGACAGCCGTCTGGTTTATTGCTTGCAGAACGGCCTGCCGCTCGATATGGATGTGTACGACCTGGCCGAATGGTGCTGTCTGGCCGAGTTGGGCGAACTGTCAATGGACAACGGCTGTGCGCCGGTTGCCATCCCCGACTTTACGCGCGGCGAGTGGAATGTTCAGAAAGGTTATCAGCACGCTTACGCATCGCCTGCCGATGAGGCTGCCTCTATGGAGAAAGCCAAAGCTTTCACAGCCAAGCTGAAGGAAGAAGGCAAGAAAGCGTGGAAATGATTATTTCAAGTTTGGCTTTGACGTTCTTAATAGGCAAAGCCAAACTTGAAGGAGTTAAAGGAGTTAGGAGGAGTTATCGCCCACCAAGGTGGGCTAAGGAGTTAAAGGCCAATAGAAGCGAAAATAAAGAATGAAGAATAACACTATCTATTAACCATTAATCATTACTCAAGTTTCGCAGGTGTGAATTGAAAATCGACGAAGTCAAACTTTCAGAAGTTAAAGAAGTTAAAAGGAGTTATCGCCCACTAAGGTGGGCTAAGAAGTTAAAAGCCAATAGACCTTTACTGTCAATTTTCTCTTTTGCAAGACTATCGGCTTTAACTTCTAACAGAGCAAAGCGAAGTGATAACTTCTATAACTTCATAACTTCCAAGGAAATGTTATATGCGAAACTTAAATCATTTATCATTTACCATTACGAAACCTTCTTCTTAACTCCAACCACTATAAACCTGCGGTAAGTGCTAAGCCGCTAATGGAAAACAGAAAGAGCACCGAAAGCCCCGGCTTGCTGCCAGGATATCTTTCGGTGCTCTTCCTGTTTTTTTAGTTCCCGCATCAAGTGCGGGATGGTCATGCGGGCTGATAGCAGGATGGCGGAGACTGCTTGGCTCTCAACTTAACATACCCTTCTCTTCTCTCCGCTTTCTTGCTTTCCTGTATTCTTCTATCACATGCTTGCGGCTCTGCATGATTTGCCAGCGGTAGACCAGGCAGGTGGTGATGAAGTAAATGCCGGCCTGTAGCCACAGGGCCTGATATTCAAAAGTCACTTCGTTCAGTGTGGCTCCCATGCTGTTGATGCGCACATAGCCGTTGATGCCGAAGGTGGAAGGAAACAGGTAGGAGAAGTAGCGCCAGAAAGGCGGCATGGCACTGGCCGGCCATGAAATGCCCGACAGGAAAAGCAACGGCACGGATGTGAAGACAAAGAGCAGCATGCACGTCTCACGGTTGCGGATGGCTATGGATACTGTCATGGCAAAGAATATGCAGGCTGCCAGGTAGGGTAGGGTGAACAGCGTCAGCTCACCCGGTATGGATATCTGGTTCAGACTGAACAGGTAAGGCACCACACAGAGGATGTAGACCGATACCAGGGCATAGACCATGAAGTAACTCAATCCCTTGCCCATGACGATGCGCAGCGTGCCGTTGTAGTGGCGGTTGATGGGCACCAGGTCACGGAAGCGGTTTTGCTCGCGTGCCGTACCGGCCGACAGGCCGATGCCCAGCAGCAGCGTCTGCTGGATAATCAGCATCAGCACGGCAGGTATCAGGAAGGCGGCAAAGCCGTTGGTGGGGTTATACAGCGCCACGTCCTTGTAGGTTATCGGGTAGGGCGTAATCTCGTCCTGCCGTTGGGTAGTGTTGCCCGCCCTCGCTATCTTGATGTCGGCGTTCATGTCCAGCGACACCTCGGTAGCCGAGCTGAGCAGCGACTTATAGTAGAGCAGCCCGCTCATGTCGCAGAACAGTTCCACCTGCGTCTGCTTGCCTTGGGCTATGTCCTTGCTGAACGAGGCAGGCAGGTAGATGATGCCGTAGGCGTCCCGGTTGCGCAGGGCCAGCTTGGCTTCCTCCATGTCGGCACAGTAGGACACTACGCTGACCTCCGGGCTGGCGTCAACCTTGCGGATAAACTCACGGCTCAACGCCGAGCGCGAATTGTCCACCACTACGGCCGGCACCTCACGGATGGTCTCGTTGGTATAGATGAACGAGTATATCAGCGGGTATACCAGCGGCACCAGAATGAAGAAAATCAGCACACCCTGGTCGCGGAAAGTCGTGCGGAACTCCTGTTTCCAGATGAAGAACAGGTCGTAAATGCCTTGGCGTATATGTTGTTTAAAACTGAGCTGTTTCATTACGGTATGTATTTATAGTAAACCAGTGCCTCCTTCAGCCGTCCGGCCACCAGGAAGGGCAGCAGCATGAAGACAAGCAGGGCCACATAGTTGGTCCACGAGTATATCATGGGGTAGCCGTTCAGCGCCTGGTCCACGTATATCAGGAAATAATGGCGCAGCGGGAAGAGGTTGGCCAATGCCTGCAACACGGGGTGCATGGCCATGGCAGGAAACGACAGCCCGCACATGGAGAACGACAGCACGCCCCACAGCGAGGCAAAACTCAGTCCCAGGCGCAGTGTGGGCAGTGTGCCTATCATCAAGATGCCCATGCCCTGCGAAGCCAGTACCAGGCAGAGGGTGGCCAGCAGCATGGGCAGGATGCCACTGTTGCAGGGGAAGTGCAGGTAGCCGTAGAGGTAGACGTTGTAGAGTATGCCCATGAGGAAGAAGATGACCGTGTGGGGCAGCAGCTTGCCGGCCAGCGAAATCCAGATGGAGTTATTGCCCTGTCTCAGCCAGTCGCGTGCCGTGCGGTCCTTTATCTCCACGCCGATGGAGAACACTGTGACCATGAAGATGAGCAGCATCAGCACGCCCGGGGCAAAGGTGTTGTTCAGGTAGACCGAGTAGTTTATCCACGGATTGTTGAGCGGGTGCGTGTCAATGACGATGGGTTGCAGGAAGCCCATGGCTTGGTCTTCCGTGGCTCCCTTGGCATAGAGCACCGAGCGCGCGGCGGCGCCTGAGGCCAGCTCGCTCATCATCTTCATGTCCTTGTAGAGCAGCGAGCCCGCAATGAGCAGCGTGTTGTTGGTGTAGAACGACACCTTGGGCTGCCGTTGTGCCTGTGCCTTGGCCGATGTGCCCTCGGGAATGTAGTAGAAGCCGTATATCTCGCCTCGCTGCATGGCGGTGCGTGCCTCTCCTATCGTGGGGTAGTGGGCCACCACGGCCGTCTGCTCAAAGGCATCCAGGTTGCGCACCAGCTGTCGCGAAGTGGCCGTCATATCCTGGTCCACTACGCCTACCGGCATGTTCACCGGCAGGCCGGAGTCCATCAGCGTGGTGAAGAAGATGTAGCAGAACAGCGGCGCCACCACCATGCAGAACAGGTAGAGCGGTCGTGACACCAGCCGGCGGCATTCTCTCCGCATCACGTGCCACAGTGCAACGGGTTTTCTTTCTCTTTTCATTTCTCCAGTATAACCGACATTCCGGGTCTCAGCCCTTCGATATGTTCAGTGGGCGTAGCCCTTACTTCAAAAGTCTTCAGGTCAAACTGTCCGGTGGTCTTCGTGGCTTTCCAGGCAGCGTAGGTGCCCAGGTCTTTCAGGTAGTAGACCTTGGCATGTATGTGCTTGTCCAGTGCAGGCACGTAGGCCTCCACCTCGGTGTCCATGCCGATGCCCTGCAGCAGGTCTTCGCGTATGTTGAATGTCAGCCACATGTCCTCCATGACGGCTACGTTCATGATAGGTGCTCCCGTACCTACCAGCTCGCCCACCTTTGGGAAGATTTCGGATACCTCGCCGGCTGTCTGTGCCACGAGCACCGTCTCGCGTATGTACGATTCCACCTCGGCCACGGCACCCTTCGCACGGTTCACCAATGCGGCTGCCGCCTCCTTGTCCTCACGCTCGGCACCGTTCCTGGCCATCTGATACTGGGCATGTGCCGCCTTTTCCGTGGCCACGGCGGCATCGCGCTGTGCCGTCACCTCGTCCAGTTTCTGTGCCGACATCACGCCCTGGTCGTAGAGGTTCTTCACCCGTTTGTACGACTTCTCGGCAATGGTCAGCCCCGCCTTGGCCTTCTGCCACATTTCGTAGGCTGCCTGTATCTGTTCCTGGCGTGCGCCCTTCAGTGCCTTTTCGTTCTGTGCCTGTGCGGCGGCCTGTGCGGCCTGTGCCTGCTCCAGTTTGGCCTGTACGTCGGGGGCTTCCAGTATGGCCAGCGTGTCGCCTGCCTTCACCTGTTGTCCTTCCTTTACGCGGAATTCAAGAATGCGTCCCGGCACTTTGCTCGATACACGGTATTCGTTCACTTCAGCCTGTCCTTGCACGATTTCGGGTCCTTTGCGCAGCATGAAGAATCCCACAAGCGCTACCACGGCAATCACACCTACCAGGGTGAGGAATGCCAGCAGCATGTTACTGTTTTGCGATTTGGTATCCATTGTTAGTTTATGAGTTTTTGAGTTTTTTAGTTCTTAAGTTTATTTTAGTTTACGAGTTGACGAGTCAACAAGGAGTTTATGAGTTATTTAGTTGATGAGGTTGATAAGCTGAAAATTCTTCATTCCTCATTCTTCATTCTTCATTTTTAAAATTTCCTCATTTGATAAGCCTTCCCGTCGCCTTGCTCAGATATATTTCAGTCAGTTTCACGTCTATCTGCGCATCAATCTTCTCCGATTGTGCCGATAGCCAGGCCGTGTGTGCCTCCAGCACATTGCTGGCCGGAATCACCCCTTCTTCAAAGCCCAGGGTAGCATAGCGCAGGTTCTCCTCCGCCTTTTCCTGGTTTTTGTTGGCCATGACCAGTTTCTTGGCTGCCTCGTTCATCTTGAATACCGACTGGCTGACCTGCAACTCAATCTTTTCCTTGGCGTCGTCCAGCTGGTATTGTGCGATGCGTGCCTCCGAACGTGCCGCCTTCACCTTATACATGCCCTGTCCCCAGTGCCAGATGGGTATGGACACCATGACGCCGATGTTCCATGTGCCCTTGAACTTATTTTCAAAGCCGTTGAACACCGATGGATTGGTGGCCATGTAGCCGCCCATCAGAGCTATCGATGGCAGATACTCCGACCGCGTCACGTTGACCTTCTGCTTGTATATCTGTGTGGCCAGCTCCAGGCTCCTGATTTCGGGGCGCAGGGCATAGACACTGTTCATGTCTACCGCCTGGTTGGTTTCTGTCAGTCCGCCCAGGTCTTCTTCGGCCTCGTCCTTCAGCGTGATGGGGGTGCTCAGGTCCAGACCGCACAGCTGGCATAGCAGCATGCGCGCCAGGCTCAGCCCGTCCGTCACCTTGGTCAGTGTCATCTCCGCCTCATTCACCTTCACCTTCACCGACAGCCCGTCGGCCTTCGTGGCCACGCCCTCGGCTATCATCTTGTCCACATCGCCCTCCAGCTTTTGCAGCAGTTCCAGGTAGCCTTCGGCCAGTTTCTTCTTGCTGGCCAGCGACACCACCTGCCAGTAGGCCTGGTCGGTGCTCAGTATCACCTCCTGCATGCCCGTATTGTGCTGCTGGCGTGCCAGCTCCTCGGCATACTTGGTGATTTTGTTGTAAGCCCTGATTTTTCCACCCATGTAGAGCGGCTGGGTGAAGGTGATGGCACCGGCATACATGTTGCGCGTGTCGGTGCGGAAGGCCTCCACAATCGAATTGCCCACAGCGTTGAGCGGCGAGGCAATGTCTATGCCGCCCAGTGCCTGCAGCAGTTGCATCAGCTGCGGGTTCTGTGTCAGTTCGGGGTGCTGCGTCAGGATGCCCTGTATGCCGTTTTGCATCACGTTGCTCACCTGTGTGCCCATGGAGCCCAGTGCGCCCTTCTGCGAGTCATTCAGCAGCGATATTTCCTTTTGTGTACGCATGTATCCGCCCGTAGCCGATATGCTGGGCAGGTAATTGGTGAAAGCGGCCTTCTTCTGATAGTGCGCGGCGTTGATTTTCTCCTGGCTTATCAGCAGCTCCTTGTTGTTGGCAATGGCCAGTGCACGGCAACTGTCCAGGTCGAGCACTTGCTGTGCGGCCGCCAGCAGCGGCAACGACAATGCGCAAACGAGGCAGAATAGTTTTCTCATAACCGGAATTTTGTTTTTAGTTCGTTTAGTCCTTGTCTTTCAAAGCGGAAATGTCGGCAGCCTGTTTGCTCCCATGGCATCGCTTGTCGGTGCAGGTATGCCCGTTGGCACGGCTGAAAAGCCCTTTCCGCTTGCAGACGAAAGATATAACAATCGTTGCATAGACAATGTTGCGAAAATAGCGGCTTTTTTGCACATATCAAAGAGAAAAAAGATTTATTAAGGAGAAGGTTGAGGAGGTAAAGGGGATAAAGGTGGTAAAGAAGGTAAAGAATTCTTTTAGGCGCAGAATAGGCGGACGAATAGGACATTTAATAAATCCGCGCCACAAAATCCACCCCAAGCGATAGCAATTCGCGCATCACGGCAATACTTAATACAAAGATTTTTTAGACGCGGATCAAACGGGTTGAGCGGATGAGAAATTTTATTAATCTGCGTCATCCGCGAAATCCGCGCCCAAGCGATAGCAATTTTCTCATCACCAGCAACACCTGATACCAAGATTCTTTAGACACGAATCAGAATGGAGCGGATGTAATAAAATAGTTGTTGCTTTAGGGTTAATGACCTCTCTTTCGTAAGATTAGCTTGGTTATTACCATGTCGGCAATATGCTCATGGAAATTTAATAAAGAGAATTCAAAAAAAACTGTATCTAACATCTGTTGATATTGTCAGAATAGCTCGGAATGGCTACCTATTCTGATAATTTCAATAATGTCGTTTTCAACATCGAACCAAATTAGAAGAAAATCATTCTCTACATGGCATTCAAAGCAGCCCTTATAGTTTCCAACAAGTTCATGCATCTTATATCGGGGCGGTAAAGGTATGCCTTCCGCCAGCATACTCAATATCTCAAACAAAGCTTTCATTTTTCGAGTATCATTGCGATACTTCTTCAGGTCTTTCTTTGCTTTTGTACTGTAGTGAATGCTTTTCATTTTATGCTGTCGACAGATTTCATAAATGCTTCAAAGTTAGACATGTCAAGCTTGCCCGCACTCTTTCCTGAACGCGCTTCTTCAATGGCAGCCTTTGTTTCTTCATTAGGCTGATTATACATGAAGTTCATCAGAAGGCATTCTACATAATTGTTCAGGCTCCTGTGCTCACGCTTTGCAGCAGCCTTAAGCATCTCGAGCAGATTATTGTCTAATCTGAATGCAGTCTGTTTTTTTACTGTTGCTTCCATATTATATGAATAATGTTAATTGTATAACAAAGATATAATATACTGATAACAAATGCAACTTTTATTGTATAAAAAGAATGCCTGTTAGCTTTCAGACCTTGAAGTGCCTTTTATTGAAATAAAGGAGGTAAAGACTCCCGCCTTGTATGGAGCTCTATTAAAATTCTGGCTTTAATATTTATCGGGTACTTAAGTTTCGGATTTAATATTTCTTTGGTAATTAAGAAGTTAAGCCGATGCATTGTAAGCTGTTTGCTTCTCTATTGGCTTTTAACTCCTAAGAGGGTGTGTCAAAATGAAAATGTATAAACATTATGTAATGTCATCCTGAACGAAGTGAAGGATCTCAATACATAAACACCTGCTTTCGAGCTTCTTCGCTTTGCTCAGACTATACCTAAATATAAAAATAAGAGCTGTCTTGAGCGAAGCTAATGACAAAATGCAAGTATTTCTCTATTTTGAGACACCTTCCTTCGTAGAGACGTGGCGTGCCGCGTCTCAAAGTCGTTTTTATCCAAAGTTGTTTTTATACAGATAGCTGGAAATCAGTGTTTTGTAAGGTGCAAAATACCCGGAGATGCGGCACGCCACGTCTCTACATGAGAGGCGGTTATTATTGGGTAGGTTTGGTGGGTGTCTGAAGCGTCTTGAAATACCTTGTCTGCCTTCTTCACCTCCTCCAAATCTCAATCCATCGTAAACCCTTGCGACCCAATCAGTGTGCCGTCGGCAAAGATGTCCACCCGGTAAGCGCCGGCATACAGATATTCCTCCACGTTCCAGTAGACGGTGACGTTCTGTTCCTCGCCGTTGTATTCTATGTATTTCTTGATGGAGTAGGCCAGCTGGCGGTTTTCGTAGCTGAAGGTGTTCGAAGCGCTCTTTGTCAGCACATCGTTGTCGGGCTTGGTGATGCGCACGTACAGTGTGCGTTCGCCAGTCTCTGCCGTGATGTTCTTCACGATGGTAAAGTCAATCTTGAACTTCACCACGTCCTTCACCTTCTTGGCCTTCTTGCCCCGCTTGTTCATGGGCAGTATCTCGATGTTGGTGGCGTCAAGCTGTGCGGCCAGTGCCACCTTCTTGTTCAGGTTCTTCTTCTCCTCTGCCAGGTCGCTTATCTGGCGCGATGCCGAGTTATACTTTTTGGTCACATCGGCAATCACCTCCTTCTGGTAAGCCGTCAGCCGGTTCAGCGAGTCTATCTGGTTGATGTAGCCTATCATCACCTTGCGCAGCGACGCCAACTCCTTCTTCAGGCGGCGTATTTCCGACGCGTTGCTGCTCTTCACCGTGCGCAGTTCTTCCAGCAGTCGCTGGGTCTTCATCTGCTCCTGCTCCAGCAACACCGAGAGCGAGTCGTTCGATACGGTCAGCTTCAGTTCGTCATACTGCTTGGCAAAGTCCGTGTACTGGTTTTCCAGGTCTTCCTTCTCCAGCTCAAATTCCTGCACCAGCTCCTTGTTGGTCTGTTTCTCGGTGAAAAGCAGGACAGTGATGACCACGAGGGCCACTGCCAGTACGGATATAATGATGACGGTTGTTTTTGACTTCTCCATATTTGTTGTTTAATTTATGTTTTTACTTCATTGACTTCCTGTTTTGACAGTTAAGCAGTTAGCTCTCTAATGGCAGATGATGCTCCGCATGGGCGAATGCTCAGGACCTTTTTCCCAGGACCGGTAATCTTCATTTGCCATCTTCTTCGTTGTTTCGGTCATGTTGAGCGTAGCGAAACATCTCCGTATCTGGCCAGAGACCCTTCACTTCGTTCAGGGTGACAGACCGCATTCCTTTTAGCCTCACCGCTGACCATCCTGCATATCTGGCATGAAGGCTGTTTCTTCCAATCCGTTTCTATGGCCTTTAGCTTCTGCTGACTCCTTTAAGTTTTTCGTAAAACCGAAATTTGTAGGAGTTTTCTTCTAATCACTTCTGTATGACCGTGGCAAAGGTAGTAAATTACCCGCAGAGTTTCATTCGTTTCCGCCGGTTTTTGCATCTTTAGTAGCGGCGTGGCATGCCGCGTCTCCCCGTCTGTGTTGCATGTTTTACGCATACTGTATTGATTATTAGCATGATGTGGGTTTTGTTCGATATTCTGCAAACCTTTTTTTTCTATTGGCCTTTAACTCCTCAGCCCGCCTGAAAGACGGGCGATAACTCCTCTTTACTCCTTTAACTCCTGCAAACTGAATTTGATTTATTTCTTACAAATTTACTTTCCTCCCTTTCCCATTTTTCCCTCTCGCCCTTCTTCTTCGCCCCTCATCCTTCCGTCCCCCTTTCTACCCACCTCAGACGCTTCTCAGACGTATTTGCTCCGTATCTTCTTCGAATAAAGGTACCCAAAAGCGAAGGAGGAACGAAGAAGATACGGAGCAGATACGGAGCAAATAGGGTTCTGGAGGGGGGGGAAGGGTGGGGAATACAGGGGTAGAGAAGGCGATGAAAAACAGAGGGAGGTGGGCGGTGCATCGCAAAGTGGGGATGGTAAAAGAACCTGAAGAATGATGCTGAAGGGCGGAGTATTTCAAAATCACTTCCATTTCTACACACCTCTGTTGCATTATTTCCTGCAAATCCATACATTTGCACAGAAGCTAATGATGGTAGACAATGAAAATTCCCGCATACCTCTTTCTGTTTCTCCTCCTGGTGTCGGCATCCTGCCGTCAGCAAGACTATCCGCGCCTGCTGGCCGTGGCTGATTCGTTGATGGATACGAGGCCCGACAGTGCCTGGCAGTTGTTGCGCGGCATTTCTCCTGAAGCGCTGCCTACGGAGGGTGAACGGATGCGGCACAGGTTGCTGACCGTGGAGGCGGAGTGTCGTAACGGACAGATGCCTGCCAACGACTCGCTGCTGTTGCCGCTTATCGGCTATTTCCAGCGTGGCGGGGAAACATTTTGGGAGGCACGGGCTGAATATAACCGGGGGTGTATCCTTTATCGGGCTCAACGACAGTTTGGACAGGCTTTGGACGTGTTTCAGCGGGTAAAAACGCTGATGGAGCAGTGTGGAAATACCTGGTGGTTGGGGCGGACGTATGGCCGGATGGCCTATATCTACCACAGTCAGGAGATGTATCCGCAAGCCGATTCCCTTTATCGGAAGGCGGAACAGCTGGCCATACAGGCTGGGGATACCGCCTTGTGGCTGGAGGCGTTGGAATGTCGGAGTGTCCATCTGATAGCCCAAGGGGAGGAGCATTACAGGGAAGCGGAGAAACTGTTGTTGAAGGTTTGCCGGTTGGCTGAACAGCTGGGACTTAAAAAGAATCAAAAGAACAGTATGTTGACTTTGAGTCAGCTGTATAGCTATATGCAGGATGGAACGCAGGCTTTGCGCTATGCCCAAGGTGCGTGGTCGTTGGAAACAGACACTACCGGGAAATATGTATCCGCTCTTCTTATAGGCGAGGGCTACTATAAATTGAGCTGCTATGACTCAGCCGCGGTCTGGCTGGAAAATATACTGGCCGGAAAGCCGGCTCTTGCTGTCCGTTCGGCTGCCTGTATGCGGCTGGCAGATATGGCCGAAGAACGAGGGGAACCGGAAAAGGCATTGGCCTATCAGAAGATGTATCAGCAGACTGAAACTGAATTGGCAGAGCAGTCACAGGTGACTGAAATTCGTTTGACTGAGCAGTCGCAGGTACATCGGCAAGAAAAGACGCAGATGAAGCGACTGATGCTGATTTGTCTGGCAACGATTGGTGTATTGGTCGTTTGCATTGTGCTGTTGCTGGGAGGACGTGCCTGGGAACGGAAGCACCGTCGCAGGCAGATGGATGCGTTGATGAAGTTCTGGTGGCAAGAGCATCGGGTGCTGTTATGTATGGAAACATCGGCGGCTGAGCCGGAAGTGCGGCTTCTGCCTCTTCCTGTGGAGGCGGAGGAGCGGCCGGTGTTGGATGCCGAAAGCCTGTTGGACCGCCTGCGCGTGACGGAACTCTATGCCAAGGCCATGCGCATCCTTTCCCATTATAAGTTGTATGCAGGCTATGCGGAGCATTTCACGGTAGACGACCAGAATGAACTGCTTTGCCTCATCGACCGTTTTACGGACGGCTTCATTGCCCGGCTGAAGGCAAAGGCATCTCTGTCGGAGAACGACCTTCGTTTCTGTGGGCTGCATCTGTTGGGGTTGTCCATACAGCATATTGCCGTCTTACTGGAAAAAGACCGGAGCGGTGTTTACAAGCGGCAGAAACGTATTCTCCGTAACTGTTTTCATGAAACGGGCGATAAGAAGTTTGAAGAGGTGTTGAAAAACATCTGAAAGCTCTGTTTTCTCTCTCTTTCCCACACTAAAAAACTGTAGAAACCCGAAAATTCCACAAAAATTCCACAACCTTTCTGGTTATAATCTCCTATCTTTAAGGCCATATTCTTAATATTTAAAATCTGTAGGCTATGAAAAGCATGGTAAAATTATTCTGTTTGTTTCTGTTTGCTTTTGGGGCTTTTTCATTTCAACAACCGGAGAAAAGGAATGTGACTGTCATCATACATCAGGACGATGAACTGTCACAGGTGGAGCAAAAAGTGTATATCTATTCACTTTGTCATTGGATATCAGGTTTTGAACAATGTATTTGGGATTCGGTACAGACTTTTATTGGACAGAAAACCGTTGAATTGCAAGCTTATGTGCCCATAGAAAATCAATTGCAAGTAATGTTTGCCAAAGAGGGACCGGAAAAGTTACGCATTTACGCAAAACCGGGTGATGTGGTGGAAATAGAAGTGAACCACGATGATGAAAGTCATATTTCAATTTGCAAAGAAGCCATAAAAGGTGATTTCCATAATAAGTGTTATGCTCTTAATGCACAGGAAAAGGCGATGTGGAATAATAGGAATAGACTGAAAGAAGAAGGAAAAACTGATAGTCTTGAATGGTGTAACCAACAGATTCAAGCATTCTATAGGACACATCTGACTAAATTGGATGCTTCACCTATATTTTTACATTTTTATATGTTAATGCTTGGACAGTTTTTTGCAGATTACATGCACGATGGTGAATTGCAAGCCATTAAGGAGCAATTGAGTAAGGCTTATCCCGATGACCCCCGTTGTGCTTTGGATTATGGATATATAAAAACTCAGACAGAGCGCGGGCGGCAGATGACTGCCCGTTTAAAAGAATTGACCCGGGAGAGGCGTGAATATAAGAAAAAACAGCAAGAACATGCCTTGGGAAGCAATCTGTATCTGAATCTTAGGGGGCTGGATGGACAGAAAGTAGCGTTGACCGACCTGAAAAGCCGGTATATTTATGTGGATGTATGGGCCAGCTGGTGCGCTCCTTGCCGCAGGCAGTTTCCATATATCAAAGAGTGTTTGGAGCACTATCCAGAGGATTTGAGTGTATATGCCATATCCATAGATGCGAACCATACGTTATGGAGAAAGGCGATAGTGGAGGACTCTTTGCAGCATTTTGTTCATGTGATTGGTACGGATGATAAACGGGTTATATTGAAACAAGTGCAAGATTTGGGTGTGAAGAGAATTCCCAGGAACTTCTTGCTTGACCACAAATGCAGGATTGTAGCCAAGGATTTGCATGATGAGGAACTGATGCAGACGCTGGATAGCTTGATGGCGAAATGAAAAGATTTACCCACAATATACAGCACGACCAGATGGACTGCGGTCCCACCTGCAAAAACTGTGCTTGCCTGCACCCGCAGGTGGAGGAACTGGCGTCGCAGGTGCCGTTGTCCCTGCTGTTGCTCACCTTCCCCGGCAGTCAAAAGGGGCAGCAGGTGGCACAGACGGTGCTGGCTACCTACCGCACCCGTGGCTGGCAGCAGGCGTTGGAGGTGTTGACCTGTTGGTATGAACGGGGCGAACTGCCGCCCGGTGCTGCTAAGCCTGAACAGGAGGACGCAGACCGCTGGGAACGGCAACAACTCTATGGATTGCAGCAACAACTGAATAAGACGCCTTGGGTAGTGGTGGACAATCGACCGATGCCGGAGGTGTATGAGGTGAGTGACTTGAAATATGTGTTGACATAAGGATGTTATTATTCGCGAATATAATGGCTGTTCTCGGATTTCAGCTTGAAATAAAGTCAGAAGATAATATAATTATAACTGTTTAAATGATTCAGGTGATGAAAAATTTAAATGAATTCAAAGCGTTCGTTGCAGGGTAAGGTTCAGATGAATGCACTTGCAGGTGGTTCTATCTATTGCCAAAGTGCGGATGACGATAGAGATATCGTATTTAGTGATGGTATAGAGATGAAAGATGCTCAAGCTGCGGCAGAGCTTGCTTTTGGGTGAGATGCAATTTGTGAAGAAGAAATTAGATTAATTAATAAAGCCCTCATTGTTTTTATTATGTGAAAACAATGGGGGACTAAAATAAATTACGAGTGATGAAGAATATTGTGAAAATTGTTTGTTTGCTTCTGTTTGTCTCCTTGAGTTTTTCATTCCAGAAGCCAGAAACAAAGAATGTAACAGTCATTGTACATTTGGACGATGAATTGGCACAGGTGGAACAGAAAGTGTATATCCATTCATTTTGTGATTGGATTTCCGGTAGGGAACAATGTATTTGGGATTCGGTACAGACTTTTATTGGACAGAAAACCATTGAATTGCAAGCTTATGTGCCCATAGAGAATAAATTGGAAGTGATGTTTGCCAAAGAGGGGCCGGAAAAGTTACGCATTTACGCAAAGCCTGGTGATGTAGTAGAAATAGAAGTGAACTATAACGATGAAAGTCATATTTCAATTTGTAAGGAAGCCATAAAAGGCAATTTTCATAATCAATGCATTGCCCTTTATACAGAGGAAAAAACAATGTGGAATGAAAGAAACAGACTGAAAGAAGAAGGAAAAGCTGATAGCCTTGAATGGTGTAATCAGCGTATACTTGCATTTTATAGAGGACATTTGGCTAAACAAGATATACCTTCCATGACATTGCATTCTTACGTGGTTATGTTGCAACTTTTTTTGGCAGATTACATGCACGATGGTGAATTGCAAGCCATTAAGGAGCAATTGAGTAAGGCTTATCCCGATGACCCCCGTTGTGCTTTGGATTATGGATATATAAAAACTCAGACAGAGCGCGGGCGGCAGATGACTGCCCGTTTAAAAGAATTGACCCGGGAGAGGCGTGAATATAAGAAAAAACAGCAAGAACATGCCTTGGGAAGCAATCTGTATCTGAATCTTAGGGGGCTGGATGGACAGAAAGTAGCGTTGACCGACCTGAAAAGCCGGTATATTTATGTGGATGTATGGGCCAGCTGGTGCGCTCCTTGCCGCAGGCAGTTTCCATATATCAAAGAGTGTTTGGAGCACTATCCAGAGGATTTGAGTGTATATGCCATATCCATAGATGCGAACCATACGTTATGGAGAAAGGCGATAGTGGAGGACTCTTTGCAGCATTTTGTTCATGTGATTGGTACGGATGATAAACGGGTTATATTGAAACAAGTGCAAGATTTGGGTGTGAAGAGAATTCCCAGGAACTTCTTGCTTGACCACAAATGCAGGATTGTAGCCAAGGATTTGCATGATGAGGAACTGATGCAGACGCTGGATAGCTTGATGGCGAAATAAAAAGATTTACCCACTACATACAGCACGACCAGATGGACTGTGGTCCCACCTGCCTGCGCATGGTGGCGGCGCACTATGGCAAACGCTACTCGCTGGAGGGGTTGCGGGAAAAGTGTTTCCTGACCCGTGAGGGGGTGTCGATGCTGGGCATCAGCGAGGCGGCGGAGAAGATAGGGCTGCGGAGCATCTGCGTGCTGGTGGACTATGACAGGCTGGGGAAGGATTTTTGAGGAACTAAATTGCCCATATTCAACCTTTTTTGTGATAAAAGCTACATTTATTTGAACTTTATTCTGTTACTTTGTTGTTATGAATAAGGAACTCAAGTTTCGCACTTGCGAACTTGCAGGAGTTAAAAGGAGTTATCGCCCACCAAGGTGGGCTTAGGAGTTAAAGCCGATAGTTTGGGGTGTATGACCGACATGCTTTTACAAAGGCATTGGCTTGACTTATGAACTCCTTAACTACAACTTATTAAACTTGTGAGACTTGAAAAATAAGGTACAGGCTGTGGCGGGCTGACGGCAGGGTGTTGCCGGTAGTCGGGCAGAGCTGACATTAAAAAAACAACGCGTATGGAGAAAGTTCGTAGAATTTGTGTGCTGTTGCTGATGGTGGCAACTTGGCTGGGCTGGCCGGCATTGCGGGCGCAGTCGTATGACAATTTGTGGAAACAGGTGGGGCAGGCGCAGGATAAGAGCTTGCCGCAAACGGTAGTGAAGCTGACGGATGAGATATATCGGAAGGCATTGGCTGAAAAGAATTCGCCACAGTTGCTGAAGGCCTATCTGTATAGGGAATCGACCAAGGCGAAGCTGACGCCCGACAGCCTTTTCAGTAGTCTGGAAGCTATGGAGAAGTGGGCGGCAACGGAGACGGACGAGGTGGATAAGGCTATTTTGCATTCGCTGTTGGCGCAGGAGTATGCCGATTATTGGCAGGGGAATTTCCTTCTGATGGATAGGACGGATGTGGCAGGAGACAGTGTTTCCGGGGATATTCGTCTTTGGACAATGCCACAGTTTGTGAAAAAGGTAAGAGCGCATAGCTTTGCTGCATTGGAAAAGGCTGATAGGTTGGTTGATGTGTCTGCGCTGGACTATAAACCTTTGGTGGAAGAGCATAAAAGCAGTGCTTATTACGGTCATGACCTTTATCATCTGTTGGCGCGGAGGGCGGTTCGTGCGTTGAGATATATGCCAGTTGTGGGTGCTGATTCATTGGTACAAGCTGGGATTCATGCGATTTTTCAACAAATGTTGGATGTTTACGGGCGTCGTCTTGATAAGGTGGATGCATTGTTGCTGACAAAGCTTGAGTACGTTGACACCATGCACTCCATGGTTCGCTATGAAGGAAAATACAGTACGGATAGTGAATACCTGAATGCATTGGATGAGCTGATAGAACGATATGCCGACCGGCCGGTGTGTGCCGAGGTGTATCTGGCCAAGGCGGAATGGATGGCAGAAGAAGATGAAGAAGGACGCAGTGTGGGCGAAGCCATCCGCCTGTGTGATGAGGCCATACGGCGTTATCCTTCCTACGACCGCATAGGCGCATTGAAGCAGTTGCGGGCAGAGTTGCTGCGTCCGCAAATCAGCTTGTCGGGTGACGGGATGGGGTATCCTGGTGACACACTGAAGCTACAGGTGCACTATCGCACGATGACAGCACCGGTGACCATTAATATCTATGCTACGAATCTGAAGACATATACCAACCGGTATAATTGCAATAATATCAAGGATTTTCGACGGTGTGCTACGAAACGGATATATTCGCAACAATATACGTTGAAGCCTCTGCCTGCATCGTATAAGCCGGAGAAGGATATGCCTTACCTGCCCAGTGATACTACTTTGCTGCTGCCGGTTCCGGCAGAGCCGGGCATGTACGTGGTGGAGGTTGTGCCGCGGGCCAGGAACGGGCGGACGGAAAGGCGTTTTCTGCCGGTGAGCCGGTTGAGGTTGAGAACACTTGACCTGGGCAACGGGCAGGTGGAAATGACGACGCTTGACGGACGGACCGGGCATCCGGTAGAGGGTGTAACTCTCAGTCTGTATTCGTCGGACAATGAGGAGAACCGTAAGTTGCTGAAGGAAATGAAGACCGACGGCACGGGCAAGGCGACAGTACGTTTGGAGGATTGGGGCAACGTGGTGTATTGTGTGGCGCACAAAGACAAGGACACTGCCATGCCTTCTGACAGAATATACTTGAGACTAGGGGGCAATACGGGTACGGATACACGGCACAGGCTGACGTTGCTGACCGACCGCAGCATTTATCGTCCCGGACAGACGGTTTATCTGAAAGGAGTGGTGTATGACCTGCATAAGGGCGATGCCCGTACGGTGTTGGGTACGGTTAGCCAATATAAATATGAGGCGTACGACCAGGAGGAAGATGGAGCGCACGTAGTGGAAGGCGAATGGGTGGAATTGGCCTTGTTTGACGCCAACCGGAAACAGATAGCCACCCGCAAGGTGCAGACCGGAGAATTTGGTTCGTTTACTACCGATTTCCAGCTTCCGGCAGCTTGCCTGAACGGGAATTATCAGATACGGGTGCTCAATGGAGCTATGATGGGGCCGGTGAGCTTCAGGGTAGAGGAATATAAACGGCCAACGTTTGAGATAACCTTTGAACCGGTCAGTGTGCCCTATCGTCTGGGTGAACGTGTGACCGTCAGTGGACGGGTGCAGGCATTCAGTGGTGTCAGCGTGCAGCAGTTGCCGCTGGCTTACCGGGTGACGAGAGGTTCGTCGAGGCTGTACTATGCCGGCAGGGGATTTGTGAACATGCCGGAGAAGCCGCTGAAGGCAGACACGGTGATGCTGGACGCCACAGGACGTTTTGAAATAGAAGTGGAGTTGGACAGCTTGTTGGAGCAGGGTTTGACGCTGCGTAGTGGAGGTATGTACCTTTATACTTACAACGTAGAGGCTACTGTCAGCGATGAGGCTGGCGAGACACAGACGGCTTCGCTGGCCTTACCTGCGGGAACAGATGCTTTGGGACTGGACATATCGCTGGCGCAGCTGGTGTGCAAGGAAGACAGCGGGCACTGGACGGTATATGCCCGGAATCCGCTGGGGGCACGACTGCCGCTGACGGTGGACTGGCGGCTAGACCGGGAAACGGACGGCATGACTGACGTGACAAACGGCGAGCCGGTGCTGACGGGACGCTGCCTGACCGATGTAAAGAATTTTTTTGATATGTGGAAGGATGTTCCGTCGGGACGTTACAGGTTGACAGTGAGCGCTACCGATTCGCTGGGGCACCAGGCGAAACAAAGCACGGTGTTCAAGCTGTTCTCAAAAACAGATAAGAGGCTGGCTGCATATACTCCTCTGTTCCTGTATGAGGAAAAAACGGAAGTGGCAACAGGTGAGACTGCCGCATTCTACATGGGCACTTCGCTGACGGATGCCTGTGTGTGGATGGATGTATTCAGCGGCGGTAAACGGGTGGACAGCCGGATGATGCAGCTGACAGATACGCTGATGAGGATGGAGATTCCTTATCTGGATACGTATGGTGAGAGTGTCAGTATCTTGTTTAATACCTTGAAAGAGGGGGAATTCTACAGTGAGACGGTATATCTGAAGAAAAAACAACCGGATACCAGACTGAATGTGAAGTGGCAGGTGTTCCGTGACCGTTTGCGTCCCGGGCAGCAGGAAGAGTGGAAGCTGGTGGTGACAGGACCAGACGGTAGGCCGGCTGCGGCAGAAATGCTGGCACTGATGTATGATGCTTCGCTGGACAAGCTCTATCGGAATAACCCTCAGTGGGGTGTGTTCTTCAGCCGTAATCTGTATTGGTGTAATGTGGGGTTGAACAACCCGGGAAGGCTGTATATGTCGCCGTATTTCACGATTCCGGACTGGAGTATTCCTAACCTGGCATACGACTGTTTCAGTCTTCTGATAAATGGAGGTGGCAGTGTGGCTGAGGTGCTTCGGATACGTGATGATGTAATGATTGTAGGTTATCAGAATGCCAGTCTCTCCATGATGACAGGCAATGCCAAACGGGCAGTTGCGTCAAGCAGAGCACTATACAGTGCGGAAGAAAGCGGCAGTGCTGTGGAAATTGCAATGACAGATGCGGTGTTGGAGGAAGAAACGGTAAGAGCGGATGAGACCTTGACGCAGCCGCAACCGGAACTTCGTACCAATTTTGCGGAGACGGCTTTCTTCTATCCGCAGCTTCGTACCAACGAGCAGGGTGAGATAGTGGTTTCGTTCACCGTGCCGCAGAGTCTGACACGCTGGAATTTCCGTGGTTATGCCCATACCCGCGAAATGTATACGGGCAAGCTGGAGGCTTCGACTGTGACAGCCAAGGAATTTATGCTGAAGCCCAATTTGCCACGTTATGTCCGTGTGGGCGACCGGACGGAGATTGCTGCTACCGTAAGCAACCTGACGGAAGGAAAGGTGAAGGGCAGCGTGGTGATGCAACTCTTTGACCCGATGACGGAAAAAGTGGTATTGACCCGCAAGCAGAAGTTTGAGGCGGAAGCCGGGCGCAATGCGGCTGTTAAGTTCAGCTTCGAGGCCGATGAGCGGTATGACCTGTTGGGCATACGTCTGGTGGCTGACGGGGGAACATTCAGCGACGGAGAACAGCATCTGTTGCCGGTGCTGAGCAACAAACAGCAGGTGGTGGAAACACAGACGCTGACGGTGCGTGGTAAGGAAACCCGTACATTCGGGCTGGACAGCCTGTTCAACGGCAATAGCCGCACGGCTACCGACAGGCGGCTGGCGGTAGAGTTTACCGGAAATCCGGCCTGGTATGCCGTTCAGGCACTGCCTACAATGTCGGTACCTGAAACAGACAACGCGATAGTCTGGGCTACGGCTTACTATGCCAATGCCCTGGCAGGCTACATAGCCAACAGCCAGCCGCGCATAAAGGCGGTTTTCGACAGCTGGAAGGCTACGGGAGCAAGCAAGGAGACCTTCTTGAGCCAACTGGAAAAGAACCAGGAAGTGAAAAACATTCTGTTGAGCGAATCGCCCTGGCTGATGGAGGCAACGGGTGAATCTGAACAGCGGGCACGCATGGCAACGTTGTTTGACTTGAACCAGCTGAACAACCGGACGGCGTCGGCTGTGGTTAGACTGAAAGAGCTACAGGGTGACGACGGTAGCTGGAGCTGGTATAAGGGCATGGGCGGCAATTACTATGTGACGGTGTATGTGCTGCGCCAGCTGGAGCGCTTGCCGCTGCTGACGGGAACACCGCTGCAGAACGAGGCACTAGCCATGAAGCGGGAAGGAATGAGATACCTGCACGGGGTGGCCAGGAAAGAATACCTCAGACTGCGTGAGGCGGAGAAGAAGGGTACGAAAGTGACGACCCTGTCGGGGGCAGCCCTTGACTACCTGTATCTGGTGGCTTTGAGCGGTGAACAGGTGCCTAAGGAGAATAAGGAGGCTTACGACTATCTGCTGGAACGGGTACATTATAACCTGAACATGTCGTCCATGCTGTATAAGGCGCAGTGTGCCGTTATTCTGCAAGCGGCTGGGCGCAAGGCTGAAGCTGCGGAGTTTGAGGCTTCGCTGAAGGAACATCTGGTGACGGAGGAGGAAGTGGGAGCACACTTTGCTTTCAACGACGGACGCTTGGGTTGGCTCATGTTGCCGGCCATGGCACATGTAGCTGCCATGGAAGCCCTGGCCCGTTTTGACGGTAATGAAGCCCTGCTGGAAGATATGAAACTGTGGCTGCTGAAGCAGAAACAGACAATGGCTTGGAATACGCCGGTGACTACGGCGGATGCGGTATATGCGCTGCTGTGTGGCGGCAGAAATCTGCTGGAGGACGACGGACAGGTGAACCTGAAGTTGGGTAAAACGACTTGGAGCACCACTGACTCGGAAGTGGCCGGACTGGGCTATGTGAAGAAAACATTCACCGGGGATGATGCTGCGCTGAAAGCAAAGAATATCGTGGTGGAGAAACCGGGTGAGGGCATGGCCTGGGGCGCGGTTTATGCGCAATATCTGTCGCCCTTGTCGGACCTGAAGGAGCAGGGCGGCGAGCTGGGCGTGGAGAAACAGCTCTACGTGGAGCGTACGGCAGCTGACGGTAAGCGGACACTGGAGCCGCTGACCGGAAAGGCGAAGGTGGGCGACAAGTTGGTGGCACGCCTGGTGATTCGTACGGACAGGGATATGGACTTTGTGCAGCTGAAGGACCAGCGGGGTGCATGCTTTGAGCCGATAGGCGCGTTGTCGGGTTATCGCTGGAGCGGTGGACTGGGCTACTATGCCGAGGTGGAAGATGCGGGAACCAACTTCTTCTTCGACCATCTGGGCAAGGGTACATACGTACTGGAACACAGTTACCGGGTAGTTCGCAGTGGAGAGTACGAAACAGGTATCGCCACGCTGCAGAGTGCCTATGCACCGGAGTTTGCGGCTCATTCGGCAGGTGGAACACTGACGGTTGAGTAAAAAGAAAGTCTGTCCGCTTTCGTGGATTATTGGCTTTTTGTATTACTTTTGTACGGTCAACAATTGCAAGCCCGACTTCCGGAAAGTCGGGCTTGTTAAACTATAAAAAGGAAAGTATTTGATGAAGAAGTTTTTTTGTATGCTATACGCATTGGGGGTGATGTCGGCGACGGCAATGGCGCAGCCGCATTTTACTTCCAATACGGAGACTCAGGATTTTGGTCAGATAGAATGGAAACAGCCGGTGACGGCAGAATATGTGATAACCAATACGGGAAACGAACCGTTGCTGCTGAATGAAGTGGAGCCCGATTGTGCCTGTACGGTGGCACAATGGACGAAGACACCGATAGCACCGGGCGAAAAGGGTATTGTGAACGTGACGTTTGATGCCGAGGCCCTGGGACATTTCCATAAATCGGTGGCCATCTATTGCAATGCACGCCCCGGGTTGATAAGGCTGAACCTGACAGGCGTGGTAGTGAGGGAAGTGAAGGACTTTACACGCACGCATCCGTTCCTCATCGGGCAAATACGCATAGACCATGACGAGATAGATTTCCCGGATGTACAGCACGGCGATAAGCCGGTGATGCACATCGGAGTGGTGAACCTGTCGGACCGTCCGTATGAGCCGGTACTGATGCACTTGCCGCCTTACCTGACGGCAGAATCGGAACCGACGGTATTGCAAACGGGAGAGAAGGGAGACATCAAGCTGACGCTGAATTCGGAGCGGTTGGCCGATTATGGCCTGACGCAGGCGTCGGTTTACCTGTCGCGCTTCTCGGGTGACAAGGTGAGCGAGGAGAGCGAGATACCGGTAACGGTGGTACTGTTGCCCGACTTCTCGAACCTGACGGAGGCGGAACGGCTGAATGCACCGGCCATCAGGCTTTCGGCTACGGACATAGACCTGAGCCAAATACTGGCCAAGAAGAAAAAGGCCAAACAAGACATTACGGTGACCAATACAGGACGCTCGCCCTTGCAGATAAGCAAACTGCAGGTATTCCATCCGGCAGTGGGCGTAGACTTGAAAAAGACAGTGTTGCAACCGGGGGAATCGACACGTTTGCGTGTGACGGTTGTGAAACGTAATATAGGCAAGAAACGCCGTCATCTGCGCCTGCTGATGATAACCAATGACCCCATGCAGCCGAAAGTGGAAATTAATATCAAAGCCAAATAAACAGTTATGGAACATCCTGAAAATAATGAAGCCTACAAAGGGCTGGTTGTCAATGCAGGTGTTGAGCAACCCTCGTCTGTAAACCCTTATCTGAAGCGTAAGCATCGCAAACGTGAGCTTTCGGTGGCCGAATATGTGGATGGTATAGTGAAGGGCGATACTACTATACTGAGCCAGGCCGTGACACTGGTGGAGAGTCTGAAGCCCGAGCATCAGGCCCTGGCACAGGAGGTGATAGAAAAATGTTTGCCTTATTCGGGCAGCTCCATCAGAATAGGTATCAGTGGTGTGCCCGGAGCAGGAAAAAGTACGTCGATTGATGTATTCGGCCTGCACGTGCTGGAGCAATACGGAGGTAAACTGGCGGTATTGGCCATTGACCCCAGCAGTGAACGGAGCAAAGGCAGTATTCTGGGTGACAAGACACGTATGGAGAAGCTGTCGGTACATCCCAAGTCATTCATACGCCCCAGCCCATCGGCAGGCTCGCTGGGCGGTGTGGCACGCAAGACGCGTGAGACTATCATTCTTTGTGAAGCTGCGGGCTATGACAAGATATTTGTAGAGACCGTGGGTGTAGGCCAGAGTGAGACGGCAGTGCATTCCATGGTGGATTTCTTTCTGCTTATCCAGTTGGCCGGAACAGGCGATGAACTGCAGGGCATCAAACGTGGTATCATGGAGATGGCCGACGGTATTGTCATCAACAAGGCTGACGGTGACAATATAGAACGTGCCAAGCTGGCTGCGTCGCAGTTCCGCAATGCGTTGCACCTGTTTCCTGCACCCGAGAGTGGCTGGACACCACAGGTAATGACCTATTCAGGATTCTATAACCTGGGTGTGAAGGAAATTTGGGATATGGTGTACAAGTATATGGACTTTGTGAAGGAGAACGGCTACTTTGAGTATCGCCGCAACGAGCAAAGCAAATACTGGATGTACGAGAGCATCAACGAGCAACTGCGCGACAGCTTCTATCACAATCCGAAGATAGAGGCCATGCTGGCCGGACAGGAACAGCAGGTGCTGCAGGGTAACCTGACTTCGTTTGTGGCTGCCAAAGCATTGCTTGACACCTATTTTGAGGATATGAAACGCTGACAGGGGCGTTTCTAAAAGCCAGCAACGAATTCGTCGAAACTGCTGCTGGTAATCCCTATTTTTTCTTTGAGCCGCATTTTTTTGCGCGATATGCTTCCCTTGGCTATGTGGTAGATTTCTGCCAGTATGGCCAGGGGAAGTTCCATTTTAACCAGGCAGCAGAAGTTGATTTCTTCCTCGTTCAGTTGAGGGTAGGCTGCTTTCAGACGTTGGGTGAAACGGTCGAAGCAGGCATCGGTGTTGTTGCGGAGGGTTTGCCAGTCTTCTTCTGTCAGGTGGAGGGCACCCGCCTGGTTGCGACTGCGCATGAGCAGGGGGATGGTGATTTCGTTCAGTTGTTTGAAGTACTCCAGCTTTTGGACGAGTTGGGCATTTTCCAGCTGCTCTTTGGCTTCCTGTTCGCGCAGGTAGCGTATCTCCATTTCCTGTTTGGACAGTTGGGCTTGCATCAGGTCGCGGTTGAGCAGTGCCTGGCGCCGGCGGGTATAGATGTAGTAGGCCAGCCATAGGATGATGATGATGCCTGTGAGGGCGGCAAGACGGTAAACCTGAAGCATGCGGCGGGTGAGCTGGCGTTCATTTTCTTCAAGCTGTTGCTGCTGCTTGCGGTATTCGCGTATGGCATGCACCTTGTCCAGCAGTTCGGCTTTCTTGTCTGCATCCAGCGAGTCGCGGTAGCGTACATGTTCACGCAGAAAGTCGAGGGCTGTGCTTAGCTGGCCGCGGTGATAGAGGGTTTCGGACATGAAACGGTAAGCATCGGTCTTGCGGGCCAATGGAAACATTTCTGCAATTGTGCGGAAATAATAGAGGGCAGAGTCGTTGCGGGCAAGGTGGAAGCGTATGCCCTTGCAGAGGGTGCGGTAATACGCTTGTTTACCGGCCTGCGTGGCAATGGCTTGCCTGATATGGAGCAAGGCCGAGTCGGGTTGCTCCATGTAGAGGTGGATGACAGCCATTTCTGCTTGCAGGTCTGCCTGCTGTTCGGGGGCAATGGCGGTGGCATAACGGTGGGAGTTATGCAGTTCGGCCAGTGCTTGCGGGAATTCTTTTTTGCTTTTGTAGCGGCGGCTACGTATAAAACCTATGCGGACGAGCATGGCGCTGTCTCGTTCGTGCATGGCCAGGTTGAGTGCATTGTCAAGCAGTCGGGTTTCCTGTCCGGTGAAATGATTGAAACGGCATAGGTCGGCCTGGGCAATATCCAGTTCTATCCTCAGGCGGGAGGTTGCCTGGACGGGAAGGTATTGGCGGGCTTTTTCATAGCACTCCTGTGCCCGTAGCAGAAAATAGTCTTGATGGAATTTTCGGCCTTGATAGAAGCTGATGAGGCTGATATGGAATGAATCGTTGTTGGCAATGGCTTGTTGCAGACCTTGCTGGAGTTGTTCGTCGGACAATGAAACGGTGTCGTACAGGGCCGGGTTGTCCCAGATGTGGGCTGGCATGTCGTTACTTGGACGTGTGCAGGCTGTCAGATAGAGGACAAGCAAGAGGAGCGACAAGGTGTATTTCATATATTGAAGTTTAGCAAATGAGGATTCGTATTACATATATTTTGCAAATATATGCAGAAGTATGGAATAATCTATACTTTCTGTTTTTTTTCGTGCGGTGCGGGCTTGATTGGGTGGTAAGAAGGGTTTTAAAGACGATTGAAAGTGAGTTGTACATCGTCTGATTCTTGTTTTGTTTCTTTATTAGTTTGATATTCAGCTATTTGATTGTGCTGTTGATGTACATCATGTTTCCTTGTGTACACTTGCCGTATGCTCTAATTTTGCCGCCGAAAGTCATTACCGGAGTGTGGAAAGTGGCTGGTGGAGCTGCAGATTGTAGAATTAACTATAATACGCTATGTGATTTTATGAAAGAGAGAGTTTTGTTATTGATGCTGTTTGTATGCCTGGGCGTGGGATTGCTGCGGGCACAAACCAGGCAAGTGACGGGAGTTGTCACTGCTGCCGAAGATGGATTGCCGGTAGCCGGCGCCTCTATTTTGGTGAAGGGGTCTTCACAGGGAACAATAACCGATGTGGAAGGCAGGTTTGTACTGAGTGATGTACCTGCTTCGGCTACAACATTGGTTATATCGTTTGTAGGTATGAAATCATGTGAAGTACCGGTAAGCGACCGGGTGGAAGTGGTACTGGAAAATGAGCAGCAGGTGCTGGATGAAGTGCTGGTGACGGTGGCATACGGCACAGCCAAGCGTTCATCGCTTACAGGAGCCATTTCATCAGTGGACCAGAAGCAGATAGAGCTGCGTCCTACGTCGAGTGTGACATCGGCTTTGGAAGGTAGCACTTCGGGTGTACAGATTAACAGTACATACGGTGCACCGGGTAGTACGCCCGATATCCGCATCCGTGGTATCGGTACGGTAAACGGTTCCAGTTCGCCGCTGTATGTGGTGGATGGTGTGCCTTTCAGCGGCAGTATTGCCGACATTAATCCGGCTGATATAGAAAGTCTGTCGGTGCTGAAGGATGCTGCTTCGTGTGCGCTCTATGGTAACCGGGCTTCGAATGGCGTCATACTGATTACGACCAAAAAGGGTACGGCGGGCAGACTGAGCCTTGACTTGAAGGTAAACCAGGGTATCTATACACGTGGCATTAAGGAATATGCACGTACCGATGTCCGCCAGTTTATGGAGGCCAGCTGGCAGAATCTGCGCAATGCGCGTATCTCGGCGGGGGATGATCCGGCCACGGCTGCATGCTATGCCAGCGAGAACCTGATAGGAGAGCAGCTGTATCTGAATATATTCAATAAGCCCGATAAGGAACTGTTTGATGCCTCCGGCCGGTTGGCAGAAGGAGTGCAGGTATTGCCCGGATATGCTGAAGACCTGGATTGGTATAAGGCTGCCATACGCAAGGGATACCGGCAGGAATATGTGTTGAGCGGTAACGCCGCCAGTGAAAAGAGTGACTATTATTTCTCTCTGGGTTATCTGAATGAGGAAGGATATGTGCGCAATTCGGCTTTTGACCGTTTGTCGGCACGTGTATCGGTAAACCTTTCGCCGGTAAGTTGGATAAAAGCCGGAGTCAATCTGTCGGGCAGTCATCAGAACTCCAAGATTACGGCGGGCGACCAGGGTGCTTCCTTTACGAATGCTTTCATGTATTGCCGTGAGATTGCTCCGATTTATCCGGTGCATCTGCACAACGCGGACGGTACGTATAGGCTGACGGCTGACGGGAAACGTCAGTATGACCCGGGCTACTATACCGATGATAAGGGAGTGGATATCATTACGCGCAACCAGTATGCCGACCGCCACGTGGTGTGGGAAAATGAACTGGATAAGAATGAGACGGTGCGTAACACGCTGCAAAGCATAGCTTACATGGATGTCAAGTTCCTGAAGGATTTCACGTTTACTGTGAAAGGAGATATGAACTTGAGCCAGTCGGATAACAGTGCGTACGATAATGCTGTCATTGGCAATGGTAAAGGCAGTGGCGGACGTACCAATCAGACTACATATCGCTATAAGAGTTATACTTTCCAGCAGCAGTTGAAGTGGACACATCTCTTTGGCAACCATTTGCTTGACGTACTGTTGGCGCATGAGAACTTTTCGTATAACTACAATTATTCTTATGGTTTCAAGAGTGCGCAAATCTTTGCAGGACGTCCTAATTATGGAAACTTTACGGAAATAACCAGTCTGGACGGCTATGAGGATAATTACCGTACAGAAAGCTACCTGGGACGCATACGCTATAACTTCCGTGACCGCTATAATCTGGAAGTATCTTTCAGACGCGACGGGTCGTCACGCTTTCATCCGGACAACCGTTGGGGTAACTTTGGCAGTGTAGGTGCCAACTGGATTATCAGTGAGGAAGACTTCATGAAAGATGTGCACTGGGTGAATGAACTGAAGCTGCGTGCCAACTATGGACAGGTGGGAAATGATGCCGGAGCCGGATATTATGGCTATATGAGCCTTTATACCATTGCTCAGAACGCACACAAAGGAGCGCTCTATCTGAATCAGAACGATTCGTATGGTTTGAAGTGGGAGACAGGAGAAGCTTATGGCGTGGCAGTGGAAACGCGTCTGTTTGACCGTTGGAATCTGAGCGTGGAATACTTTGACAAGCGTAACAAGGATTTGCTGTTTGATATTTATCTGCCGTTGTCGGCAGGTGGTACATCGACAACATCGGCCGAGGCCACAGTGACGCGTAACCTGGGTACCATATCCAACCGAGGTTTTGAAATCAATACTGACGTTGACATTGTGCGTACCAAGGACTGGACCGTAAACCTGGCAGCCAATGCTACTTTCCTGAAGAACAAGATTGTGAAGTTGCCAGAGCAGAACAAGGATGGCATTATCTCTGGAGTGTATAAGATTGTGGAAGGTAAGAGCCGCTATGAATTCTACACCTATACGTTTGAAGGAGTGGACCAGTTGACCGGTAACTCGCTTTATAAGGCAAACCTGGAAGATTATTATGTAACCTTGAAGGACGGCACCACGCTTGGCAACAAGAACGGAGTGGACATTACCAGTAAGGCGACGGTCATAGGAGGAGTACCTTACGTCACCAATACAACTTACGGCCAGCGGGAGTTTCACGGGTCGGCCTTACCGACAGTGTATGGCAGTTTGACGGGTACCATCGGCTATAAGTCGCTCACTCTCTCTGCTCTATTCACATATTCACTGGGCGGCAAGACGATGGATGCTGTTTATCAGTCATTGATGACGACAGGTACCAGCCCCAGCAACTATCATGCTGACATCATGCAGTCGTGGACAAAGGCACCCGAAGGCATGGACGAGAATTCGCCCAACCGCATCAGGAAGGACGGCATTCCGCAAATCAACAGTATGCTGAGTTCGGATAACAATGCTGTCTCTTCCCGCTGGCTTACTTCGGCCGATTATCTGGTAGTGAAGAATCTTACTTTGTCATACCGGCTTCCGCAGGGATGGGTAGAGCATGTAGGATTGCAGAGCGTAGGACTGAACGTCAGCTGTGAAAACCTGTGGACTTTTGCAGCCCGCCAGGGAATGAATCCTCAGCAATCGTTTGCCGGAGCACAAGGCAATTACCTGGTAACGCCGCGTATCTTCTCGGTAGGTGTGAGTGTTAAACTGTAAAAACATTACCTGCTTTATTTACATCATATATTATCAGACTTATGAAACTTAAGAATTTACTCTACATAACGGGAACGGCGGCCTTGCTTACAGCCTGCTCGGCCGATTATTTGGACACGTTGCCGCAATCGTCCACCGATTCGGGGACGGTATTTGAAACTACCGAAAATGCACGTATGGCAGTCAACGGCCTTTGCCTGATGATGACCCAGCAATATCTGAATCAGCAGGGTGTCAATGGTGAGGGAACTGTCAAGACTTGGTATGGAAACTATCCGGGAAATGATTTCCAGAAATGCAATTTGACAGGCTGGGCCGACATTATCAACGGCACTTCCTTCCTGGAACGCAACTCTTCGCTTTATTGCTATTACCCATGGTTCTATTATTACAAACTGATAGGCAATGCCAACCGCATTGTGGCCAATATCGACAAGGCCGTCGGACCGGAAGCTGAACGTCTCTTTGTACGTGCGCAGGCTCTTACCGTTCGTGCTTATGCTTACCTCATGCTGAGCCAGCTCTATTGCCACCGCTGGGCCGATAGCAATCAGGGAGCTTCGCGTGGCCTGCCCTTGAGAATTGATACAAGTAACGGTGATTTGCCGGCTTCTACTTTGGCACAAGTGTACACACAGATTTATACTGACCTCGATGCGGCTATTGATGCCTATACCCGTAGCGGGTTGGCACGCGGACGGGATGACAATCATAGCCCCGACTATGCCGTAGCCTGTGCCGTTTATGCCCGCGCAGCCTTGACCCGTGAGGACTGGGCTAATGCTGCCAAGTACGCAGCCTTGGCTCGCAAGGACTATCCGCTGATGAGCAACGATGACTATCTGAACGGTGGCTTCAGCACTCCTAACAGCGAGTGGATATGGAGCAGCTACAGTGCACCCGACCAGACGCTCTACTACTTCTCATTCTTTGCCATGCAGGGCAGCAATTCCAGTGCAAACCTGTGCCGCAGCTATCCCTGCGCCATCAGTAAGGAACTTTATGACCGCATTCCACAGACCGATGTACGGCGCCAGATGTTTCTTGCTCCCCGCGAGGGAGAAGAATACAATACGGCCAATGGCCGTGTCACCTCCGGCCCTCTGTTGGAACGTGCCCGTAAGGACTATGTGGACAAAATCTATTCTACCAGCTTTATCTATGCTTATATGCAGTTTAAGTTTCTGTGTACCAGTCAGCCTGGTGTTGGACAGCTCAACCATTTCCGTTCGGCAGAAATGTATCTTATAGAGGCTGAGGCAAACTGCCGTTTGGGTGGTAAGGACAAGGAAGTACAGACCCTGCTGCAAGCGTTGGTGAAGGACAGCGGACGCGACCCTCAGTATGTTTGTAACAAGACCGGGGACGACCTGTTGGAGGAAGTGAAACTCTACCGGCGCATAGAACTCTGGGGCGAAGGTTTTGACTGGTTCGACCTGAAGCGCTGGCGTCAGCCTATTGTGCGTCATGCTCATCCGGGAGGTAGTTTCCATGCTCAGTTTGCCGTTACGGTACAGCCCGACGAGGCAAACCATTGGACATGGGTATATCCGGCTCGGGAAGTGGACTACAACACCGCACTCGACAGTTATATAGAATAACAACCAACCTTAACTATATTTTATTAGGGAACATCTCTCTAACCAGTTAACATTTCTTTCATCCATTCTCTCTGATGTCAGGTCGGGAAGCATGACTTTCTTCTGAAGTCCTTGCTTCCCGGCCTTCTTTTGTATGGCTTTTAAATATCTGGCGAATGGCAGCTGTTTCTGAAATGAGTATATGGTGCACTTGGTTCGGGGCATTACTTAAAAAAGCGGATAAGCTGGCCTATATATCAATCTGTTTGCCTATATTTGTTTCGCGAAACAAAAGCGAAACAATATGGAAATACAAGCCAACTATATTCGCCGTATAGAGATAAGCGGGCTGTGGCACCGCTATGACATTGCTTGGGACCTTCGTCCCGATGTCAATATCCTGGCCGGAATCAATGGAGTAGGAAAGACTACCATCCTGAATCGTTCTGTCGGCTATCTGGAACATCATACGATGGGGCAGATGAAGAACAGTGAACTGGCAGGGGTACGTGTCTTTTTCGACAATCCCGAAGCGACTTTTATTCCTTACGACGTCATACGCAGCTATGACCGCCCGCTCATTATGGGAGACTTCACCGCCCACATGGCCGACCCCAATGTGCATTCTGAACTCGATTGGCAGCTCTACCTGCTTCAGCGTCGTTACCTGGATTACCAGGTAAACGTGGGCAACCGCATGATAGAATTACTGAACGGTGACGACGAACAGCGGGCACGTGCTCCTCAGTTGTCGCAGCCCAAGCGCAAGTTTCAGGATATGGTGGACGAACTCTTCGCTTATACCCGCAAAACGATTGACCGCAAGAGCAATGATATAGCTTTCTATCAGGATGGTGAACGCTTGTTGCCTTATAAACTGTCGTCGGGTGAGAAACAAATGCTGGTCATTCTGCTTACCGTATTGGTGCGCGAGGGTACGCATAGTGTACTTTTCATGGACGAGCCCGAGGCATCGCTTCACATTGAGTGGCAGCAGAAGTTGATAGGTATGATTCGACGGCTGAACCCTGATGTACAGTTGATACTGAGTACGCATTCGCCTGCCGTTATCATGGAAGGATGGTTGGATGCAGTGACAGAAGTGAGCGAAATAGCAAGAAAAGTGGAAAACTGATGGAAACAAATGGAGAATAGAAATGGATTAGTTACACCGTAGTAGTCCCAACCTTCAACTCTCAACTTTCAACTCTTAACTCTCAACTCCCTATGTCCCTAACCCTCCGTCATAATCTTACTTCCGCCTATCTGGATGCTGCCCGCAAGCTGTCGCCACGAAAGAAGCGTCGCCGCATCGTTGCCTATGTGGAAAGCTACGACGATGTAGCCTTCTGGCGGACTCTGCTCTCGGAATTCGAGACCGACGAGTGCTATTTCCAGGTGATGCTGCCTTCGCAGACTTCCTTGTCGAAAGGCAAGAAAGTAGTGTTGCTCAATACGCTGAATGCCGATGAACTGGGCAGTAGTCTTATTGCCTGTGTCGACAGCGATTATGATTTCCTGCTTCAGGGCGCCACCGCTCTGTCGCGTCGCATTAACGAGAATCCTTTCGTCCTTCAGACCTTCGGCTATGCCATTGAGAACTACCTGTGCTATGCCGAGAGTCTGCACGATGTCTGTGTGCAGTCAACGCTCAACGACCGCCAACTGTTGGACTTCCCCGAGTTCATGCGTCGCTATTCGCGCATAGCCTATCCGCTTTTCCTTTGGAATATCTGGTTCTACCGCAAGCGCGACACCAATACTTTCCCCATGCACGAGTTTCATCTTTGCGTCAGGCTTCAGGATGTCAGCCTGCGGCAGCCTTATCAGTGTTTGGATGAAATGAAGCGGCGTGTAGACAAGAAACTGTCGGAACTGCGTACACGTTTTCCGCAGAGCATAGAGCATGTGGCTGCCCTGGGCGAAGAACTGGTGAAACTGGGGCTGAGGCCAGACACTACATATCTTTATATTCAGGGACATCACATCATGGACAATGTGGTGATGAAGTTGCTGAATCCGGTATGCACACAGCTCCGTCGTGAGCGTGAGAAGGAAATCAAACGGCTGGCGCGCCATGACGAACAGTTTCATAACGAACTGACCAGCTATGAGAACAGCCTTGCAGCTGTGCAGCTGATGCTGAAGAAAAATGACGGGTACAAGTCGCTCTACCTTTATCAATGGATGAGGCAGGAAGTGGAGGAAATGCTTGGGATGAAAGATATGGAGAACGGAGAATGATTTTTTAGACATTTATGGAACTACTGAATAACATTGACAAACTTTTGATAGACTGGGGTGTAAGTCCTCAGACGGCCGACTGGATGGACCAGTTCATTGCTTTTGCGCTGGTACTGGTGATAGCTTTTGCGGCCGATATGATTTGCCGGAAAATACTGCTGAAAGCTATTGCCCGGCTGGTGCAGAAAACTAAAGCTACCTGGGATGACATCATGTTCGACCGTAACGTGATGGTACACCTCAGCCGTATGGTGGCTCCCGTGGTCATCTACTTGTTTATTCCGATAGCTTTCGCACAGACCGATTCCGTGACGCTGAGTTTCATACGTCGCCTGTGCTATATTTATATCATCTTCTCTTTTCTGCTGTTTGTCAACTCTTTCCTGAAGGCAGCCTATACAGTTTATAGCGAGAAAGAGAGCATGCGCGACCGCCCATTGAAAGGACTGCTCCAGACGTTGCAGGTGTCGCTGTGGTCCATTGGACTGATTGTGGTGGTGGCTGAGCTGCTGGGTAAGTCGCCCCTGTCGTTGCTGGCCGGACTGGGTGCTTCGGCTGCCGTGTTGATGTTGGTGTTCAAGGACAGTATCATGGGATTTGTCAGCGGCGTACAGTTGTCGGCCAACGACATGCTGAAGGTTGGCGACTGGATTGCCATGCCCAAATATGGCGCCGACGGTACGGTCATTGAGGTGACGCTAAACACCGTAAAAGTGCGCAATTGGGATAATACCATCACCACCATACCGCCTTATCTGTTGGTGAGCGACTCTTTCCAGAACTGGCGCGGCATGCGCGAGAGCGGCGGACGGAGGGTGAAGCGCAGCATCAACATAGACATGACCAGCGTGCGCTTCTGTACGCCGCAGATGTTGGAAAAGTATCGCAAGATAGACCTGCTGAAAGACTATATAGACCAGACCGAGGCAGAGGTGCGTGCCTACAATGAGCAGAACGGCATCGACAATGCAGTGTTGGTGAATGGACGACGCCAGACTAACCTGGGTGTATTCCGGGCCTACCTTACCGCCTATCTCAAGAGTTTGCCGGTGGTGAACAAGGACTTGAACTGCATGGTACGTCATCTACAACCTACCGACCATGGTCTGCCCGTGGAACTTTATTTCTTTTCCACTATCAAGGATTGGATTCCCTACGAAGGAGTTCAGGCAGATGTCTTCGACCACGTGCTGGCCATTATCCCAGAGTTCGACCTCCGGGTATTTCAATCGCCTTCGGGTGCAGACCTGCGGCGGGCATTTCCTGAAAAATAAGGGCTGGTATAAACGGATAGGTGGGTTGACGTAGTACATCTTTGGCTTTTGACGTATTAGCAGTGGACCGCTATCGCGTTAGTAGTCCACTGTTATCATGTTGGGAGTTAACTGCTAGCACGTTGGGAGTTAACTGCTAACATGCTGGCAGTCCACTCCCAATACGTAGTCATTTCTGCATTGGCGTATTGTGAAAGGAAGCATGGGCAGGGATTGGCGTAGTGAAAGGTCGGTGCTAAATGGCAGGAAAACAGCTTCACCTCATCTATAGAAAATAAGATTCCGAATGTATCCTTCACGCCTTCACGGTCGTTATAAACTGTTTATAAATAGGTATTTGTGGTGAAACATGTACTCCTGAAGGTTTCACACTGTTTTTTCTCTATATATTTCAATGTGAGGGGTGGAATATTTGAGAGTAATTAATGTTTCACCGTAAGCTCCTTTCAATCAGAGTGAAACGGTGAAACTTCATTTGTGAGATTTTCATTTTAAGGGGTGAAAGTTGGAACTTGGGGCGTTTATCCCACGGGTTTGGTCTGTGTGTAGCCTTCCTTTTTCAGCAGTTCCACTACTTTTTGTTTGAAGTCACCTTGTACGATGATTTCTCCATCTTTGGCACTTCCGCCTACACCACACTTGCTTTTCAGCAGGCGTCCCAGTTCTTTCAGGTCATCGTCGGTGCCTATGAATCCAGTGACTAGTGTTACTACCTTGCCACCCCGGTTCTTGCGGTCCAGTTGCACGCGCAGTTTCTGCTGGGCGGCTGGCAGGGTGGGTTGTTCTTCTTCGTGTTCGGTTTCGTATGCAAAGTCAGGATTGGTGGAATAGACCACGTTCAATCGGCTTTTCCAGTCGTTGTCTTTCATTTTTGATATTTGTTTTGAGTATACAGTTTGCTGGCCAAAAGTAATACTTTGCAGGCAGGTTTGCAACGTTTTGCAGAGACATTCCGTTTGTTTTTTGTCAGTTTGTCGGTTAAGTGACAGTCAGGCGTGTGGACGGTTGATGTAGAAATTATGTTAACTTTCTTCTGCTCGTCTCTTTGCTTTCGGAAAAAACAGCTACTTTTGTCATTATAATCCATCACGAACGATGGCCTGATAGAATGTAGAAGTTACCTTAAAGCATAATTTCAACATGGCAACGAATGAAGCTTTGCAACATAAGCGTGAAATGAAGGTTCCCGAGCCTACTCTGCGCAGGCTTCCGTGGTATCTTTCAAATGTGAAACTGCTGAAAAAGCAGGGCGAGCGGTTCGTTTCGTCTACCCAGATTTCCAAAGAAATAAATGTTGATGCTTCGCAGATAGCGAAGGACTTGTCGTATGTCAATATCTCAGGTCGCACACGTGTGGGCTATGAGGTGGATACGCTGATTGCCGTGTTGGAAGATTTTCTGGGATTCACCAATTTGCACAAGGCATTCCTGTTTGGCGTGGGTAGCTTGGGCGGTGCATTGCTGGGCGACTCGGGTTTGAAACACTTCGGATTGGAGATTGTGGCGGCTTTCGACGTAAAGCCCGAACTGGTGGGAACAAGCATGAACGGTATTCCTATCTTCCATTCAGATACGTTTGAGCAGAAGATGAGCGAGTATGATGTGCACATCGGGGTGCTGACGGTACCCATTGAGATTGCGCAGGCCATTACGGACAAGATGGTGGCGGGCGGCATCAAGGCCGTCTGGAACTTTACGCCTTTCCGTATCCGCGTGCCCGAGAATATTGTGGTGCAGAACACGTCGCTCTACGCCCATCTGGCCGTGATGTTTAATCGTTTGAACTTTAATGAAATCAAGTAATGAAGATTATAGCTGTAGGAATGAACTATGCCCTGCACAATAAAGAGCTGGGCCACACGTTAGAGAATAAAGAGCCGGTTATCTTCATGAAACCCGATTCGGCCATACTGAAGGATGGCAAGCCGTTCTTTTTGCCCGACTTTTCGAACGAGGTGCATTATGAGACGGAAGTGGTGGTGCGCATTTGCCGCCTGGGCAAACACATTGCGCCCCGCTTTGCTCATCGCTACTACGATGCGGTGACGGTAGGCATTGACTTCACGGCGCGCGACCTGCAACGTCGTTTTTGCGAAGCAGGAAATCCGTGGGAGCTGTGCAAGGGATTTGACAATTCGGCAGCCATCGGTACGTTTGTTCCGTTGGAACAGGTAGGAGGCGACGTGCAGCAACTTGACTTCAGACTCGACATTGACGGGTGTCAGGTGCAGCACGGACATACGTCGGACATGCTGTTCCGTGTGGACGACATCATTGCCTACGTAAGCCGCTTCATGACGCTCAAGATTGGCGACCTGCTGTTTACCGGAACTCCGGCGGGCGTGGGTCCTGTCAGCATAGGCCAGCATTTGCAAGGGTACCTCGGAGAAGATAAGTTGCTCGACTTTTATATTCGTTGAGTCAATTCTCCATGCTGTATGCCTAAGACACGTTTCTACATATCGTTTCTATTGTTTTTGGGGATATTCTTCCTGTTGCCTGCTTCGATGGAGGCGCAGGTGTGGCGCGATGCCCGGTTCAGCCAGTCGGTACTGGCTTCGGGGCGTTGGGTCAAGGTGCGTGTGCCCGAGACGGGGGTGTACAGGCTGACGGATGCCGAACTGCGGAAGATGGGTTTTTCCCAGCCCGACCGGGTGCGTGTGTTCGGCTATGGAGGTTATCGGCTTTCCACCGTTTTTTCGTCTTTGCCGGCTGCCGACTTGCCTGCGGCACCCATGATGTATGCCGACGGAGCACTGCTGTTCTATGGCCGCGGCTCGGTGGAGTGGTTGGCCGACGGCACTTCTTCGCATTTCATGCGCAATCGTAACGAAAGTTCCGACTATGGTTATTACTTCCTGACCGACCGCGAGGACCTGGCCGGTGGTGGGATGGAGACGGACGCTGGACTGGATGGTGAGGCGGAACTGGTGCTTGATGCTTTTCAGGAACATGTGCTTCATGAGCAGGATGCTTATAGCTGGAGCAGCACGGGACGCGACCTGTACGAGGGTTATGACTACGTGCAGGGAGCTTCGCGCGATTATGCTTTCCGGCTTCCGGAACGTGTGGCCGGTACATCCGGTTGGTTGGAGGCACGCTTTGCGGCACGTTCGGTAGATGTGGCTACGGCTTTTTCGGTGTCGGTCGACGGTACTCAGGTGGGGCGTGCATCATTGGCTGCCATTTCCTCCGAAAGTCAGTTCTATAGCAAGGCCAAGCAGGCGCGGGTCACGGCCGAGTGGAGTGGAGAAGAGTCGGAGGATGTAGTGGTGACGGTCAGTCACGAACGTCCGTCGGGCATCTCAGGGCGTCTTGATTATATCGTGTTGAATTATGTTCGTTGTCTTGACTTGTCGTCACTTCCATATCTGTGCTTCCGTTCGTTGCAGTCGGTGGGTAAAGCGACGGAGTTTCGCATTTCGGGTGCTTCGGCCTCCACGGTGGTGTGGGATGTGACCGAACCTTGGGCTCCCAGGCAGATGGTGGGTACCGTTGATGAAGCAGGTGTTTTCTCTTTCACCATTCCCGCCGGCAGCTTGCGCCAGTTTGTGGCCATTAATCCGACAGCTTCGGGGTTTGCTGGTGTGGAAACGGTGGGCACGGTGACCAATCAGAACTTGCATGGATTGGAGCAGGCCGATATGGTTATAATTTGTCCCGACCGCCGCGACTTGCAGGCGCAGGCCGAACGCTTGGCGCAGGCACATCGCGACCGCGACGGGTTGGCAGTGTCGGTAGTTACGGCTTCACAGATATACAATGAATTTTCATCGGGAACACCCGACGCATCGGCTTACCGGCGGTTGATGAAGATGTTCTACGACCGGGCGGCCGAGGGTGCATCGCCTGCGCCGAGCTATTTGTTGCTGTTTGGCGATTGCAGTTTCGACAACCGCATGCTCACGGCTTCGTGGAGCAAGTACAAGGCTGAAGATTTCCTGTTGTCCTTCCAGTCCGACGAGTCGCTGGAGGAAATCACCTCTTATATAACAGATGACTACTTTGGCTTCCTCGACGATGATGAGGGAAGCAGCCTGTCGCGCGACAGACTTGACATTGGTATCGGCCGTTTTCCGGTACGGACGGAGGCCGAGGCACGCACGGCGGTGGACAAGACACTGGCTTACATGGAGAACAAAGAGGCCGGAGTGTGGAAAAACAGTGTCTGCTACGTGGCCGATGATGGCGACAATAACCTGCACGTGTCGCAGGCCGAGGCGTTGGCCAGCTATGTGGAGGAAAACTATCCTTCGTTGCGGGTGAACCGTGTGTATGCCGATGCTTATCGGCGCGAGTCGTCGGCCACAGGCTATTCCTATCCTGACGCTCACAAGCAGTTGTTACGGCTGTTGGAGCAAGGCTTGCTGGTGGTAAATTATAGTGGTCATGGCAGTACAACGGCCTGGTCGGCCGAGAACTTGCTGACCATGGGCGACATTCAGTCGTTGTCTTCCCCACGTCTGCCGCTGTGGATTACGGCCACCTGCGACTTTACCCGTTTTGACGATGTACAGACGTCGGCCGGTGAGGCGGCCTTCCTGAACGAGAAAGGAGGTGCCATTGCCTTGCTCACCACTTCGCGCGTGGTAGATGCTTTGCAGAACTCTACCCTTAATCAGGCTTTCATGAGGCACATCTTTTCCCGTCCCGACGGACAGCGTTTGCGGTTGGGCGACATCATGCGTATATCCAAGGCCGACGATGCATTGGCTACTGACCAGAATAAGCTGAACTTCGTACTGATTGGTGACCCGGCGTTGACGTTGGCCTACCCTGAGCTACAGGTCAGCATTGAGGAGTTCGGCGGTGTGGACGTGACGGACGAGGATGCCCCTTGGCCACAGGTGAAGGCCGGCGGGCGCATCACCGTAAAAGGCTGTGTGCTGACTGAGGACGGCAACTTGGCAGAAGACTTCGACGGACTGTTGAGCCCGACGGTGTATGACAGTAGCGAGGAAGTCAGTACATTGGACAACTTGGGTGAGGGAGCTTTCACCTATACCGAACGCAGCAAGATACTCTATCAGGGCACCGACTCCGTGAAGGGCGGCCGCTTTGAGTTTACTTTCCCCGTGCCGCTCGACATCAATTACTCGGACGAGCCGGGCTTGCTGAATCTTTATGCGCTGGATGAAGCACGTCGGGAGGCCGGTGGCGCTTTCGGACGCTTCACGGTAGGCGGTACGGACGACGGCGTGTCGCAGTCGGATACGCTTGGTCCGGAAATTCGCATTTACCTCAATACGCCTGACTATGAGCCGGGCGACAAGACTAATGAGACTCCCTTGTTTGTGGCCGAGATTGCCGATGAGGACGGAATCAATACGGTCGGCAATGGGGTGGGGCACGACCTTTCGCTCTGCATTGACGGCAGTCCGGTGCTGACCTATAACCTGAATGATTACTATGTTTCCGCTTCGGGCGATTATACCCGGGGTACAGTCCGCTTTTCTATTCCCGAACTGACGGAAGGCAGGCATACGCTGACTTTCCGGGCGTGGGATTTGCTGAACCACTCTTCGGTGGCAACGCTGGAGTTTGAGGTGGTGCGCGGTTTGCAGCCCGGCCTGCTTTCGGTGCGCTGTACTCGCAGTCCGGCGCGTGAGTCTACCCGTTTCCTCCTGCAACACAACCGGCCGGGCTCTACGCTGGGGGTGCGCTTGTCGGTCTACGACTTGTCGGGACGCGAACTTTGGACACATACGGAACAAGGCATATCTTCCGGCGAAACGTATGAAGTGGAGTGGAACTTGTGCAGCAATGCCGGACAACGCTTGGCACCGGGAGTCTATCTTTACAGGGCTTCCATCGTGTCGGGAGGAAGCAGCGAAAGTGTGAAAGCGCAGAAAATCCTGATATTGGCACAATAAAACAGCCTTTTTGCTGTTCTTTAAAGTAGAGTCGGAGGGTAGGTTTGAGACGCTGTGCATCGAACACCTCGGATGCTTTAACAGATTATTTATTGATGAAGAGTATGAGAAAAAATATCTTATTTGCCTGCCTGTGCGGTCTGTTGTTGGCAGTGGGCGTGCAAGCGCAGGACAAGAACCAGTTCAACCCGGTCAATACGGGTGTCAACTCCCTGGGCATAGCCCCTGACTCGCGCGGCGGCGGTATGGGCGATGTGGGTGCTGCTACTTCGCCCGACGTTAATTCGCAGTTCTGGAATCCCGCCAAATATCCGTTTACCATCAGTCGGGCGGGCGTGTCCATCTCTTACACGCCGTGGCTTCGCAAACTGGTGAACGATATTGACCTGGCTTACCTGGCTGGTTACTACCGCATTGGCGACTATCAGGCGGTGAGTGCCTCCTTGCGCTACTTCTCGCTGGGCGAGGTTCCCGTGGGCTATGAAGACGAGAACTCTGTGGGCTATTCTATCAAACCTTATGAAATGGCGGTTGATGTGGCCTACTCGCGCATGTTGTCCGAGCATTTCTCGGCAGCCGTGGCCTTGCGCTACATCTATTCAGACCTGGCCTACCGGGAGGACGAGGAAGTGTCGGCCGGCTCGGCGTTTGCGGCAGACATCGCTTTCTATTATACTAACTATATTCTGCTGGCACAGCGCGAGTGCATGCTTTCCTTCGGTTTGAACGCGTCGAACATCGGTACCAAGGTGTCTTACGACAGCGGAAATACCAGCCAGTTCCTGCCAACGAACCTGCGTTTGGGCGCTTCGTTGCTTTTCCCTGTGGACAACTACAATGTGATAGGTCTGCACTTCGATGCCAACAAGTACATGGTGCCTACCCGCCCCATCAAGCGCGACGACGAGTCGCAGGAAGAATACGAGCAGCGGCTTGAGCGCGACTACAACGAAATATCGCCTATCAGCGGCATCTTCAAGTCGTTCAGCGACGCTCCGGGCGGATTCAAGGAAGAGTTGCAGGAGATACAGTGGTCGCTGGGTCTGGAATACACTTACCATGACCAGTTCTCCGTGCGTGGCGGGTATCACTGGGAACACGAGAACAAGGGAAACCGGAAATACTTCTCCTTCGGAGCAGGCTTCCGCATGAGCGTATTCTCGCTGGATGCCGCTTACCTGGTATCGACGGCGCAGAGCAATCCGCTCGACCAGACGTTGCGTTTCTCACTTGGGTTTGACCTGGATGGCATTAAAGACTTGTTTGGCCGTCGCCGCCGTTGACCTCAGAGAATGAATTTCCTATTGAAAGAATAAGCATAACCTGTAAAGAACATGAAGATAAGAGTAGGATTCGGATATGACGTCCACCGGTTGGTGGAAGGACGAGAATTGTGGCTGGGCGGCATTCGCCTGGAACATGAGAAAGGGCTGTTGGGGCACTCGGATGCCGATGTGCTGATTCATGCCATCTGCGACGCTCTGCTGGGAGCTGCCAACATGCGCGATATTGGCTACCACTTCCCCGACACGGCAGGCGAATACAAGAACATCGATAGCAAGATATTGCTGAAGAAAACCGTGGAACTGATAGCCACCAAGGGTTACACCGTGGGCAACATTGACGCAACCGTATGCGCCGAGCGGCCCAAGCTGAAGGCGCGCATACCCGACATGCAGCAAGTGCTGGCCAACGTGATGGGTACAGACCCCGACAACGTATCGATAAAAGCCACTACCACCGAGAAGCTGGGCTTTACCGGCCGCGAGGAAGGTATATCGGCTTATGCCACCGTTTTGATAGAACATTCGTAAACACTGGAACAGTGACCCGATAACAAAAGAAACATGATTAATCTACACAGAAGAAAACAAAAATGAAAAAGCTTTTGATGGGCCTTCTGCTGCTCCTGGCAGTAGCAGGCATGCGTGCGCAAGACACGCAACTGAAGTTCTCGCCCAAGGGTGAGTTCAAGATTGTGCAATTTACCGACGTACATTTTCAATACCGCAATCCGGCATCGGACATTGCCTTGAAACGCATTGCCGAGGTGCTCGACGCGGAGAAGCCCGACCTGGTAGTATTCACCGGCGACGTGGTTTATTCTTCTCCTGCCGACACCGCCATGCGTACGGTGCTCTCTTGCGTATCTTCACGCAAGATTCCGTTTGTCGTGACCTTTGGCAACCACGATAATGAACATGGCAAGACGCGTGCCGAACTGTATGACGTCATCCGCACCATGCCTTACAATATTCAGCCCGACCGGGGCGAGGCTGAGTCGATAGATTACGTATTGCCCGTGAAGTCGGCCGACGGCAAGAAAAACGCTGCTGTGCTCTACTGTCTCGATTCACATTCTTATTCCCGTCTGGAAGGAGTAGGCGGCTATGACTGGCTGACCTTTGACCAGGTAGAATGGTACAGAGCGCAGAGTGCTGCTTTTAAGGCTCAGAACGGCGGACAGCCGTTGCCGGCTTTGGCTTTCTTTCACATTCCTCTGCCCGAATACAATCAGGCGGCAGCAGATGAAAACGCCATTATGCGCGGCACACGTATGGAGAAGGCTTGTGCGCCCGAACTGAACACAGGCATGTTTGCTGCCATGCGCGAGGCCGGTGACGTGATGGGAACATTCGTCGGACATGACCACGACAACGACTATGCCGTGATGTGGAAAGGCATTCTGTTGGCCTACGGACGCTTTACGGGAGGAAATACCGAATACAACCACTTGTCAAACGGCGCCCGCGTTATTCTGATGAAAGAAGGAACAAGAAGCTTCAGCACCTGGATTAGGCTGAAAGGCGGAGAAGTGATAGACAAGACTGTTTATCCCGACAGCTACGTGAAAGATGACTGGCGGAAACGTCCGCTGGTGACAGAATAAGCCGGCCCTGAACAGCCGGCTCCGGTGTTTACTTGAATTTTACATGCGTCAGACGCGTGCAGTGCACCCCGTTGCTTACATAGGTGCGCGCCACGCGAGCTGACGCTATTTGTATAATGTCGCCCGGCCGGTAGGCGCGCTCCATGGCGGGCAGGCAGCCTGAAGCATGGCTCGCCTCACGGGCATTGACGGTAATGTTTACCACATTGCCCGCGGCATCCTTCAGTCTTAGCAGCTGGCGCACGAAAAAGCATTCCACACCGTTCCTGACTTGTGTTCTGTATGGATTATCTTCCACCCTGACACCGGTCACCGTCAGTGTCAGGTCTGTTACTTTTTCGCCTTCCTTTCCCAAAAACTGCCCCGGCGAATGGCGGTTCAGTTTCAGTCTCTGGAAATCGGTGTGTACCGAATAGTAAATCTTGGCTATGAGCGCAAAACGCTCCTGTTTGGGTATGCGTGGCTGGAATTTGAAGGCTATCCACGTCAGGTAGGCAGGGTCAACATGCAGCACCTCATAGAGAAAATGTCCCCGGTATTTGCCGAACGATACCAGGTCGTCGCCTTTTCCCTGCATGCGTTTGGCGTTGTATTCCACCAGAAACAAGCGTCGGTTGGAGTAGAAAGTCAGTGTGCTGGCCATGCGCAACGCCTTCAGCACGTCGGCATCGAGCTCGCAGATGTAGAAGATAGACTGCCGTTCGGGCAGGGGCGAATATATCCAGAGGGAGTAGTTGGGATGCAGTGGGCGCGGCAAAACCACAAGATAAGCACCCGCTTCCTTGTAGGAAGCTCTGTCCCGGTTGTAATCATCCAATTTCCGGTATAACCGGGCCTGTTCGGCTTCGCTGATGTGCGGTAAGACAGGGTTTGCCATATAGCTTTGAACGATTTTATCCAAAGATACATATTTTCCCCTGAAAAAGCAAATCGGCGCGACACATATTGGGTGGCCCCCTTTATGATTCGCGCCGACGGTTGGTATAGTTAACTTTTGCTTGTGTTCCTTTAGAAGCGTACCATGAGTTCTAGTACAATCTTGTCTTGCTCCGACTCCTTGGCTATGCTGCCTTCCGGGTAGAAATACTTTTCGTAGTTCAGTCTGAGGTCCGTGCGGAAGGCCTTGCTGAGGCTGAAGGTGAGGCCGCCGGTCAGTCGGTGGCGTTTGTAATCGGTGATGGCCAGTGCGTTGGTTTCTTCGTCGCGTGTCTTGCCGTCGCTCTGGTCGGTCATCATGTCGTAGCGCACCAGGAAAGACATCTTGTTGAATACCTTGCGCAGCGGCAGGTCGTAGTTGACGAACGCGTCTACTGCATGCACGTCCTTGAACGCGTTGTCAGAATATTGCTTGTACAGGTATTCGGCCTCGATGTGGAAACGGTTGGTCTCATAGTACATGCCGGCGTCGTACGAGCGCATCCACACTTCTTCGGGTTGTATGCCTTGTACACTGAGGGTCAGGTTCAGCCCTTTGGTAAACAGAAATTGCGCCTTACCCGAATAGTTCACTTCCTTGTGCCACACCTTTTGGTTGGTCAGTCCCGTACCGTTGTACAGACCGCCTTCCAAGATGATAGGCAGGTCGGTGGGCAGTGTATAGCCCAGTGTCAGACCTACGTCACGCACGTTGCCCACCTGCTTGGCTATGAACGAGCGGTTGGCAAAATACTGCTGGTGGGGCGAACGGTGTGCGTCGATGGTGAAAGGCACACGCATCTGTCCGGCCGTCACTGTCAGTCCCTTGGTTGGGAAGATGCGGGCGTAGGCATCGAGCATCTTAATCTGTCCTTCGTCCGAGAGGTCTATTTCGGCCTTGTAAGCCATGATGGGCAGTATGTTTCCTGTGATGCTGACACGCGCGTTGCGCACCTCAAAACGTCCAGCTCCCATGCCCGTCTGGTATTCGTATTTCGAGCGTATCGTACCGTGCACTTCGGGCAGGTAGTCCTTGGTTTCCAGCTTCTCTTTGTCTATCGCTTTACCGTCTTCGTTGTTGCCTGTGCTTTGGGCGGCCAGTGGCAGCGCCAGCATGAAGGCAAGTACCAAGAGTGAAGTTTTCTTCATAATCTGTTGTTAATGATTTTGTTTTCGCCGCAAAGGTCGGTTGAATATGTTATATTGGAATGTCATACATATTTCATTTCTGTTACATACAGCCATCCTTGGGCGAGTCTGACTGTGGCTGTTGATTGTTCAGGGTATACTCTGTTGTTGGTGTCCGCCTGTTGACAAAGTGACAAATTGTATTTTCTATTGCCTGAGAATCGCGTATTTCGGAGCGATGTAAGGCATGGCTCAGAATTTTGAATCGTTTTTCTGTAATCTGTTGTACTATAGATAGGTAGCGAAATGTTTACATTTGAAATAGAAGGGAAACATACTTTTTATGGGTCGGTTGGACACCGAAAAAGCGCTTTTACCACTGCTTTGACGATAAAACTTAAGACTTTGCAAACTGGGAGTTAACATTTATCGGCATAGCAGTTAACTCCTAGCCGACAAGAAGTATACTTTTAAGTCAGAAGAAGCATTGTTTTAGGTGACAAGAAGCACGCATTTTAGTCAAAAGCGTGTATGTTTTATCTTGTTTCTGGCCTGTTTTTGCCTGAGAAAATCCCTGGTTGAGTTTTTTATTCAGAAGTCGGTGTAAGCTGTTTGTTCAAATACTATGCAAAATGTCTGTCTTATTCATGATTCAGTATCGTATTGTCCATTTGTGCTCTTTATTTTTCCAATAACCTTCTCCCTATTTATTCTTCTCTTCCATTACCCTCCTTTTTCCTCTCCATTTTATGTTTTTCTCTCTTTTTTCCCCTTTATTTTTCCTCATCCCAAAATTTTTCTTTTATTTCTCTTAGCCTGCATATCCTCTATCTCCTTGTTTCACAGTAGTTTCTTGTATTTTCTTATTTGGTATCTCAATTTTTTTTAGAAAAAGTTTCCTCCACCTCTTGCTAATTCAAAATAAAGTAGTACCTTTGCAACCGCAATTCGGGGTGTAGCTCAGCCCGGTTAGAGTACGCGTCTGGGGGGCGTGTGGTCGCTGGTTCGAATCCAGTCACCCCGACTGGTGAAAAGCATTGATAATCTGATGATTGTCGATGCTTTTTTGTTTTTGGACATATTACTGCGAGTGGCGGTTTAATGGATCAACGTAAAAACAGCTCAGTAGAAATTTAGTGGGGATAAGCATATAAGTTGGCAATTCTAAAGAGAAA
>ENA-UONS01000122-UONS01000122.1-human-gut-metagenome-genome-assembly--contig:-CS19-NODE-122-length-101846-cov-96.299241_pt1 | contig 101846 bp, 89 predicted proteins | sample MGYA00242458_ERZ724005 | MGnify/ENA metagenome assembly ERZ724005
CCTTTGATTTTGATTGTGATCAATCATTCCAAGCTTCTTATACTAAAATAACTCCTAATGATTGTCATTTAACATACAATGAGGATGGCACATTCGATGTTGAAATAGAAACTGGTTTTGTTTGTGAATATGAAGATGTCTTCGAATACAAAGTTGATGTTTATTCAACAGATGGCGTCTTGTTAAAAGAATACATTGGAACTGATAGCATCATCGATGTCAAAGGATTGAATGATATTTTAGGATTCTATATTCAATATCAGGATATAGGTCATTTTAAAAACGAAGATAAGATATTCAACAGCTTTATAGCTGAAATGAATACGATAATTCATGCTCCAGTGTTTTTTTTGATGGAAAAGCCAGAATTTGATGGGTTAAATTTTATGGTTCCCTATATGTATGAAACGGCTTATGAAGGTAGAAAAGATAAGGTTACATTTGAGATAGATTCTGATAAAGGAAAATCCACTTTTGATTATGAGTTGTCTTCCCCTAACGGATATATCACTTTCGATAAACTTGAAGATGATATAGGAAATGTCACAATCACCCCGACTCTTGAATTCTATGATTATCAATCGGATGGTAGAAGCCATAAGCTGAAGATGTCGACTCATTCATATGATTTCAGTTATTCATTCGAAATAACATCCGTTGATTGTGACTTCAGCGACGATAGCTTCGATACGATTCCGATTACCATGGAATTTAGTGGTGCAATTCCTAAAGACTATAAAATCAAAATAGATAATGGCGATACGAATATCCAGGATATAAACATAGTATCCGAAACATCATTCAATGCATTGAATAAGACTGATGGTGGAACATTGAGTGTTAGTATCTTTGATAGGGATGGAAATCTTTATAGAAAGTTAGAAGACATAACAATTCTATCTATAGGCCGAGCTTTGGATATCTATACAAGCCCCGTATATACTGCAGCAAATCCAGGCGATTCATTAGTCACCTATAACGATGATGGAACTATCAACCTATATAGATTGATAAACTTCCCAGACTTCCCAGACACTGATTTATCTTATTTCTGCGATGCTTCTATCTATACGAAATCAGATGTGTCCACTTCGACTATCCACTGTATTACTCAAGATAAAGTTGCTGCTATGTATGATTTAGAAAAAAAGCCATACTATTTCTTGTATTACAGTTTGATGAAACAAGGCATAGTAACTTATAGAATGGAACAGACTATGCCTTCTGGTGGAATAGAATTCAATGACATCTTGTCTGCAAAAGGTACTTATGATTCATCTACTGACAAGACTGAGATTGTTATATCTTCTTCGATGGGTGCATATATTGAAAACAAGGCCATCTATCAATCTCAGGAGTATAGCCAAACTGATTATGAGATGATGCAAGGTGTGAATTTGACAGTGACGGTCGACGGAAATGCTATAGGAAATCAATTGACTTGTAGCTACAGTCAGTATTCCGGAAATTATGATGAAATCGCATCTATTTATTCGATTAAAGGAAATAGATTTATGGATACGACTCTGACTATAGAACAGTCTTAAAAGGAGGAACAAACTATGGAAACAAAAAAGAGTAATAAAAGAAAATGGATTTCTATTATAGGAATCACATTAGGAGTGTTGGTTTTGTTGGCTTTTGCAATCTGTGTCTCACTGGAAATGATATTGCCAGAGACAAATGGGTTTGTGACTTGGGCTAAAGAAAACATTTGGGACATCACAACCTTCCCCAGCATGATGCAAGCTCATTATAAGACATTGATACATTGCATAATCTTGATAGTAGTTGTCTTGATCGTGTCTAGATTGTTGCGATTGATGTTTAAAAAGATTATGCAGAAATCTAATAGAGCAAAGACAGTCATCACTCTATTGGATGGAATCATCAAGTATGGTGCAGCCATAATCTTGATATTCTTAGTCTTGGATGCCTTCGGATTCAATTCAAAAGCAATTTGGGAATCAGTCGGAATCATAACTCTTATCGTAGGTTTAGGTGCTCAGTCTTTGATAGCCGATATTATCGCTGGTGTGTTCATAATTTTCGAAAATGAATACAATGTCGGTGAAATAGTAACTATTGATGACTTTAGAGGAACTGTCACTGAAATTGGAATCAGAGCTACAAAGATTACTGACTGTGCTGGAAACATAAAGATAATAAATAATTCAGATATAAAGAATGTCGTAAATTTATCAAGAGAGTTGTCTTTGGCAGTAGTGGATTGCGAATTCTCTTATCATGTACCTCTTGAAAAAGTTGAGAAGCTTCTAAAGGATAATCTTCCAAAGTTTAAAGAAAAGATTCCTGCAATTGTCGAAGGCCCATTTTATAAAGGTGTATCTGCTTATGAAGATAGCAATATAGCTGTAAAACTTGTAGCAAAATGTCAGGAAGAAGATCGTTATCAAGTCCAAAGGGACTTGATGAGAGAATATCGTCAATTGTTCCTTGAAAATGGATTTGATCTCGACTATGAACAAATCGTCATCAATCAGCCTTCCACAAATTCATATACTGTCGATGAAGATACAAAGAAAGAAGCAGAAGATTTTGTTAAAGAACAAAAAGATGCTTCTCACGGAATTGAAGAGCAACAAAAAGACTAAAAGATATCTAGTTTGTTTCCTTCAAGTAATTATTTTGATAGAAAAGGAGGTGATTTATCTCCTTTTTTATTTGCTGCTATTGCTTAGTTTTAAATAGTAAATGAACCTATCTTTGAATTTCTCTCTATCTTCTCTGGAGTATCTTTACAATCATCTAATAACTGAATTGAAAATTTTATCATTAATATCCTTACTATCCTTGGTATGGGTTGGGTCTCTTATGTCACTGATTGAAATATTGTTATTTTAAACAACATCCTTTTTTTAGTCATAATAATTTAAATTAGAAATAAAATGTTTTTGATTCTATAGATTCATATATGTTGCCACCCCACTCCCATTAATTAGGCTATTTGATGGATGCGTACTTTTAAAGATTTATCACCTTTATAATACTTAAAGTTGATTTATTTTATTAAATATGTAGAATAGCTTCGATTGGATTATTTAAATAGTTTCTGATATCTATGAATATTTTATTTTTTGCTTTAATTTCGCTATTATCAATAAAACCATTGTTTGTATTGAATAGTACACCTACTCAACTAAATGAGAGTAGTAATACTGATTTAGTAGATGATAGCAATTTTACTAATCTTGTTGTTTTTGCTCGTTTTAATGGTGAAGAGGAGTTTATCGACAAGACTTATGATAATGTTAATACAAAAAATATAGTCGATAATATGTATAACAAATCATATTATTCAGTTGGTGAATATTTTAGATGTGTATCTAATGATCATCTAAGGATGAATACTGTTTATCTTTTCGATGATGGTGGATCATTAGAATTGAGGAACACCCGTTCATATTATTCTGAGAAGACATCTACAAATCCTAAAGGTATGAACCTAATCAAAAAGGATCTAGATCATATGATTTATTAACTGATTGGAGCACTACGATCAATCAAGTACTAAATAAGACCAACCGTATATATGATGTAGATGGTAATCCAATTTATGATACTTCTATTTTGGATAAGGATGGAAATGGTGAAATAGATTGTTTGACTATTATCTATGGTCCGGCATCCAGTGATTTAAGTGCTTCCTATAATAGTTTGCTTTGGAATTACAAGGATTATTATAATGCTGTAGAGTATAGAGTTAATGGATTGGATAAAACTAGCGGTAATTATGTCCAAATGACTGTCTCTTTTACTGATGATGGTTTATATACAGATAAGAACGGATATAAGATTGCTTTTACTGCTGTAGCTACTCATGAGACAGGCCATGTATTTGGATTGAAGGATTTATATAGGAGTAAAGATATGTCTTCCAAAGTCTATTTTATGTCTGCGATGGCGAAGCATATTTCTCCTGTTCCTCAATATATTTCATCCAAAGAAAGAGAAAGCTTAGGCTGGACTGAAAAAGATGAAATTAAAACAATGTACAAGAATGGTGAATATACTATTCATTATGTTAGTGATACATATTCAAATAACGATACTATCTGCTATAAAATTGATTTAGGTAATAATTACAGTGCTTATTTAGAATATAGAAATTTCCAAAATTCTGGTAATAGATTTGACTGCCAAAACAAACCTCTAGTTAAAAAGGATGACACTAATTATGTCGGATTGAATTTAAAGAGTGGATTAGTTTGCTTCTTAGCTCGTAATGATAAAAAATATCCCAGCAATCTCAACACTAGTGGAAATAATTGGGAAATGTTAGTTTTGGGTGAAGAAACAGATACGACAAGAAGCAATGCCGCTTTAACTCCAGAAGATGGTGTAACTTATTTAAATAATAAGATAAAGGTAAAAGTAAATAGCATCACTGATGATTCATTAACTTTTGAAATCGATGGAATAGATGAATCTACAGAACCTATTGTTACTGGTGTCTCTATTTCTACTTACAAAGATTCAATGCAAAACGGTGAATCTTATCAGTTTGAAGCAACATTAGATGGACACAACTTAACGGGATTGGAGACAATAGATTGGTCTATTCAAGGAAATACTAGTAGCAATACTAAAATCAGTTCTACTGGTTTATTGGAAGTTGGGTCAGATGAAAATAGTAGCTCTATTATTGTTAAAGCCTCATATGGAGATTCAATATTTGATACTAAAGAAATTATTATTACTTCTCCTCATACATTAGTTCATCATGAGAAGATTGATGCGACATGCAAAGACACAGGGATGAAAGAATATTGGCACTGTGAAGAATGCAATAAGTATTTCCTAGATGACGAACATAAGAATGAAACAACTTTGGATGATCTAATAATTCCAGTCAGCGATGTTCATACTCCAAAGACAATTCCTTGTGTCGATTCGACTTGCTCTAAGGAAGGATACACGGATGAAGTTATTTGTTCAATTTGTGGTAAGGTTCTAACATCATCGGAAACAATAGCTAAGAAGCCACACATCATTAAAATAATTGAAGGTGTAAAGCCTACATGTGAAGAAGATGGATTTAGTGATGGTAAGATTTGTTCAGTTTGTGGAGAAGTGATAGAAGAACAAAAGATTCTACCTAAAACAGGTCATACACCTAGCGATTGGATTATTGATAAAAATCCTACCAATACTGAATTTGGATCAAAGCATAAAGAATGCACTATATGTCATAAAGTATTAGTAGAAGAAAGTATCGATAAATTAAAAGACGATAATAGTGGCAATAATAACAACAACAATAATCAAAACAAAGATGATAACCAAGATGATAAAAAAGAAGTTAATCTTCCATTGATTATCACTGCCTATTCGATTACTTATGGTGTTCCTTTATTATTTTTGATTACAGGAATAATAGTTGTAGTAGTCGGTGGCTTAAAAAGTAAGAAATAGTATTTGTTTTATTTATTCTTAGGATTGTGTATTGGCTTTTCCATTACATAAGCTTTACATTCTGTTTTAAGAAATAAAAGATGGCTATTTGAGTTTTCATGCTTTTTATTTTTCATATAAAAGTGTGGATCTATGATGTCTTAAATTTAATGATAACTTTTCTCTTTAAAATCGGAATAAATAATTAGCAATATTTATTATAGTTAATCAATACCACTTCTTCTTGTGTTTGTCTTGTCGCACATATCATACAATTTCTTTCTTAATTCGCTCATTTGTAGTACCCCCTTAATGGCACTTATATACATCGTTCTAAAAGGCTGATTTATCAAGACTTAAGTAAAGAAAAAGAGTGGCCGTTAAGCCACTCTGTGTTATATAACAATAGCTATACCTTGCTTCTTAGTAATTTATAGTTATTTTTGATTGCTTGATATGGTGGCTTATTTGTTCTTGATTCTCCATGCTGCATATTTTATCATGCAATATTGGATCAGACTATTGAGGAAATAGAGGACTGTTGCCAAGAATGAGAAACTGATGACGTAGATGATATAGTTTGCAAACCAACCGAATTTCAGCCATATTTGAGAATAGACAGGCATATTGGAAACGAAGAAGGGAGAAATGTAGAAACAGGAAGCGACATCTGGATCGAACAACGGAGTGTTCGTGACATCTTTGAACGGTTTTCCGTCTGTCGGTTTGTAGTTGATGCCTCCGGTGTAATGCAGTGTTACATTGATTAGTTGAGCGATGACGGTAAGACCGACGAATATTGCGACAGCGCCAAGAAAGTATTTATAATCTTTTTTGATGTCTTTTCCGATTTCTGCGTGGACGACAGATAAGATGGAGACCTGAAGAATCAGAACGTGCCAGAGGAAGGAACGAATCACATCGGAGATATTGCTCCATCTGCATAGCTGTCCCTGTCCGAACAATAATGGGAAGATGCCGGCAATCATGCAGTAGATGCCTAGTTAATAGAATATCGGCATTCTGATCTTTTCATTTTTGATAAAGGGAAGAATCAAGCATAGGTAGATTGGTATGCTGCAGAACTGGAAGGGAATGCTGGAGAAGTCATAGTACCCGAAGAAGAAGTAACGTTTGACTTCATGATATATTTCCAGTCCTAGGAAGACCAATCCATATATAAGGATAATGCCATTCAATAGTTTATTGTTTTTTGTTTTGTTGATATATTTTGCGAGAAAAGCAATGGCTATCAAAGTCAGTAAACCGACTAAAACACATAATATTGGAACAAGACTCCAAGGCTGGCAGGCAGGTTGCTCTTGTTCGAAATCGTTTAAAAAGTTAATCATAATTTTACTAAATACATATTTTATCATATAGACCTTTGCATTGCTATTACTGCATGTGATACTGATGAGGTTTTACAATTCAAGATAGCTTTAGAGTGGCTGATGAATGAAGTGCATGCGCTTCATTCATCAATGACTAACCTATTCATCAGTCCAACATTATTTGTCCATTTTTCTTTGTATTTTTCAATAAACTCTTTAACCAATTCAGAATTTGCTTTCGAATAATCTCGTAGGCTCCAACCGATTGCCTTATTTATAAAAAATTCATTACTACCAAAATTATTAACTAATATTGCTTCAAATAATTTTGTATTAGTTTTTTCTTTTCTACATAAAGGATGGTTTATTGCTATTCTTCTTACCCAGAAGTCTTCATCTTTTGACCATTCTAGCATTAGATCATTTAATCTTTTGTCTTTAAATGCAAACTTATTTTGATAAGTATTAAAAGGTGATAAAAATATTCTATATGTAGAAATTTATTTTCCCCATTCAGCCATAGCATAACCACGTGGATATAATCTAGTACCACGAAACTCTATAGCTCCTTCTTTATATTGTCCATTATAACCATCTTTTCTTAAACTAAATAAATATTCTTTATTTACTTCTTCTCCAGTTGCCCATAAGTAATAAGAATTATCATCTAGTGCAAGGTAATTCTGTAACCCATTATTATTGTAGCAACTATTTAATTTAAAAATCCCAACATCAGATTTAACTGTCATTTTTAAGTCTTTATAAGAAGTATTGTTATACGTCCATTTGTAAGTAAAAGCACAAATAAGTTCCCATTTATCCTTTATTTTAGTATCAAAATTATTAATAGATGTTTTCTTTTTATAGCAAAATTCATATGTATTATCTTTATTCATTGTTAATCTTATTATGTCATTTGCATCATCTTTTGCTGCGCTAAACTGATAATCATTAAGCATATATTCCTTCACTTTATTTGAAGGAGAACAACCAAAAAGGAATAAAGAAATTATTAATCCTGAACTTAAAAAATCTATTTTTCTCATACTTTAGTTTAACAATAAATTTACAATGGGTCAATGACTAAAAATAGCTCTTTAATTTACAAATTGTTCAATACAAGTTGTATTGATAGAGTTGTAAATATTGTTTCAAAATATTCAGTTAAACTATCGTTAGAATTTGTTGATATATTCATAAGGAACGCTTTCTTTATTTCAGCAAATTTATTTAATTATAGGTTTCTTTTATTTCTTTTATCGTCCTGCAAATATGATGGTTGGGGTCCCTTATATCACTGATTGAAATATTGTTATTTTCGCATTTGAACTTCTCTTTTGATTCGTGATCGGTATAATAAAACTGAGATGGATAATGGAACAGTGCACCTTCTTGGTTAGTTATTCTTTTATCATATTTATTTAAATATATGAAATCAAATAAAAATTCCTGTGATAAATAATATCTAATTTCTGTTGTAGCATTATATAAATCAAACGGTCTGCCAGCTCTTCTGAATTCTTTTTCAATTGTGCTTAAATTCATAAAATGGTGTGAAAAATTCCAATCAATGATGTTTTTATTATTGAATTTTGCCACATAATTAACAAAATAATTTGTAAACCATTGTGGTTTGTGAAATAAAAAATTAGTAATATAAATTGATCCATCTACGCAGTCAGGTGAATCCCAGTCACATGTAGCAAAATATAAGGCAACTTTAATATTTTTGCTAAAATCAATACATCTTGTTGATGCACCATAATGCTGTAAAAGTGCTAAATCAATTTCAAGGTCATCTTTAACTTTATCATTTTTTGAGATTTCTTCTAATTCATTTGAGCAATTACAATTCCTAAGCAAACCAGGAAGCAACCTCCAACAACTATTTTTTCGCCTCTATAATAAAATGAATAATTTTCTTTAATGCAATATTTATCTTTATATAATTCAACTATTTTAAATAATTCATCATACGAGCTAATCCGTATAACTTCACCATTTTCTATATTTATCGAACTAATCATTAAATTTCACCACTGCATAATATTATATTTTTATCTATATATTTATATTTGTAATTTTTTACCAATTCAAACGATTTGCGTGTTTTTTCTCTCGAATTACAGCTCTTTTAATTGAATCTTGAAGTTCTTGTATCACTTCATCAATATATGACAAATGATCTATAAAGCAAATTTCTGGAGGTATTATCTCTTTAATTTTTTCATAAAATGATATACGTCTCTTTATATATGGGACTTCATTGCCAGAAAATAAAATTATTGTTGGGTTTAAATTGATATGTTTAAATGTTTCGAAATCATTATTATATTTAAATAATAATTCAATACATTTTACCTTAGAGCCATAATTAAAATCCCTAATACATTCAAATAAATAAATGATTTTATCTTGTTCTTTACAATATTTACTAAGAGATTCTTCAAACCATTTTAATTGGTTACCTGTAATCGATTTCTCTCCATCAAAAATGTTTCCTCCCATAATAGTGGTAGCATAGAATTGAATCATATATTTTTTATCATTACTAATTAGTCTTGAGAATAATAAATCGCCATAAACCATATAATTATCACTATCCCATAAAGCATTCATTCTCTTTTTAGCATATGAGTCATGATGCTTATATAAAAACACATCTATAAAATCAGATAAAAAATTAATATTGTTATCTATTATCTTAAGTAAGTATGAACCATTTTCGTCAAAAAATACATCTCCTCTTTCTAATGACTTTAAATATACATCTTCAATAAATTTACTATCTTCCTTAAACAAATTGTCGAATAAACAATCCCTATTGAATCTTTCAAAAATCAAATATAAATTATAAGGTCCATATCCTTTATTCTCAAATTCAAAGGCTTTCTTACATAGTAATAAAAGATTTGAATTATTTTGACAAATCTTAATCCAGTGTTGTGGGACAAAATAAGTAAAAGGATATTTATCAATATTATTAACATAATCCTTAAAACATTTTACAGCTATTTCTGTAATTTCGTTTTCTTTTAAAGTAGTAAATAACCATTCAAAAGCCTTTGATTTACAAACATCTGGAATATCATCATTTATGTATTTATACGTATTTTCAAGACCATTTATTTGCTTATTTCTATCAATAAAATAACAGACATAATTTATATTGTTTACTAACCAATTTGAATCAACAAGTATTTCAAGCAATTCACTAAGACTAGATTGATCTAGATAATTTATGCAAAATTCAAAATAATCCCTAATTTGATTTTTGACATTATCAAACGGATAGTCAAATAAAACAAGTTGTTTTACCCTATTAATAGTTAATTGAGAATTAGCTTGTATTATTTTAATTAATCTTTTCTCATATTTTGTTTTTCTCTCTTCAAATGGTATACATCTATCATTAGGCTCTTTAAAAATAGGCTCTAAAAAATCAATCATTTTATTGTTTCTAGTATATAAGTAATCCCATTTCAACTTATAATAATCAAAAATATGTCTACTATAAAAGTAAATACTTGATTCTAGAATTTCGTTATTTTTAATAACATCTAGAGCCTTATTAAATGACTCAATATCTTTTTTAAATAATTCAATATTATTTTCTTGTGGGTAATATGTAAAATAAATCTTAAAAACATCTAAAACACTATTGTTTTTAAGCAAGAAACTTATACATTTTTCTCTTAATAAATATAAATGTATATCTCCGTTGCCTATATTCATTCTTGAAAAAACAGCTTTATCACCACGCATGCTATTCCTTTCAAATTCAAATTGTAACAATTTCAAACAGTATTTAGAAAGCGATGCATTAAAGTCAGGTAATTCACTCGACAATTCAGTAACAATTTGGTCTTGAATCTCATAGTTGCGTAAATGATCATGCTCATCAAATTGGTAATTGTCAATAAGAATCTTTTCTGCTTTTTCAATCGATAATTTACCAGCAATAATATATTTTTTAAATAGCTTTACTGCTAATTTTGTGTCAATACTCAAAATAGAATTAAAAGAATTAACGATCCATTCTTCATCTGTATTGTTTTTATCAATTGTATCATTTAATAATTTTAAAGTTCCTTCTGGATTTAAAAGTGAAAATGCACTTGCTAATTCCTTTAAAATTTCTTTTTTATCAGCGTTAATAATCCAACATTCTTTCAAATCAGACTTTATAAATTCTAAATCTTCATTATTAAAGAATACATTTAAAGTTTGGTTTAACATTGCTATTATATTTCTTTTATATCTAGGAAATAATTTTATGAACATATCCTTTAATCTAATTGTTTTTTTATTAAAATAAACATAATATTCAAGATAATTTGATAAACATTGATCATTCATCTCAACTATTTCATTTTCAAGAATTGAAACAATTTCTTCTTTTTCAAGATATTTTATTGTGCTAATAAAATCCTCTTTTTTTATATCAAAAAATGAAAGCTGTTCATCGTACTCGTCTAATTCATTAACATCTACTTGTTTATTAAAAGTAATTAATCCAATGCACCTTAAAATTAAATCCGATCTTTCTTTTGCTAATTTTTTAACCCTTTTTTCATAATACTTACCAAATATATCTCTGGGATCATATAAAGCTGATATATTTTTATTTTTTTTACAAGTTTCAGCAACCATAAAAGCCAATCTTATATTACCTTTTACTAGCTCATTAAGTTTAACTAAAAATGTGTTATTACAAGGACCAATATTTTCATTAATAACTTTATCTATTGCTTCATCAGTAAAAGGCTTTAACTCATATTTAAAATAATTAATTTCTAAATCATCTAATTTCGAGATGAAATTAAATAATTCATAATCTCTTATTGTAAAAATAATTTTCTTATTTTTTAAGTAATTCATGATGGTTTGAACATCGGCAAACTTATCCGCATCATCAATTAAAAAATAATCAGTATTACCTGCTATCCTTAAAAGATCATTATAATCAAATGATCCTCTTGCTTTTATGCACTTAATTCTATTCTCATCATCTTCTATATTTTTTAACAATTCAATAGCAAGTTTTGATTTACCAACACCTGATTTACCATAAAGAATTATAATATTATTACTTGTAAAAATATTTTTTAGTTCTTCTATTTCATTATCTCTTGAAGAAAATGTTTTATCAAGCGAAGGGGATAATCCATTATTAGAATCATTAATAAATTCATTAACTGATAAAATATTTAATGAGTTATATAAGTTTATTCCTAAAAATTCTGATGCTAATTCAGGATATTTATTTTCAATATACAAGGCCATATCAAAGACACTAATTAATTCAAGTTTTAAACTTAAAGATAAAAGGCGTTCTTTTTGTTTAAATATGTCTTCGTTAGGTATCTTGCCATTTGAATAGCAAAAAATAATTTTTTCAATATTAGAGACAGGAATTTTTGTTTGAGTCTCGTCAATGCAAGCATCGATATCAGATTTTAGTTTTTTCCCAAGCCCAGTTTGTTGAGTAGTACATTCAACCATAACAAATTTATTGTTTGAATTATTTATGAAGAGACAATCAGGATGCGATTTCGTTGTTTTCACTGAACCAATCATAGAACCATTAGCTTGACAAGAATAGTTCTTAAGTTTTTTGTTAATGAATGCTCTTGATAAGTTTTGAAATTGTCCTGCATCAAGATTAGCTATTGCATTTTCAACTAATTCTAGTGGCATTTTATCCCCTCCTTCTATTATTTCTTAAAATCAATTATTCAAAATAAATTTTTTTTACCACATACGTGGATCAATAAAGCATTCAATAGCTTTATCGATGTCAATACTTTCTCTAAATTCACTATATTTTCTATAACGAGATATTTCTATTTGTTGGCTTGGACTAGCTAATAATTGAGACCAATATCTTCCATTAATATCGTTTAACCATATTGTCAAAACTGGTGTACCTAAATTAGAGACTATTATTTGCTCTTTGATATAATAAACTCTTAATTTTAAGGTTTGGCCAGGCTTAATATATCTTTTATTAGACCAAACTCCATAATTTAAGAGTTTTTTTGTTATATAAAATTCTTTTCTTTCTAATTCAATTAAAGAAAGATTTTTAGGCAAATTCCATGTGATACATATATCAGATATCTCTGTTGATCCAGTATTTTTTAATTCATATTCGACAAAAACTAAATTTTCGTCTTTTAGTGCTTTCTCGTCATAAAAGAATTGTGCTCTTCCGTGGTCATTAACAAAATTATTTATATTAAGCATTAATACGTTACAATCATTATTTACTTTTTTATTACTTTTAGTTGCATCAAAATCTAGGTACTTAACTATTTCAAATCTTGGTTTTTCAGCATCAGCCTTTATTAATAGTTCTTTCTTCTCTTTTTCTCTTTCGTACTTTAGAGTTAACCTTACTCCAAAGTAAGTAAACAGACCACCAATAAGGCCACCTAATATACTACCTGCAAAAGCTAACCAATCCATAGATACTACCTCCATTCTACTTAAATATTGCGATTAAAATTGTTGCAACTAAAGAAGCAAATGCAATTCCTGTGGAAATATAGACCCAAATTCTACTAATTTTTGCTTCCTTTTTTGCATCCTCTTCATTCCTTATTGAGCGTTCTAATTGCTCATTTAAATTATCATTCTGTTCTTCTAATAATTTAATCTGTTCTTCGCTTTGTTTTATTTTTAAATCATTTTGCTCTACAATCTTCATCAAATTTTGGTTTGTAGGGCTGTTTTGTTCATCTAATTTTTTAGTTTTTTTTGCCTTTTCCATTGATTCAGCTATTTTATGAACCTGCTTAGCAGAGGATGCGATTTTTGCACTAAACCCATTTAGGATTTCATCATCAATTATCATAAAATCTATAACCTCTCTAATATATCTGACTCAAGGTCGTTAATGTTATATAAAGTATCTAAAACATCAAATGTTTCTTTTAAATTATTTCTAGCTTTAGTCCATCCAATGCCATCTGTAAACCATACAAATGTGAATCTTTTTATATCCTTTGATTCTAATGCCAATGTTTTATAACTTCTTGCAGTTTCATTTAATTTAGAACCATCGGAAGCATAAAAATTACACTCGCAAGCAAATATATGATTATTCTTAATAATGACATAATCAAATCTTTTCTCTGTACTACCAGAATTAGATAAAGCTGATAAATTTAATCCAGACAATTTTTCCAAATCTGATAGATACATTTCTTTATAATATGTTTTGCCCCTAATGAAACCAGCTTTAACAATAAAAGACTCTACTAAATCTTCCATTAAATGTCCACCACGATTCTTGCGCCCATTTGAATTTAAACCGGTCTCAACACCTAGAACATAATCGAATAAGTTATTAATTATATGATTTTGCATTAAATCAAATAAACCAGTTTTTTTCATGAATGATTTATATTCATCAATAGATTGAGTTTTCTTTGAAAATTCAAAAAGAATACTTCCTTCCTCATCCATACAAAAGATTTCAGATTCTCTTTTAGCTAACAAAATAGGAATGGCCTTAAGAACCTCAGGATTCTTAGCTACTAACTTTTCAAAATCGGCCTCTATATCTTTGCTGCCAATTAAGCTGTTTAATATATTTAATTCTACTTTTATTCCTTCAGCATTTTCATACACAGTATCAAAATTAATGTAATATGTATAATTTGCAATGCTGCTCCTCATTGTTTTAAACCATTCATTAAAATTTCTTTTCATTTCAATTACTCCTTTTCTTCGAATCTTTTGATTGTTAAATCCAAATATTCTTTGGATTTATCAATTCCAATATACCTTCTATTTAAATTCTTACATGCTATACCTGTAGTTCCACTTCCATTAAATGGATCTAAAATAAGGTCTTCCTCTTTAGAAGCAGCTAATAGTATTCTTTCAAGTAATGGTAATGGTTTTTGTGTCGGATGTTTTCCATACTTCTTTTCTTTTTTAGAAACAAGTGGAATATTCCATACATCCTTCATTTGTTTTCCATCATTAATCTCTTTCATCAATTGGTAATCAAAATAATGATTGCCTTTCTTTTTAGGAGTCAATTGCTTTCTAGCCCATAAAATAGTTTCAGTTGAATGTGTAAAACATCTACAAGCTAAATTCGGTGCTGGATTTGCCTTTGCCCATGTAATGTTATTTATTATTGAAAAACCTTCTAATTCTAAAGCAACACCTATCGAATAGATGTTATGTAAAGTTCCACTTATCCAAAGTGTACCATTATCTTTTAATACTTCTCTACATAATTTTATCCATTTTCTATTAAAAGATAGTTTTTCTTCTGGTGTTACAGTTCTATCCCACTCACCTTTATCTACAGAAACTTGTTTTCCTGAATGACAAGATACACCTCCGTTTGATAAAAAATACGGAGGATCTGCAAATATCATATCTATAGACTTCGGTTCTATTTTTTTTTAAAAGTTTTATTGAATCACCTAAATATAAAGTAAATCCGTCTTCGTTAAAGTATGCTTTATTCATAATTTGTTATGAGCACCTCTTCAACTTCACCGCGTCCGTCAGCCTTTGAATTTATCATTCTTTTAGCAGGAACTACATTTACATGGAAGTCTTTATATAATTCTCTAATAAATTTAGTATTATGATTACTTAGCATAACATAGACACCTTTATCAGATAATTTTTTATAAACATCAGCTAATCTTCTTTGTTCATCTTTTCCAAATGCATTTTTATCATAAGAAGTAAAACTATCTTTATCTTCCCAAGTATCATATGGTGGATCAAAATAAACAAAATCTCCTGCCTTAGCTTTTTTAACTGACTCTTCAAAGTCACAACAAGTTATATTTGCTTTTTTGTTTTTAAAGAACTCTCTTAAATTCATAAAATTTTCTCTATCATAACAGTTAACTGTTTTCTTTTTTCCTGAAGGAACATTGAATAAACCTTTAGAATTAACTCTATATAGTCCATTAAAGCAAGCTTTATTTAAATAAACCATTCTTGCTGCTCGACAATACAAAGGTAGGTCTTTAAAAACATCATCTCTATCCATTTCACGAATCTTATAATAATACTCTTCAGAATGATTAGCCTCATGCTTTTCAAGTTCTTCTTTTAACTTATTAAAAAGTTCATCTTCTTGGAAACATTTATATACTGCTATAAGTTCGTTGTTTGAATCGCTTATTGAGAATGACTTAGGCTGAATCTTAAATAGTAATGCTCCGCCACCTACAAATGGTTCATAGTATTTATTAAATGATTTAGGCATGTGAGAAACTATAACATCAAGTAATTGGGTCTTACCACCAGCCCATTTAACAAATGGATGCAAAAGTAATTTAGTTTTATTACCTAATTTAACAGGTTCTAATCTATGCCCTAGTGAATTTAATATTTTATCAACAGTAACATAAGATACGCCACCTACTTCCCCAGATTCAATTCTTGATATTTGGGCTCTATCGATTCCGCATAGCTTAGATAACTGTTCTTGAGACAAACCAGCTTCTAACCTAAAAGCCTTTATTTGTGTACCAACAACCGAAATATTATCATTCATATTAGAAGACCTCCATTCGTAGCGTATAGTATAGCATATATCCGTGTAAATTTCTACACAAAAGCTACAAAAAGGCACCTCGTTATGAGATGCATTTTTAGCTGTATCATTTAATGTTTTTATTAAAATCTAATGTTTGTTTAATTATACCCATTAAATATGGAATTTCATCATCTGAAGAAATAGAGATATCACATTTTCCATTACCATGTGTTCCAATATTAGTTATATCTCTTGTTCTGTTTTCTGGATCATCTAATTCTTCTTTTTCAATATTAAATGATAATCTTAATTTTGATTTATAAACTTCAGCATCAAAAATATAAAGATTCTCTGTTCTAAAAGCTATATAAACTTTCGTATGCGAAATAGTAAAATTAGCTAACTTTTCACTTTCTTCTACAATCTTATTAAATAAATCTCTAATGCTTTGAGGAGCTTTTCTAAAACTCCAATCATAATCGTATTCTTCAGTTTCCGAGTCATCAGCAATTACCTTAGCTTGATAAATTTCGTTAGTTAGGTCTTCAGGAGCATTTTTAAACTCATTTTCAAAAGTAAGAAAATCATTATTAAACCATGAATCCAAATTGGATAATACGGTATTATAGTATTCATCATCAGAGTGGTATTTATCTCTTGGCTCAGATAATTTTATTCCTCTCATCATAGGATCCCATTTCTTTTTCAAAGCTCTATATTTACCACCAAAATTAGGATTATTAATTGCAAAATTATGCCATTTTTGTCTAATTTCTTGACTTGATGATGGCCCTATTAAAATTGTTATAGAGGCACCTTCATATAATGTATTTGATAATTCATATACAACGAGATCGGTGATTTTGGCCCAAGAGCCATCACCTTTTTCACCAATCTTATTTCTCATTTGCTTTCCCGCAAAATTAATATATGTATTTGTACTTGAAATATTGATAATATCTTTTTGCTTCTCTTCTCTATTCTTTAGATATTGCTTAATTTTTGCAGCTAAAACATTTTTAAAAGCTGTATCACTTTTACTATCTACTTCAATGACAGCGTCAGGATTATCTTTTATATATTCTTTTCTTAGTTGTTCCAAAGAGCTCTCGCTAGATATTGGATAAATCTCTCTATAAGAATTCAAACCATTACTAATACCATATAGTTTAGATATCCATTGAGAAATCTTCAATGTTTCACCATTGAATAAAACAGTATCTTGATCAAGTAATTTAGCCTTACTGGTTTCTCTATATCTTCCCAACACTAATTCATCATCTACATTTATAATTCCCCATTCAATTAATTTATCCATTTTAGCTAAATTTCTATTTTTAACAAGTTGTTTACTATAAAATGCAGAGTCTTCACTTAAATTATAAGGATATAATCTTATTATTTCATTTATTAACTTAGTTGTTCTTGAATCAATTTCATCCTTATTCCACTCAGGTTTATTATATATATCACTATTTAATCTAAATTGAGCTGTATCTTTTAATATTTCTTTTTTATATTCAAATAAATTGTTTAACATTTTTGGATTATCATGCTTAGTAGTTAATGTTAAATTGCCTAGTCTATTAACTTGTTGAGTATATTCCGGCTCATAGATTTTAACTATATCAAACCATTTCTCGCCTTTTTGAGGCATTATATGTTCAATCTGATATCCCATAGTAGATGATGGATATGTGATTTTTTCATTTTCAAATTTATCAAAAATACAATGCAATGCATCCTTAAAATCGTATACATTCATCATATCTAGTTTTTTCTTTAATTCATCATCAGTTGGCATTCTAGAGCCTTTATTAACATTGTCATCAACTATAACAAATCTAACTACATCAACAATATTAGAATAGTCATCATCAACAAGAGACATAATAGGCTTTAATACGGTTGAGAAAAATCTAGAAATCCCACTAGTATCCATTCCAATAATTGCTCTTCTAATAATAAATGAATTAATCACAGTTGTGATGTCTACAAACTGATCAACGGTTATTTCATCAGCTTTATATAATTTCATCATTTCCATCATAAGTGGAGCTGGCATATCTGATTTTATATTTCTAAAATCCTTTAAGCATTTCCACATTTTTTCATTTTTAAAATTAGTTAATGGCTCTTTATAAACTAAATTGTACATATCTGCATATGAAGATACATAATCTATCGCATCTTCGACATCTCTGGCTTTTATTGTGTCGTCAAGCCATTTTCTAAATTCTTCATATACGTCATTTTTCTTTACAAAGTCTCTTAATTGATTCATACAGAAAAATCTAAAGAACAATTCTAATTCTTTTGAATCATCAAATTTAGCCTCGAATGGTTGCCAAGAATTCACGAATACATCGTCTTTTTTCTCATCATCAATGCACATTAACACATAGTTACGAATTAAGTCAGTAGCTAAAAGTTTTTCACCTCTTGCATTAATAGTTTCAAATATTTGTTGTGCATTATCATCTCTATCAAGAGGTACTTCTACAATCAAAAATCTATCTAATGCATCAATTAAATCTGTGATTAAATAATTAGCAACAGTATTCTTAATAAAATTCAAAATATAAACATATGCCTGAGCTACTTTACTATTCTTTTCTTCATCAGATAATTTGTCATATTGTCCCTGTAATATTTTATTAAAAACATCTCTATCTCCCATTAATGGTTCCAACTTAAAATTCTTATTTTTTGCCATCGGGTTATAGTTAACGTTCATACACATTTCTAATTCAAATTGATTTTCCTGATCTTTTTCATCAATAGTCCTTTGCCTTATTGCGGCTATGATTAAGAATAATGTGGTTAAGCGTTGTTGGCCATCAATGACATAGTACTTTTCAGTTTTATCAACTTTACCAGCATTATAATCAATAATAATGCCTAAAAAATGATTTGAATTCTTATTTCCAGAAATAAGATTATAAAAATCATCTAATAATTTTTTTACTTGATTTCTTGTGTCCCATACATAATTTCTTTGATATACAGGAATAACAAATTTTGTATTAGATTGACCTTTAAATAATTCTTTTATCGTATTCCAGCCTGGAGTACTAGAACGTTTAACAGCCATGATTAATCACCTCATTATTTTATGTCTATATTTTTAAAAACATAGCCTTTATCATCAAATTTCATCTTTATGACTTCTGTTGCCACATCTGAACTTTCTATTCCGATAAATATTCTACCATTCTTTTGAGCTTATTGTGGTTCTTATTATCAAAGTAAAGTAAATCATTAAAATGGTAAGACTACTAGATTTATGTTTTGTGCTTCTAACAAGGATAAAAAACTCTGTGAATCTGAAGCATATAAAGTTCAAGAACTAAATAAAATATTGGCTAAGTTAATATCTACTTTAAAAGATGATAAGGATAATTTTAAAATGTTCTTATATAGTTCTTTCAGATTAGCTGACGAAGATTCTATTAAAAATAAAATTAATGAGCTCACAAATGAAATTAATTCATTAAGTTTAAAATATAGAGCTAACCAAAATTCAGGTAATAAATTTTTAATGATGGCTTCAAATAATTATTTAGAAAAAGCCATAAAACTAGCTGAAGAAAAAAATATATTAGTTGTGCCAATTGCTTCTTCTATAAATACAGATAGAAAAATAAAGAATTTTATCAATATCTTAGAGAATCTACCTACTGATGAAAAGGATATTGAATCATCAAATTTTAAAGAATTATTTTCAAATGCTGTTATAGTAAATCAAAGCTTAATATATTTTATTGTAGGAGGGCAAGCATCATACATATCAAAAGAGCCAAAACTCTTATATGAATTTGAACATGAATACATTATTAGAAAAACAACATTTAAAACTAAATATGGAATAATCATTAGTAAATGGCCTTAAGTTTCATAATAATGATTCTTAAGGCTTTTCTTATTCTTATTTTAGTTCAAATCCTCCGAGGACAGAGTGCTGGATTGAACTAATAAAATAATCAAATTTCATAATATTTTTTGTTTAAGTACTGTTTAAGATAATTACACTGGAATAATAATCTTAAAAATCGCCAAAATAATGGCTAAATTCCCCTAAAAAAGAAAAATCTCTATTATTCAGAAGAATAATAGAGAGTATGTTCTTAATGGTGGAGCTGACGAGAGTCGAACTCGCTACCCTCTGCGTGCAAAGCAGATGCTCTCCCAGTTGAGCTACAGCCCCATTTGTCGACGGCTATGTATTATATCAAATCTTTTTAAAAAGAAAAGAGTTATTTTTATAAAAGTGAGGAATATAGGTTTATGAGGTCTTCTCCTTCAAATTTTAAACAGAGATTTAAGGCTTCTTTTAAATCCATCCACTTCAAAGAAGTGGATTCACCATCTGTTATCTTTTCCTTTTGTCCTTTGGTCGGATATGCTAAATAGGCAAATACTATGGTGTGTGCTTTATCTCCGTTAGGCCAGGAGAAGTTGAATCTTTCTATAAAGCCCAAGTTTTTAACGATATGTACATCTAAGCCTGTCTCTTCTTTAGCTTCTCTAAGAGCTGTTTGCTCAATTGTTTCGTCTAATTCCTGGCATCCACCAGGAAAAGCATGCATCCCATTGTCTGTTCTTGTCTCTACCAAGACTTTTCCATCTTCTCTTTGAATCAAGATCGAGGCACAGGTAATAAAAATTCTTTCGTGACCGACCTTGCTTCTTATAAATTTGATGTAATCCATATTTACATCCTCACTTTCATGAAGACATTCTTTAAATTTTCATCACTTTTTATCTTATAAGGAACATAGTCTTCAGTATATCCTTGCCAATATCCATTTTTATCCTTAGATTCAAAAAGAACGGTTCTCTCCTGTCCTTTTATAGATTCCTTGTATTTCTCTGCTTCTTCGTTTGACAATGCTATTAATCTTTTTGCTCTATCATGAGCTATATTTCCATTTATTTGATTCTTCATCTTTCCTGCTGGTGTGAATGGACGAGGAGAATATGGAAAGACATGAATCTTCATAAATTCGACTTCTTTGCATATGTCATATGTGTTTTGGAAATCTTCCTCGGATTCACCAGGGAATCCCACGATTACATCAGTAGATAAGGCTAGGTTAGGAATCTTTTCCTTTAATCTTCTCACAGTGTTCATATATAACTTTGAATCGTATCTTCTTCTCATAGCTTTGAGGATTTGATCACTTCCAGATTGCAAAGGAAGATGGATATGTGGAACAATTGATTTGGAGTTTTTCATGAATTCCAGGAATTCATCACTTACTCTGGTCGGCTCTATGGAAGATATTCTAACTCTACAATCAGTTCCACAGATATCATCTATGTCTTTTAACAATTCGACAAAGTTATATGTCGGATTGTCGGGATCGACATAGCAATCCGTGTCGATTCCAGTGATGACTATTTCATGGAAATTGTTCCTTACTAATGTTTGTACTTCCCTAAGTATAGATACTCTATTCCTGCATCTGGATTTTCCTCTCACGAAGGGAATGACGCAAAAAGTACAAAATCCATCGCATCCATCCTGAATTTTGACATAGGCCCTACTTTCGGTGTAGAAATTTTGAATTATCAAGGGCTCATAGAAGAAGGTTCTAGTATTTTTCGCTATTTGGAAATAGTGAAAGTCAGGATCAGATACAGCTTTTTCTATATTTGCTGGTATGTCTATTCTTCCTTCAGTTCCCACCACTATTTTTATTTGAGGAATTTCCTTGAACTTAGAATATGATAGTTGTGAGAAACAGCCCATTATGACCAGCGTTGCATTAGGATGATCTCTGACTATGTCATGGATTCTCGTAAGACATTTTCTTTCGGCTGTAGCTGTTACTGCACAAGTATTTAAAACATATATGGCTGGATTTTCTTCCGTATGTATATAACCCATCCTTTCCAATGCTTCTCTCACAGCTTCAGTTTCATAGAAATTGACTTTGCATCCGAAAGTTATCGTTTTAAATGTCTTTTTGGTCATCTTTATCATCTTCTTCCTCTATTTCTATTTCTTTCTTTATTTCCTTTTCAGCCTTTTCCAAGGCTTTGCTTTCTTTTCTTTGTGTCTTTATTTCTTCTTGTTTCAAGTAGCTATACAATTTAAAAGATATGAAACCCAAAGAAAATAATGAATCTATGAATTTTATTTTATCGAATGAATAGTAAGTCTCTACTAATTGCTTTATTCTATCAAGAAGATGCTTTCTATTTTGAATCTCTAAGAATTGGTCGAAATATGGGATTGCTCTTTCCAATGTTCCTTGATCAGTTACTATATAGATTGTGTCGACTTCTAAGTCGACAAAGGCCATAGAATCGCCCATTGGGCTTTTCATGACTGGAATCCAATTCGTAAACATCGAATCGAACAATCTATATCCATACTTTTCAAATGGGTTCTCATAGAATGATGAAAATGTCTTTTGAGTTCTTAATGCTCTATAAGGAAGATCAGCTAAAGATTTTGTATCTATGACATAATGTTTGTTTATGGTCTTAGAAAAGAAAGGCAAAGCAATGTAATCATCGCCATTTTTCATATAAGTCAAATGCTTTAAGTAGGATGGCAATGTAGTCAATCCTGTCTTCTTAGCTAAAGAAGCTTTGTTTTCCAAGAATTTCTTGTTCATCAAACCTTTGATTATTATGTTTGCTTGAATTACTTCAAAATTAGTTCTAGCTTCTTGGTAGTGATGAGTTTCTTGAAATAGTGCTAAATAATTAGAATGAAGATCGAAGAATCTTTTAGCTCTGGTGTCTTCGATGTCCTTTGGAATGGCGTAAAACAAATAATTGAATAGATTGAACTTCATTAAAGAACACCCCTTATTTAGGTTTCTATTCTATCACGCTTAATTACAAGTTTCTCCTGTTTTTTACTTTTGAAATAATCCATTACTAATTTTTATAAGAAAAACAGGAGGTCAAATTGATGAAAAAGACTAAAGCTTTACTTAGGATGGAAGAACAAGCACAAGAAACATTGCTCGATAAAAAGAATTTGGTTTCATGTGCTTGTATCTCAGTAAGAAGGGATTATGGAAATCCCTCATTGCTATCTGTGTTTTTACTTTTGAACATAGCTGTATTGGAGCATAACCCATTTGCATATAAGGATTTGTCCAAAGCTTTTTCTTTGATTGGAATGCAGAATATTTCTTTGTTTTTAACTAAGTTTGAAGAGACTAAGAGGATAGGTGCCTAACAATACTTTTACTTAGTATGTGGTCTATGTTGTAAAATAGAAGTGTGGATCTATTATATTCATTTTCAGTTCATGACATTGTGGATTCTATACTCAGGCAAGGGAGTATAGATACTAGAATCTTCAATTCGGAAACTATGCAAGAAGGCACTAGAATGCATAAGAAGATTCAAGATTCTTCTGGAGGAAACTATATTCCAGAAGTTCCTTTGGAGACCACATTTGATAATGGTGATATCGTTCTTGATATTCAAGGCAGAGCTGACGGCATAATTCATAACATTGACGGTTCTTTAACAGTTGATGAAATAAAAACCACTGTCGAAGATTTGGAGAAGTTCAAGGACGAAAATATAGTTTGGCATCAAGGTCAGGCAAAAATGTATGCGTGGATGATTTTTAGAAACAGCAACGATCATACTAAATCGATAAAAGTTCGTGTCTCTTACTATAAGCAAGGCCATATCAAAGATAAACTTATAGTGGAAGAAGATTTTACATTTGATGAATTAGATAGGTTTGCCAACGATTTAATTCATGAATTTATAGCTAGACTCAAAGAAAAAGGTCAACATAACTTGTCTAGAAACAAATCCATCGATTTCCTAGAGTTTCCATATAAAGAATATAGACCTGGTCAGCAAGACTTGATAGCTTTTTCTGATCGAATTCTTTTAGAAGAATCAAAAGGTTATGTCGAAGCACCTACAGGAATAGGAAAGACTGTCTGTGTTTTATATCCTTTCATAAAAAACTTTAAGGAAGGAAAGACTTCTAAAATATTCTATTTGACTTCTAAGAACTCCATAAAGAGACAAGCATTGAAGACTGTTGATGCTTTGGTAAAGGAAGGTGCTGATCTAAGATGTGTTGCCATTACTGCAAAAGAGACTATTTGCATGAATGATGAGGGTTTCAAAAAACACTGCAACCCTGATGAATGTCCTTTTGCCAAGGATTATTATTCAAAGATATACAAAGTCATAAGGCAAGCTTTGAGTGAGAAAAACATCTTTGATGAAGATGACATCAAAGAAATAGCTATGAAGAATACGATTTGTCCTTTCCAGTTGTCGTTGGATTTAGCCGTCAATTCCGACATTTGCATTTACGACTATAACTACGTCTTTGATCCTGTAGTTGGCAATCCAGAAATTATGGATTCGAATTTGCCTTTACCTTATACTTTGTTAGTCGATGAAGCTCATAATCTTCCCTCTAGAGCTAGAGAAATGTATTCTGCTAGGTTGGATAGAGAATTCTTTATGAATGTTTATACTGAATTGACTGGAAGAAAGACTTCAAAGTTAAAATCAGCCATAGTCGATATCATAAGTTGGTTTGATATGCGAAAATCTGATAAGGATATCGAGATATTGAACGAAGTTCCTGATGATTTCATCACTTTATTGAAAGGATTCCAGGAAGAGGGTTTGAATTTGGAAAAGAAGCCTGATGCCAAATATCCAGATAGCTATGTCTCATTGAAATCAGCTGTAAAAGGTTTTCTTAAATTACCTTTGAAAGGAAAGGAAAACTATTCTTACGATATAACCTATTACAATGGGAAAGCCGAGGCTATTCATATATTCTGCTTGGATGCTTCGGAATATATCAGAGATATCAGCGATAGATTCAATGCCACTTTATTCTTCTCCGCTACTTTGTCTCCGGTAGATTATTACATCAGTCTGTTGGGTGGAACAAAAGATGACGAAGTGAACAAGTTACTAAATCTCCCATCTCCTTTTGAAAGAAGGAATAGATTGGTTATGGTAGATTCTGTTCCATCTCTTCGCTATGCCGATAGGAACATCTCGCTTCCTAGAGTGCTGAATTCTATTTATCAGATGGTCAGAGAAAAGAACGGAAACTATTTTCTTTATTTTCCATCGTATGAATATATGCTGATGGCTTATGAGAGGTTTGAAGGATTAGGTGAATTTGTTTGTATCAAGCAAGAACGAAACATGACGCCTAGTGAAAGAATTGGATTTTTAGATGAATTTGAGGAAGACCCCTTGAGAACTCATCTAGGATTCTTAGTCCTAGGTGGCGTATTTGGAGAAGGTATAGAATTAAAGCTCCATGCCTTGAATGGAGTTGTTATAGTATCTACTGGTATTCCTGGTATAGGATATGACAATGATAGATTGAAACAATATTATGCAGGTAAGGGATTTAACGGATTTGACTATGCCTATACCTATCCAGGATTCAACAAAGTAATACAAGCTGCAGGAAGAGTGATAAGGAATGTAGATGATAAGGGTGTTATACTCTTTATAGATAGGCGATTTGGTCATTCTAACTATAGAAAACTACTCGATGAAGTCTATCCTGATAGAATATATGTAAGTTCTCCACAAGAGGTTAGAGAAGAGACGATGAAGTTTTGGAAAGAGAGGAGCTGAATATGGATTACCCACAAGATCACATCAGAAATTTTGCTATCACTGCTCATATAGATCATGGAAAGACTACACTTTCAGATCGTATTTTGGAGATGACTGGAGCAGTTCAAGAAAGAGAATTGTCCACTCAAATGCTAGATGATCTTCCTTTGGAGCAAAGACGTGGAATCACAGTCAAGTTGAACGCAGTTAACTTGGATTACAAAGCTAAGAACGGGGAGCATTATTTGTTCAACCTCATCGATACTCCGGGACATGTCGATTTCACTTATGAAGTTTCACGCTCTCTTTCTTGTTGTGAAGGCGCAATTTTATTGGTCGACGCTACCCAAGGAGTTCAGGCTCAAACTTTGGCCAATGCCTATTTGGCATTGGATGATAATTTGAAGCTGCTTCCAGTTATCAACAAAGTAGATTTGGCAACTGCTGATCCTGAGATGTGCAAAGAGGATTTGATCGAGACTTTGAATATAGATCCTGATGATTGTATGATGGTTTCCGCTAAAACTGGTCTTGGTGTTGGAGACTTGTTAGAAGCGATAGTCCAGAGACTTCCTGCACCTAAAGGTGATAGAAATAAACCCTTGAAGGCAATGATATTCGATTCCAAATTTGATCCTTATCGTGGAGTTGTTATCCTTTTAAAGATTGAGGAAGGCACTGTTAAACTTGGCGATAGGGTTAAGATGATGTCAAGTCCAGATGAGACTTATGTTGTTCAAGAGCTAGGCTTTAGAACACCTAAGGAGCAAAAGAGAAATGTCCTTTCGGCAGGAGAGGTCGGATATCTTTGTGCTCAGATAAAGGATATTAAGAAAGTAAAAGTCGGTGATACTTTGACCAATGCCGATGTCCCTGCTAGTAAACCATTGGATGGATTTAGACCTATGATGCCTATGGTTTATTCCGGTTTGTATCCGACTGATAATAAAAACTTTGAAAAGTTGAGGGAAGCATTAGAAAAATTATCATTGAACGATGCGGCTCTCGTATATGAACCTGAAACATCTGTGGCTTTGGGGAGTGGATTCCGTTGTGGCTTTTTAGGACTACTTCATATGTCTGTCGTTCAGGAAAGATTAGAAGAAGATTATGATCTGGATTTGATTTGCACTGCTCCTTCCGTCGTTTATGACATCACTTTGACTAATGGTAAACAAATGTTGATACAAAATCCATCCGACTTCCCATCTGATCCTTCTTTGATAAAGAAAGCTAGTGAGCCTTTTGTGAAAGCTGAAATCATGACTCCCCAAGACTATGTAGGACCTTTGATGCAGTTATGTGAATCTAGACGTGGAGAATATCAAGGAATGGATTATATCGACACTAAACGTGTATCGTTGAAATATATTCTTCCTTTGAGCGAAGTCATCTTTTCATTCTTCGATAGATTGAAATCATTATCTGCCGGTTATGCTTCTTTGGATTATCAGCCTATTGGATATAGAGATTCGAAATTAGCTAGAATGGATATTCTTCTCAACAATGAAAAAATAGATGCTTTGACGACTGTTGTGTTTAGGGATACAGCATATCCTAAGGCTAGAGCTATAGTCGACAAGTTGAAGGATGTCATTCCTCGTCAGCAATTTGAAATTCCAGTCCAAGCTGCTATAGATTCTAAAGTCATCGCTAGAAGCGATATCAAGGCTGTTAGAAAAGATGTTCTCGCAAAATGTTATGGTGGCGATATCTCAAGAAAGAAGAAACTTTTGGAAAAGCAAAAAGAAGGAAAGAAGCGAATGAAGGAATTCGGTAAGGTTTATGTTCCTCAGGAAGCCTTTATCGCTGTTCTTTCAGTCGATCCTACTGATGTAAAGAAGTAATTTCTCGGTTTATCTATGTTGCACACACAAATTTAAAATTAGTAGTAAAATAGTAGTTAGTTGATGGAATTTAGAGGATTTGAACATGTATGAAGAATTGAAACGTGCTAGTATTTTTAGTGACAAAGAATATTTGTCCCTTGATGAACTCAAGGCACGTTTTAATTTGCCTGATATTACTCCTACATGGGAGAAGGTTAAGGAATACCGCTCATTATTTAGATATGATTTAGCAATAAAAACTCCAGAGAAGAATCCTTACTATATAACATTGAATAGATTGGTGTTGAATAAAGTCTCTTCATTGGAAAGAAAGTTCTTTTTGATATGCGCTAAGTTTTCTGGACTATCAAAGAAAGGCCAGAAGAAATTTAACAATGAATCATTAAAACTTGGATTGAGATGGATTAGCGATAATTATAGACTTGGACTTTCTAACATCGACATCTCTTCCATTGTTAATGGTCAGTATAATTCAGATGAACCTAAGCTAAAAATATTAAAGAATTATTTGAAGATGTCCGAAGGATTAAATAATATATGTTCCTTAGATTATTCTAATCTTTTGAATAATATAAACAATTATTTATTAGGATATTTAGATCAGACTAGGCTTCAATATAGAAATATAGATGAGAAAGGCAATGATTTTCTTTCAAATAAAGATTTGCTTCAAGGTGAATTGAATGATTTATTAATTTTTTTAAATGGTAATGAATCTATTTCATTTATCTTGAAGGTTATAGCTTTCTTATATCAGTATACTTACTTATGCCCATGCTCTTATTTCAATCAAGAGACTGGAAGTTTGTTGACCAAGTGTTATTTATCTTCAACTATATTTCCAAATTCCGGCCAATGGTTTCCAACGGAAAGCCTGTACTTTTCTTTTAGTGGAAATATGTTAGATAGAGCTAAGCTTTCATTGAAGACTGGTGATTTGACTTATTTTGTCATCTCTAGCCTAGATTTGCTTGATATGAATCTAAGCAATATTGAGAGAAGCTTGAATGATATTGAAGAAAATGATGTCTCAGATAAAATTGCTGAAGAAGAAAATTTGAAGAATGTCAATTCCTCTAGTTTCTTGATTAAGGAAGGCTCGATTGGATATAAAAAATTTGATTCCATGGCACCTAAAGCTGAGAATTTCAATGATGATGAAGTTTATCACATGGGTGAAAATAACATTACTATGGCTAGTGTTTCTTCTTATTCTACTAGTAAATATCCTAAAGAAAACCAAAATAGCAATTCTCCATTGAATGATGAGATTGTTAAACTTATGGAAAAGCATCCGGTTTTGAAATGGGCTACTGCTCATTTCTATGTAACCCATAGAACTATAGGCAGCTTTTATACGATCAGTCAATTTAAGATATTCGAAAATGTCGCTTATGAGACTGCTAGAACTTCAATGGATTTATTGGCTAATCTCGGATTCTATAAAAAGAGCAAAACTGCCAAGAAGTTCATCTATTCACCGATTCCTAAAGGAGTGATTTAATTTATGAATTCAGCTTTAATTATTATATTGTGCGTTGTCTTTGTAATCGTGTTGGTAGTTGCTTGTGTTTATTTTCTTGTGCCATCTATTAGAAATAGAGATAAAGGAAAAAAAGAAACTGTTCAAGAAATCGCAGAAAAAGAAGTTAATAACATGATTGTGACAAGTGTGAAGCAGCAAATTGGTGACCCTAAAAAAGATGTGGAAGATGAGAAAGTAAAGAAAGCTTTAGATTACTTGGAAAAGCTTGAAACAGATAAGAATATAATCTTTAACGACAAGGAATTGCCTTATATAATTCTTCAGCTTGTCGAATTTGATAGTAAGGAATTCTAAATGATGGATAAGCCAAAAAGCTTATATGTTCATATTCCTTTTTGTAGACATTTTTGTGCGTATTGCGATTTCCCTAAAGTATTGTTGAGTACTGGCTTTTCTAAGAAATATACTACTGCCCTTTTAGAAGAAGACAAAAGATATGTCGGATTGAATTTTGATACTATTTATTTAGGTGGTGGTACACCTTCATGTATTCAAAGAGAAGAATTGAAATATCTTTTGAATGAACTTGTCTTAAGACATGGTCAACCTAAAGAATTTACAATTGAATGCAATCCGGAAGATGTAGATGATTCCTTTGCTAAATTAATTAAGGGATGTGGAATAAATAGAGTTAGTTTAGGTGCTCAAAGCACGGACGACAATCTTTTAAAAGATTTAGGAAGAACACATAGGTTTAGTGATGTTATAAGGAGTGTTAAAATACTTCAAAGCAATGGAATTAATAATGTCAGCTTAGATTTTATCTATGGTTTTGAAGGTCAAAAAATAGATGATATCGATAACGATATCGATAATGTTATCGCATTGAATATTCCACATGTTTCTTTTTATTCATTGCAAATAGAACCGAACACCATGTTTGCAATCAAACACAAAAATGAACCGGATGGTGATTTGTTGGCTGATTATTATGAACATATAGTAAAAAGGCTAGAAAAGGCTGGTCTCTATAGATATGAGATTAGTAATTTTGCAAAGCCATCATATGAAAGCAAGCATAATCTTTGTTATTGGTTATCCAACCCTTATGGTGCTATTGGAATGGGTGCTACATCTTTTGAAGATAACACTAGAATAACAAGGACTAGATCTATAGAAAAGTATTTGAATGGTCAATATTATTGGAAAGAAGAAAAAGAAGACAGCCATGATCTTGAATTTGACTTTTTAATGCTAAATCTTAGATTGACCAGAGGATTTAGACTCGATGAGTTTAAGAAAAGATTTGGTAAGGATTTCTTAGTAGCTTATAAGGATAAGATCGACTTACTAAAAGATGAATTCATAATACAAGATAAGACTGTAAAGGTTAAACCTGAAAAATTATATGTATTAGATTCAATTCTAGTAGATTTATTGAATTTTTAATTGAATTTACTCATTATTATTCACCTCCAATACTCATATTGATTGGAGGCTTTTTTATGAGAAAAATAATATTGTTATCTGTCTCTTTAGGATTGATAGAAGTCAATCCTATTCCACAAAATAGAATCTTTTTCGATGCTACACGGAATATTGATGGTGTTTTATTGAGTGTTAAGACCACTTTAGATTCAAATTTGATTTTTAGTGAGATGAATTCTGTAGATTTAAAAGCAAATGAATGGATTGAAATAACGATTCAAAAATGGAAATTTCAAGATTCGAGTATTAACTTTTATATAGATTCATTAGCCGGTAGAATTAACTATATATTGAATCCGTTGATTTCAATCGGTAGTGAAGGATTCTATGAAAATGACTTGCTTAGGAATGATGATAAACCCATAATCAAGGAAAAATTGACATTATCTTTTTCAAATGATTATTGTTTAGATATTGATGATAGTTTGTTCTATTTAAATTATAAAGTAAATGATAGATTCATTGATGCTTGGAGTAATAAATATGTTTTATTAGGAATTTCAAATAACAAAGTTGAAGGTGGTAGATTTGATATGAGTAAAGGCGGGGTTTTACTCGATATAAAAAATCAAGATGATAGCAACTTTGATTTTGATTCTTCAATCAAATTCAAAGAATCGATAAGAGACGCACCAGCCAAGTTATTTATTGAAGGAATAATCGACATAAAAGCTGATTTTATATTTAAACCATATACTTTGTTTGGAATGGAAGGAAGGTTTAATTTATATGAAAAGTAAGTTTTTTGTCTTTGTTTCTTCTTGTATATATTTATTATCTTTTATGACTATATACAATATTAAAAATAACGAATATGAATATAGAAGAATAAATTTAAATCTTAAATCAATAGGTGAAAAATGCTTTATTGAATCCTTGGATTTCAATAAGAGTAATCAATCTTTTGAAATTCACCACAATAGATTTGAGTTACTTATGAATAATTACATTTCTGATTTAAAAGATGGATATGAGTATTCTTTTCTCTTTAATGTATTTGAAAATAAAGAAATAAAGATAGATTATTTTTCTTTTTTAAAAGAAGAAGCTTTTTATAGTTTCACTCAACGTTTATGGGTGGGAAAGGATTAAACTATGAATAAAAATAAAAAGAAAATGATTAGGCTTATCAAGTGTTGTTGGAAAGATTTGTTGTGTGGATTGATAGTCAGCTTTTCTCTTTTTGTCTTCGACAATTCAATAGCGATGTTTTTATTGTTTCTAATTATTTCAATAGTTACATCAATCTCTATGGGCTTTTATAGACTAAAGAAGATGGATAGCAGTAAAGATAATATGATTGATTGCTCAGTAGCAATAAGATTTGGTTTGATATTATCTAAGGCAGATGATATCGATAATGCTATTAAGGAGTTTGGCAAAGAATGTCAGTCTTCTAGTTTGATTTATCAAACCATAATGAATAAAGAATTTGATTCGTTGATTTCTTATAAGGAAATAGGTGAAATTACTAAAGACATGATCGAATGCCACAACAATAAAAATAATGATGGAATAAGATTAAATATAACCAAGTTAATCGATATCGAGAATCAAAAAGAACAAACCTTTAAAACTACAGAAGACATGCGTAGTACAGGATTGATAATGTCTTTGTGTATATCGATACCTTTGATGTTTTTCCCTGTAATAACATTGATCAATGAAACTCTTTCTAATGTTGAATGGCTAGGTTTAGTGTTGGAACTGATATCAATTATATTTTTTGAGATAGTTGAGTTGTATGGGAGCAACCTCCATGAAAAGAAAAGGAGACTTGTATAATGAAATACAGTAATTTGAATCTTAAAAACAAAAACAAAGTATTGAAATATTCTTCATTATCTTTATTAGTGATGGGATTGATATTGATAGTTGTTTTGAAGCTTTATTTCGAATGCTCCAATTTTTTGGCATTGGGAATTTTCTCTATATTTTTATTATTCGGGCTTTTAGGTTATTGGTACTTCGATAAGAAAGAAAAAGGAAAAGGCTCTATAAGCGATATGCAAATCAAAGAAGCATTGAAAATTATAGGATCTAAACTTGAATGTGGATCATCTTTAGTCGAAGCAACTGAATCATTAGATTCCCAAGTTTTGGATGTGATAAATAACTATTTGGAAGATGGGACAGGGTTTATTAATAATTCCAAATACAAGTATTGTTTTGATTTGTTAAAAGAAAATAAAAACGAGAAGAACTTGACGATCATTGGCAGCATTATTCAGGGAAAGACTAAAGATAATGAGGTCAAATCCAGAAAAGAACTCGGATATTTAGGTTTGGCTTTCTTATTCATAGAGATGATTTTAGTTTTTATAGCCATTTTTATATTCAAACAATGAAAAGCAAAGCTTTATTTCTTTTGTATTCTTTCTTGATCGTTTTTTCTTTTCTAGCTTCTATCGATGGTATGCAAATCAATTATTTGGAATCAGATTTCTTTCAAAGCTACTATAAAATTCAAAATCATATAAGAAGTGGAAAAAATATAAATGATGTTAATTTAAATAATGATATGTTTATAAGCGAATATTATTTAAAAGATGGGTTGGTAGAGTTTAAAATCGAAAAGACAGTTCATTTTTGTTTGCTCGGAAAGAGAAAAATCGAAAAAACATATGTTGTTTATTTGAAAGATTATTTGTTTCAACCTTCTTAGACTTGAACATAAATAAAAGAAGCATAAAATATGTATGCTATTTATTTAAAAGAATAAAGGAGAAAATTTATGATAGATATTTTTGATGATTTGAACAAACGTGGATTATTGGATAGTTATTCAGATAAAGAAAAGATTAGAGAATTGCTCAAGACTCCACAAACAATCTATTGTGGATTTGATCCTTCAAACAAGTCGATGCAATTAGGAAACTTCATCATGATTCATATTTTGTCCAAGCTTCAAAAAGCTGGTCATAGAATCATTGCTGTCGTCGGCGGTGCAACTGGTATGATTGGAGACCCTTCGGGAAAGAAATCCGAGAGAAGCTTTTTGGAACCCGAACAAGTAAATTACAATGTTGAGTGCTTAAAAAAACAGCTTTCAAAATATTTGGACTTCTCTGATCCTAACAAAGGTATTTGTGTCAATAATTATGATTGGTGGTCAACTACAAACGTTCTCACTTACTTACGTGATTTTGGAAAATTGATGCCTATCAACTATATGTTGGCAAAAGAAATAGTCAAATCTCGTTTGGAAGTTGGAATTTCATATACAGAATTCTCGTATATGATCCTTCAAGCTGGTGATTTCTGGAATTTGAGATCAAAATATGGTTGCGTAATGCAAATCGGTGGTGGTGATCAATGGGGTAATCTAACTACTGCATTGGATTTTGTTAAAAAGAAGGAAGGGGAGAAATGCCCTTGCCAGGTCTTCTCTGTCAAATTGATTTGTGATTCTAACGGAAAGAAGTTTGGAAAGAGCGAAAAAGGTGCTTTGTTCCTCGATCCTTCTATGACTTCTCCTTTCAACATCTATCAATACTTCATCAATGTAGCTGATAACGATGTCGGAAGATATCTCTATATTTTTGATGATCGTCCCTTGGAAGAACTCGATGCTATTGTTGCTGAACACATGCAAGCTCCAGAAAAGAGAATGGGTCAAAAAACTTTGGCCTATTCGGTCACTTCTCTCGTACATGGAAAAGAAGCTGCCGATGAGTGTGTGAAGATGACTGAAGCTATCTTTAGTGGCGATTTCAAGAATCTTAAAGAGCAGTCTTTGTTGGACTTAGCTAGTTCTTTAGATGCTATTGAAGTTGAGCCTGGTATGAATTTAGTCGATGCTTTGATAGCTACAAAATTAGCTTCTTCTAAGCGTGAGGCTAGGGAATTCTTAAAAGGAAACGCTGTAAGTTTGAATGGAGAAAAGGTGGTCGATCCAAATATGATATTAGATGGATCTAACGCTTTAGATGGAAAAGTTTTCTTCTTAAAACGCGGAAAGAAGAATAATGCTGCTATCATTTTGAAATAATGTTAAAAAGCTAACGTAAAAAGGATTGGAAATCTAATTCCAATCCTTTTTTTATTCAAAAACAATAACAATTAAGCTTCTTTTGTTGTCTCGCCCATTGAATAAGTGATTGTTGCAGTGGCATCACATTTAATCGACTCTGTATCAGGTACTTTTGTATTTGTTGTTGTTGTATTTGGAAGTGTATAGTCATAGACATAATTGAAGGTTAAGGTGTAATCGATGGTGGCATCAACTCCGCTTGTTAAACCTAATTCGTTGACAGTTATGTATCCTGATATCCCTGCACCACTTCCTACGAAGTCTTCAAATGTAATAGCTGGGGGTATTAGTATCCCCTGTTCCTGCATCACCGCTGTTCTGAATCCCTGCCAATAATGCTTCTAATGCAGCTGTAAGTACTGAGGCTGGAAAATCGAATTCGATTTTCATAATATTCTCAGTCATTGAAAAATTTAATTCAGCCTTATCTTCACCTTCATATGAATCAATAGCTTTTGCCATAGAATCAATGTCTTTGGATGTCAAAACGACTAAATCTTCTTCTTTTAATGTTTGTGTTGTGGAACCCTTTCCAACTTTTTGGTCGAGCTGAGTCAATAGCTGAGTCAATATAGGACCCTCACATTTTTCGAGGTCATAATTTATTACAGCTTCGCCTTGATTGTATTTCTCTGCTACCTTGTCTTGTGAATAATGAGCATCTGCATATGTTTTAGCTTCTTCAACAGTCAATTTGCCATCTTCTTTTGGCTGGTTTGGAGCAACTGTTGTTCCGCTAACTCCATCTGTACAACTTGCAAGACTTCCTACCATCATCAATGCAATAAAACCTGCTTTTAATAATTTTTTCATAATTACATTTCCTTTTCTTTCAAAAATAATTATAACATTTTTTATTTATTTAAGAAGTTTAATATTTTTTCTTTTTCATTTGAATCTAAAGTAATCTTGGTTCTATCCAAAGCTGAAAGAAAATCATTCATTCTTTCTTCATATGAGGAATCAATTGTATTCATTATTGAATAAAATTCAGCTTGTTTTTCTTTGAAGTAATCGTATCCTTCTTTAGTTAACAAGTCATTATGGATATTTAAATCATTTCTTATGTAGAATTCAACGTTTTCCTGGGAATTCTTTATTAATCTTGGTATTGGAGAGGCTATTGTTAAAACTGTTGGATCTTCTTTACATGAAGTAATCAATATTTTTGTATTCTTGTTTTTCTTGACCTGATTTGCAGCACTGACAAAGGCAGATGGACCTTGAAATAGAAATATCATTGGTATACCGACAATATATAAAAAGCTAGTTAAGAATTTTCCTAATATGGATTGACCTAAGACATAGGTGGAAAGAACAGGCTTGCCTGCTGGACTCCTTGCTATTACCTTGCTAATTTCTTTATGCTTTCCTAATACTGACAAGACACTATATCCACCCCATGAATGCCCATAGAGGTATATAGGTCTTCCTTCAAATACTTTTGATTCTTTTATTGAATTGAGCACACTATCCAAGGTGATACGTCCAAAATGAATGCCTCTTTGCTTACTCCCACCAGACATTCCAGTGCCGAATTGATCGAAAGCGAAGACTTCAAATCCATCTTTAGTTAGAATGCCTATATCTAATAAATAAGAAAGGTGCGTTCTCCCATAGCCTGCTGACATTATTACAATTGGTTTCTTTTTTATGGAATTATCTTTTGGTGAATAGATGAACCCTCTCACTTCTTTATCAAAATCCGGCAATTTCTTTTTGATTTTGAAAGAAAGAGGGATTCTAGTAGTCCATTCTTCAATATCTTCAAACTGAATTTTTATAGGATCGTTGATTTCGTAAGTTCTAGCATTCCAAATAGCCTTATAACCTATATAAGAACAGATAGAAGAGATTAGTAATATTCCAAATATTACTGAAAAGATAGAAATTAATGTAATAGTTAATGCGTTCATATTTGAAATTATAAAACACTAAAGTGGGTTTGAAATAAGTTTTATCAAAATTAGCACTCTCTACTTGACATTGCTAATTTTCTAGATAAAATGATACTTGAGAGGTTGAAAGATGACCTCAGAGGAGGTGCTTTATGGCTGATACATCTAATCAATATACAAAGAAGACAATTGAGGCTTTGACACTAGCTAAGCAACTTGCTAGCAAATATCAAGCTCCTGAAGTTGGTGTTGTCCATGTCCTAAGAGCTTTGTTTGATCAACCTGATTCTTTCTATGTGAGAATTTTGGAGAAGCTCGATATAGATCCTAAACAGGTAAGTCAAATGATCGATTCCTTCATGAACAGCGTGAATAAGGTCCAAGGTGGAGCTGATATTGGATTTTCATCCGATCTTGAAAAGATGATTGAAAAAGCTAGAGATATCGAGAAATCGTTCGATGATGAATATCTTTCAGTAGAACATCTATTGCTTTCTCAATTCGATATCAATTCTTCAATTGTGAGAAATTTATCCAATATTCCTTCTTATGATAGAAAAAGTTTTGAAAAGGCTATTCGTTCAATAAGAGGATCTTCTAGGGTTACATCAGACACTCCTGAAGATACATATGAAGCATTGCCTAAATATGGAAAAGATTTGGTTAGCGAAGTAGCTAATGGAAAAATAGACCCTGTCATAGGAAGAGATGATGAAATCAGAAGGGTTATGACTATTCTAGCTAGAAAGACTAAAAATAACCCTATTCTTGTCGGTGATCCTGGGGTAGGAAAAACGGCTATTGTTGAAGGATTGGCGTGGAGAATATTCAAGGGTGATGTTCCTGAATCATTGAAGGATAAGACTATTTGGAGCTTGGATGTCGGATCCTTAATTGCCGGTGCTCAATATAGAGGCCAGTTTGAAGATAGATTGAAAGCTGTAATGAAGGAAGTCTCTAAGAGCAATGGAAAGATCATACTTTTCATCGATGAAATTCATACACTGATCGGTGCTGGTGCAACTGGTGAAGGCTCGATGGATGCAGCAAACATTTTAAAGCCTGCTTTGGCTAGAGGTGAATTGCATTGTATCGGTGCTACGACACTGAATGAATATAGAAAGTACATCGAAAAGGATCCTGCATTTGCTAGACGTATGCAGCTTGTAATGGTGGATGAACCTACCATTCCAGATACTATCGCAATATTGAGAGGCTTAAAGAACGCTTATGAAAGTCATCATGGTGTTCAAATAACTGATGATGCTCTTATCGCTGCCGTAACCTTATCTAATAGGTATATAACAGATAGATTTTTGCCTGATAAAGCTATCGACTTGGTCGATGAAGCCTGTGCTAGAACTAGAATGCAAATAGATTCTATGCCTGAGGATTTGGATGAAGTAAATAGAAAGATACTTCAGCTTCAAATAGAAAAGGTCTCTTTGAAGAATGATGATTCCGAATCTGCAAAGAAGAGATTAGCCGATATGACTAAAGAGATAGCTGAACTTTCAAGTCAAAGAGATTCTTTAACATTAAAGTGGCAGAATGAGAAGAAACAGCTAGATACCGCAAAAGATGCCCAAAAACAACTCGATAAAGCAAATTTGGATTTGGAAAGAGCAATGCAGAATGCTGATTATGAGACTGCCGCTAAAATTCAAAATGGACTTATCCCTGAATTGAAGAAGAAATTAGCTACGTCTAAGGAAAAGACTGCAAAAGAAGGATTCTCTGATGTTGTCACAGAGGAATCCATTGCCCAAGTTGTCAGTCAATGGACTGGAATTCCTGTTGATAGAATGAATAAATCCGACGAACAAAAAGTTTTAGGATTGAAGAAGAAATTGGAAGATCGTGTCATAGGTCAAGATGAAGCTATACAAAAGATTTACGATTGCTTTTTGAGAAGTAGAGCCGGAATTCAAGATAACAATAGACCTTTGGGTAGCTTCTTGTTTTTAGGCCCCACAGGTGTAGGAAAAACTGAAGTTGCTAAAGCTTTGGCTGATGATTTGTTCGATGGCGAAGGTCAGATGATCAGAATCGATATGAGCGAGTACATGGAAAAATACTCGGTCTCAAGATTGATCGGAGCTGCTCCTGGCTATGTTGGATATGAGGAAGGTGGTCAGTTGACTGAGGCTGTAAGACGTAAGCCATATTCAGTTATTCTATTAGATGAAATAGAGAAAGCTCACCCCGATGTATTCAATATTCTTCTTCAAGTCTTGGATGATGGAAGATTGACAGATGGAAAAGGAAGAACTGTCGATTTTAGAAATACGGTCATCATCATGACTTCAAACCTTGGAAGCCAATACTTGCTAGAAGGAAATACTCCCGAGAATAAAGCAAAAGTAACTGAATTACTTAAGAGCACATTCCGTCCTGAATTCCTAAATAGAATTGATGAAACGGTTATGTTCAATAGTTTGACTGATGATGTCATAGATAAGATAGTAGAGAAGTTCCTTAATATACTTAAGAATAGATTGAGCAATAGAGAACAAGGACCTATCGAGTTGACTTATGATGATGAAGTAGTCAAGAAGATACACAAAGATTCTTATACTCCAAGCTATGGTGCTCGTCCTATTAGAAGATATATTCAGGATAAGATTGAAACACCTTTAGCTATTGCAATGCTTGAGGGAAAAGTTATTAAGGAAGCTAAACTTGTTCTGAAGGATGGGCAGATAAATATAGAAGGAAAGTAAATAAGAAATTGAGGACGGGCTTATTAAAGCCCGCCCTTTTTTGTGTGACAATATGTATTTATAAATTCTAGGAAATAATTTTCTAATGATTAAAATCTTTCAAAGGATTGGTTCTATAGTTTTTTAAGTTTGCTTAATCTAATAAGAGGAAAAATTAAAGGGAGCAGATATGCTTATCAAAAAGAACCGAATATGGAATTGCCAACATATGAAAAGGTACAGTTGATTCTTCCTTGGGTACTACCTCTTACGAAACAGATGTCAGCTCTGCTAAGTACACATCCGATTACAAGACTGCTAAAGAAGTAATGGACGAGTTGAAGGAACTGCAGTGTTGAAGAATGATAATTCTGCACTTCCTTTGTAATAAAAAATCAAAAAAAATTGAAAAAACACTTGAAAAAAGTGCCCCTAGAGTATATACTTCCTAGGCTTGTTGGCACGGTGTTTATCATCTCGCCTGATGATTGATCAAAAAAGTATCCTTTTGCCAAAAAGGGGAACATCATTCATCCGGGGATGGGGAAGCATCGCCTTGTCTAACAGCTTTAGAAAGGACAAATTAAATATGTCACGTTACACAGGACCTGTCTGGAAGGTTTCCAGACATCTCGGTTACTCCATTCTCGGAACTGGAGAAGAACTTGCCAAGCGTCCTTATGGACCTGGTCAACACGGTCAAGACCGTAAGAAGAAGCCTTCAGAATACGGAAGACAGCTTCTTGAAAAGCAAAAGCTTCGTTTTACCTATGGTATCTCTGAGCGTCAATTCCGTAGATACTTTGGTATCGCCAAGAAGTCTAAGGGCATCACCGGACTCGCATTTATGCAAGTCTGTGAGCAACGTTTGGACAACATCGTCTACAGATTAGGCTTTGCTACCACTCGTCGTCAAGCTAGACAATTGGTCAATCACGGACACGTATTGGTCGATGGCAAGAAGGTGGATATTCCTTCTTACCTTACCCAAATTGGAGAAGTAGTCACTTTGAAAGATTCTTCCAAGAGCTTAAAGATTGTTAAGGAAGCTTTGGAGAAGGCTACTACTCGTGTTCCTTATGTCGAATTTGATAAGACCAAGCTTGAAGGAAAGCTTACTCGTCTCCCTGAGAGAAGTGAGTTAACTCCTGAAATCGATGAGGCTCTTATCGTCGAATTCTACAACCGTAAGTCTATTGACTAATCGGTCTAATTAGTTTAATCTAATTACCGTTCCGCACATCGTTCGGTAGAATAGGTGTGAGTAATGGCGGATATGGTGAAGCGGTTTAACACTCCGGACTGTGAATCCGGCATGCACGAGTTCGAACCTCGCTATCCGCCCCAATATGAAATTAATAGTTTGGCTGCAAAGCCAAACTTTTTTTGTCTTAAAGTCATTTTAAGCTTATTATTGACATTTTCGGGTGGGGGTTAATTATATTATTGAAGATAAGAAAAAATGAAAGGATTTCTTATTAAAGCTTTGACTTATTTGTATTTGATATGTTGAATCATTCAACAATAGTTAAAACTTATATAAAGAATAGTTATGAAAAAGAACAAGATTGGTTTGTCGTTATTGACTTTGTTATCCTGTTTGAGTTTGTTATCAGTGACAAGTTGTGGTGGAAACGATAATACTGGTTCCACAGCCAAACCAAATCAGACACAAAAAGCTGATGAAAAGTGTACAGTAAATTTTGATACTAATGGTGGATCTTCAGTTAATTCCCAAGAAGTTGTCAAAGGATCTTCCATTGAAAAGCCTGCAACTCCTACCAAGGCTGAATATATTTTTGATGGTTGGTATTTAGATAGTGGTTTAACCCAACCTGTTAATAGCTTTCCTTTGACAATAAATAGCAATACTACCTTGTATGCCAAATGGTTGACAGCTAAAGAAGCATTTTTAAAGCAGCGTCAATCATTGTGGGACGCCGATAGTTTTGAATATGACGAAAATCTTCATATTACAGTTACTACTTCAGGAAACAAAACATTGGCTCAAGGACTTAGAGAAGGAAATGTTAAGTATTCTAAAACAGGAGATGTCAATTATTTAGCTAAACGTGTTTCCTCTAAGGGTTTGCTAATAGATGGTACAGAGCATCAAATTAGAAAGGGAACTGATTTTGTTACCATCAATCAAAATGAAGATGGTAAAGTCAACAAATATGAAGAAAAACAAGTAGATGCATCTTTTAAATATGATTATTCAATTTATGCTAAAGCCGTATTTGAGTACGGAGAAAATGATATTAAGACTGTAAAAGGTGATGGTAAGAGATTTGAATTGACTACTAAGGAATCTGCTTCTAATACTGTCAAATCAATATTGGGATTGATAAACAATCCAATTATAAAAATGTTTGTTGGGCAATTGCCTGAGACAATTCCTGACTATCATTTGTATTTGGATTTCAAGGATGGAGTTTTTGATAAATACACCTATCAATTTTCAGTGTCTGTTTCCGGTCAAGTCCTTCAATTCCTATATACCATTCAAATGAAATCGATGAATCAGCCATTGACCTTGAAAGAACCTGTAATCGATGGATTCAGCGTTAATAATGAGCAGATAAATGAAAAGCTGAACATCATTAAAGGTGCCCAATCGGCTTATAAGAGTTTAACTAATTCTGCTCATGACTTTAGAGTTGAAACGAATGTAGAATATGAAGGTGGAAATAAGTTCAAGTCAACTATCAAGGGAAAAGCCAAAAGGAATATCAAGAATGGGGTGAATTTCTTCAATAACCATGTTGAATTTGATTCTACATTTGCTGATAACTATGGCAAAGATGATTCAAACATAAAGGATTTCTCTTATATTAGGGGCGTTACTAGTGATGGAAAGGCCCATTATGTGTGGAAGAAGCTCTTTGGAACAAATCCAGTTACAGAAGTGACTGCCAAGAAATCGGATTATTTCTTCTATCTACCCGATGATTCGATTTACTCCAAAGATTATGTTTCTTTTATTCAAACATCAACAAAGAGTGGAGTTACTACTTATTCGATGCCCTTGAATAACAAAGCTGTCCCTACTATTTTCGATATGTTGAACGAGTCTTCAGTTATAGATCCTACATTGTCTAAAGACATTAAATTGATGGGTTCTTATCAAAAGGATTCCATAGTATTGACTGAAACTAATATGGATTATTTGATAGAAAATGAGAAGTTCAAATCATTAGTTTTAAATTTATCAGGAAGTTACACTTCTAGATTTGACAATTATGGTGACGGAAAGGCTTCTTTCACTGTGAAATTGATTATAGATGTTACTAAAGACGGTGATAATTATTCTGCCCCTGATAAAGCATCTAAACTTTGATTTTTAATCTTCATAGATTGAATCCAGTCTAAATTGACTGGATTTTTTTATAAATCTTTGTATCCATCCTTTCATATCCCTAAACAAATTCAAAATATATACTTATTTGTTAGAATAGGATCAGTCTTAAAGGATGGTGGCTAATAGATATATGCGTTTAGATAAATTCTTATCGAATTTGGGATATGCTTCAAGGAAAGAAATAAAATCTTATTTGAAGAAGGAAGCTGTGACTGTCAATGGTCAAATAATTAGAGATTCTAGCTATGATATTGATCCCAATAATGATGTCGTAACTTTTTTCGATGATCCTGTATTTTATAAAGAAAAGGTCTTATTGATGTTAAACAAGCCTAAAGGTTATTTGTCATCGAATGTGGATGAAGTCTATCCATCTGTTTTGAATTTGTTTCCACTTAAATATAGAAGATTAGGTCTTAATGTCGCCGGAAGATTAGATCAAGATACTACTGGTCTTTTATTGGTCACAAATGATGGAGTTTTATTGCATAACATCATCTCTCCCAATAAGGAAGTCGATAAGACTTATTTAGTGACAACACAATTTCCTATTAAAGACGAGAATGAGCTGCTGAATGAGATGACTTTATTGGACGGCAATGATAAACCATATAAGACCAAGGCTAAAAGGATAAAGAAAATAGATTCAAATCATTTGGAATTAACTATTTGCGAAGGTAAGTTCCATCAAGTCAAAAGGATGATTGAAAAAATCGATAATCAAGTAACTGATTTGAAAAGAATTCAAATAGGTTCTTTAGTTTTGCCTCCTGATTTGAAAGAAGGTGAATTTAAAGAGATTGAACTAAAGGATATCTTTTCTTGAATTTATAAGATAGCGTGTTCAAAATACACTGAATTAATAATATTCTTTGCTTTAAATGATATTATTAACTGGATTGGAAATTTTATATAAGTTATGGATAGAACATTAAAAGCTGAATTGACTAATATGTGCCTTGTCAAAGACAAGGATGGCAGAGTCTTGCTTCAAATGCGTACAAAACATGACTGGCCTGGTTGGACATTGCCCGGTGGTCATGTTGAAAAAGGCGAGAACCTTGTTCAGTCTGTAATCAGAGAAGTAAAAGAAGAAACAGGATTATCGATATCTAATCCTGTTTTAAAGGGTTTGATGGAATTCAAGACTTTAAAAGGTCAGGATATGTACATCGTATTTCTCTACGAAACTGATGAATTTGTAGGGAAATTAAAAGACTCTATTGAAGGTCACCTCATATTTGAAAAAAGAGAAAATATTAAAGAAGAACAATGGGCTATGGATATGGATTCCATATGGCAAATATATGACAATGATAGTTTGACTGACATTATTTTCTATAAAGATGAGAATGGTGAATGGAAAAGGAAAATTGTTTGATTACTTTTTAAATTATAGCAAATAGATTTTGCTCAGTTTTTAAAGACCTTGCTAGTTTAACTACAAAAGAATTGATGGATGTCGTAAAATAATGTTTGTGTCAAAAATATAGTTTTTTGGAGGAGTGAAGTATGTACGATAGTGATTCTATAGAGAAAAAATGGGAAAAGGTATGGGAAGAAAACAAGTCCTACAAGACTGATGTAAGAGATTTTTCAAAGCCTAAGATGTATGTATTGGATATGTTTCCTTATCCTTCAGGACAAGGACTTCATGTCGGCCATGTAGAAGGTTATTCAGCTACTGATGCTTATTCTAGATTCAAAAGAGCACAAGGATACAATGTTCTTCATCCGATGGGATTTGATTCTTTTGGATTACCTGCTGAACAATATTCTATAAAGAATAACAAACATCCAGGTCCTTTTACCGATATTAATATCGATAATTTTATAAGACAATTAAAGCGTTGTGGTTTTTCATATGATTGGGATCGTGTAATAAAGACATCTGATCCTAAATATTACAAGTTTACCCAATGGATTTTCATTCAATTGTTTAAGAAGGATTTGGCTTATTATGGTGAAAGACCAGTCAATTGGTGTCCTGCTTTAGGAACTGTCTTGGCTAATGAGGAAGTAATAGATGGAAAGAGCGAGAGAGGTGGATTCCCTGTCGTTCGTATTCCTATGAAGCAATGGGTCTTGAAAATCACTGCTTATGGTGACAAGCTTTTAGCTGGTTTGGATGATTTGGATTGGCCCAGCTCCACTATTCAAATGCAAAGAAACTGGATTGGTAAGAGTCAAGGAGCAGAAGTGGATTTCAAGATAGAAAATACTGATAAAAAATTCTCTGTTTTTACCACTAGAGTAGATACTTTATATGGATGTACTTATGTTGTCTTAGCACCCGAACATCCTTTGGTAAAAGAAATAACTACAAAAGATCAAAAGGAATCGGTTGAAAATTATATAAATGAATGCCAAAGAAAATCAGATTTGGAAAGAACATCTTTGAATAAAGAAAAGACCGGTGTCTTTACAGGAAGTTATGCCATCAACCCTGTGAATGGTAAGAAAGTTCCTGTGTATATCGGGGATTATGTTTTAGGCTCTTATGGGTCTGGTGCTGTCATGGCTGTTCCTGCCCATGATGAAAGAGATTATGCTTTCGCTTTGAAACATAACTTACCTATTATTGAAGTAGTTAAAGGTGGCGATATATCTAAGGCTGCATTCACCGAAGATGGTGTTCATATTAATTCTGGTGTGGCTGATGGAATGATGATCAAAGAAGCTAAAGAAGCTATTGTCAATTTGTTGGTTGAAAAAGAAGCTGGAAGAATTAAGGTAAATTACAAGCTTCGTGACTGGATTTTCTCTAGACAACGTTATTGGGGAGAACCTATTCCTGTAGTTCATGAAGATGATGATGAATATAAGATTCATGCCTTGGATTTCAAAGATCTGCCTTTGGTCTTGCCTGAATTGGATGACTATACTCCGGCTGGAGACGGCAAGCCTCCTCTATCAAAAGCTAAGGAATGGCTTAATGTGGATTGGAATGGAATTCCATGCCATAGAGAGACTAATACTATGCCTCAATGGGCAGGATCTTGTTGGTACTATGCAAGATATATAGATCCCACCAATGAAAATGAAATCGGAGATCCTAAATTGCTAGAGCATTGGCTACCTGTCGATTTGTATGTGGGTGGAGCAGAACATGCTGTCTTACATTTGTTATACGCAAGATTCTGGCACAGATTCCTTTATGATATGGGAATTTTCAAGTGCCCTGAACCTTTCAAAAAACTCCGTCACCAAGGTATCATTTTAGGTGCTGATGGTGAAAAGATGAGCAAATCCAGAGGAAACACTGTATCCCCTGATGAGGTTATAAATGAATATGGTGCTGATGCCTTGAGATTGTACGAATTATTCAAAGGACCATTGGATCAAGGTTTACCTTGGAATCCTAATGGGCCTAGCGGTGCTAGGAAGTTCATCGAAAGAATTTATAGATTGTATGTAGATGATTCGTTGCGCTCTCGTTGGACCAAAGATGATTATGCCCCTTTGGATACCATTTATAACCAAACAATAGAAAAGGTAACCCATGATTTTGAAGACTTACATTTCAACACTGCTATTGCAAGTTTGATGGTCTTGGTCAACGAGTTCTATCGTGCTGAAAGACTTCCTGTTTCAATGCTAGAAGGTTTGGCAAAGATGATTGCTCCTATTTGTCCTCATTTAGGTGAAGAGATATGGTCATTGATGGGACATAAAGATTTGATAGACTTCGAGGCATGGCCTAAAGCCGATAGCTCTAAGAGCCAAGCAAACGAAGTAATTTATGCTGTTGAAGTCAATGGTAAGGTCAGAGCCAAGGTTCCTTTTAAGGTAAACGCTACTAAGGAAGAATTAGAAGAATTTAAGAAGTCTTGCTACGAAATAGAAACAGTAAAGAAGTTTACTGAAGGAAAGACAATCGTAAAGACTATCGTTGTTCCAAACAAGATTGTTAATATTGTCGTTAAATAATTTATAAGGAGGAAGTATGGAAAAATCTGAGTATATATCGTCAAAATTAAATATTCCAACTTCTAAAATTGATTCGGCGTTAGATTTGTTTAGTCAAGGAGCTACCGTTCCTTTTGTCGCTCGTTATCGTAGAGAAGTAACTGGTGGATTGGATGAAAATCAGTTGCGTGGAATCGAGAGCCTTGGAAGTAAGTTTGACGAGTTGTCGGACAGAAAAGAGACTATTTTAAATACTATAGAAGGTCTTGGGAAACTTAATCCTGAGCTTAAAGCTAGAATAGATTCATGCGATAATTTGACTGAACTGGAGGATATCTATCGTCCTTATAAGCCTAAGAGGGAGACTAGAGGGTCTAAAGCTGTAAAAGCTGGATTGGAACCTTTGATGAACTTTATTTTAACTTCTCCTGTCGGTGACTTAAATGAAGTAGCTAAGAACTATATTTGTGAGAACTATAAGACTGTTGAAGAATGTATTCAAGGTGCTTTGGATATTCTTGCAGAGAGAATTTCCGACAACGAAGGATATAGAAAATTCATTAAATCCTTGGCTTATAAATCTGGAATATTCGAAATATCCAAAGTTAAAGATAGCGAAGTTTTGACTTATGATAACTATGTCGGATTGAGGCTTGGAGTTGCCACAATCAAAGGTCATCAAGTTTTAGCTATATCGAGAGGTGAAAGAGAAAAGGTATTGAAGAAGGCCTTGCTATTGCCTAAGACTGAAATTGTCTCTTATATCTTGGCTCATGAAAAACCTAAGATTTCTAGATATGGTCATTTGATCGAAGTCGCTGTTGAAGATAGCTTTGATAGATTGATTCTTCCTTCTGTCACCAATGATGTTTGGGGAGATTTGTTGGATAAAGCTAAAGAGGAAGCTTTGAGTGTCTTTTCAAAGAATCTAAGAGATATTTTGCTATTCCCTCCATTGATGGGAAAAACAATTATGGGATTTGATCCTGGATATGCTCATGGATGTAAGATTTGTGTAATATCCTCGAGCAATGATGTTTTAGCTACTTCTGTAGTTTATCCTACATTAGGAAAAGGTCAAAGGTATAATGAGGCCTTAAAAATTATTGCTGATTTGATAAGAAAATATAAAGTTCAAGCTATAGCATTAGGAAATGGAACAGCATCTAGGGAATCGGCTGATTTCTTGAAAGAAGTCATTTCGACCAACGGATTTGATACTCAAGTCATCGTTGTGAGTGAAGCTGGAGCCTCAGTATATTCTGCTACACCATTAGCGGAGAAGGAATTCCCTGACTATGATGTTAATTTGAGATCTTCAGTATCTATAGCTAGAAGATTGGAAGATCCTTTGGCAGAATTGGTAAAGATTCCTCCTGAAGCAGCTGGTGTTGGTCAATATCAACATGATATGGATCAAAAAGGTTTAAAAGAGAACTTGGGAAAGGTTGTCGAGGATTGTGTCAACTATGTCGGTGTCAATTTAAACACCGCTTCCGTCTCATTACTTTCCTATGTTTCAGGTGTCTCAGCAAAACTCGCTCAATCTGTAATCGATTTTAGAACTGCAAATGGTCCTTTTAAGAATAGAGAACAACTTCATAAGGTTAAAGGATTTGGACCTGTTGCATTTAAGAATGCAGCTGGTTTCTTAAGGGTTAAAGGCGATGAGCCCTTCGATGATACAGGAATTCATCCTGAATCATATGAAATCGCTAGACATATCGTTTCATTATATGGAATCGATTCTGTTGAAAAAGCTCAAGAATTTCTTAAGAATAATAATGAAAACAAATTTATAGAAGTTGCTGGAAATGTTGGGTCTGATCCATATACTGTAAAGCTTGTAATCGAGGAATTGTCTAAACCTGGAAGAGATCCTAGAGGTAATTTCAAGACTGCAAAATTATCTAATGCAGTGCATTCCATCGAAGATTTGAAGGTCGGAATGGTGTTGGAAGGAACTGTTAGAAACATAGCTGATTTCGGTGCTTTTGTCGATTTGGGTGTTCATAAGGATGGCTTAGCTCATGTCTCTGAAATTGCCAATAGAAGAATATCCAAGCCTTCTGATGTCCTTCATGTCGGTCAAGTTGTCAAAGTGGAAGTCTTAGATATCGATGTTAAAAGACAACGTATATCTTTGTCTATTAAGAAGGCATTAGATAAGGAAACTAATGTATGAACTCTAAATTAGGTTTATATATGGTTGTAAGTGATGATGGAAGGAACAAGGTTCTCGTAAAGACTACTGTTTTTCTTGACTTGGTAAAATGTGCTTTGAGACAAGTGCAAGATAAAAATCCCGATTCCAATATGTTCTTCTCATTTTCTGATGATGATGTGACATTGCAAAAAGACAATAATACGTTTGTCGCCAAAGTCTTTTTGATTTATTCTTCTAATTCAAATGAGATGGAAATTGGTAATAAGGTATTGGTCGAGTTTAAAGAAGCAATAAAGGCTTGTATGCCTGATATCTCTTTCAGAATTGAAATATCTGGAAAGACAATCTAAAAATTAAGTAGTTTGTGATAATATATATAAGCTTTTTTTAAGGGGGACGAGTTTTATTATGTTCATGACAAGGCGAACTATCAGAGAGAAGACTGTATTTAGTGTATATGATGCATTGATCTATGAATCACTTCATATGGATTTTGATGCAAAGATGATACTTTGTGGAGCTTTTATGTGTAAATTTAAAGATATTGATCCTGTCTATGTAGATGTCTTTGCCAAAGCTCTTCTCAATCAAGATGAAATAAAAAATCGTGTCAATGAATACCTTATAAATTGGTCTTTTGATCGTCTCTCATGGATCAGCAAAGCTATTTTTATGGTTTCATATTCAGAGACTGTGTTGGTCAAAGCTGTTCCTCTTGAAATATCGATAAATGAAGCGATTGAAATCGCTAGAAAATATGTTGATGATGCTGAAACCAAATATTTAAATGCAGTTTTAAACAAAGTGTTGCACAATGCTTTAGGTGATGTTATAGACAACGAGAAAGTTGAAGTGGATGTCAAAGAGATGGAAGTTCCTTCCGAAAACGAGATTGAAAAAATAGTGAATGAAGCTATCGATGTTCAAAAAGAACCTCTCGGTGGATTAAAAGCTCCTTTTGAAGCTGAAAAGAGCAAATACATAAATACTTCTGATGCTGATATAAAAGATGACGGCAAAGAAGGTGAGGATAAGTGAACTATTATCCCGAACAAATAAGAGTCTTTACTGTCGGTGAGCTTTGTTCAATATTAAAAGAGACTTTTGATGAGCCTCAATTTAAAGGTCTATATGTGGATGCTGAGATTGAAAGCAAAAACATTAGAAATGGTCATGTCTATTTAGGTCTTAGAGATTCAACTACTTCATCGTTGAGGCAGGCAAAGATTCAAGGAATTATCTGGGCTAGCACTGCAGCTAAGATGACAGTTAAATATCAAGTCGGAGATGTTATTAGGATTAGGGCTGGTTTAAATTTCTATGAAGGTAATTCTTCTATTTCTTTGATAATTTCTTCTTTGGAAGTGTTAAAGAGTAAAGAAGGTATTAACTTATTGAAGAAGAAACAGCTTTTGGAAAGACTATATAAGGCTGGTTTTTTAGATGAAGAAAGGAAAAGACCTATTCCTCGTTTTGTAAAAAGACTCGCGATAATCTCTTCATCCGAAGCTGCCGGATACAAAGATATTTTAAACACACTGTCTAAAAGATACCCAACCGAGGATACGAAACTATTTGGTGCTATTGTTCAAGGTGCTTCTGCCCCTGATTCTATATGTACAGCTTTTAAGGAAGCTTTTGCTTTTAAACCTGATGTAATTATTCTTGCCAGAGGTGGCGGAAGTAAAGGTGATTTGGCTTGTTTCGATGAAGAAAAGGTTGTCGCTATGATTATTAAAAGCCCATGTCCTGTGATAACCGCAATCGGTCATACTATTGATGTCTCTGTATGCGATAGAGTTGCTGACATGACTGCCATAACACCTACGGATGCTGCAAATCTAATAAATCCAAGCATTAAAGAATTGTCCAGCGATTATGAAAGATATAAAAACGCATTGGTGGATAAATTAAATAGTTTGATAAACAATGAAAGACTGTTTTTGAGTGAATGTGAAAGAAAATTAATTTCTTTAGCTCCTAAAGAAAAGCTAAAGAACATGGAATTAAAATATACAAAATATAAAAGTAATCTTGAATTTCTGCTGAATCAAAGTTTATTAAAAGCTAATAATAATCTAAGTTTGTATGATAAGCAACTTATTACTTTGATAAAAAATGACTATACAAAAGCTTATCAAAAATATCTTAATTATAGTTCGATGATTGAAGCCACCAGCGTTTATAAAACCTTGAAAAGAGGATTTGCGTTTGTTTCTTATAATGGCCATTCAGTAAAATCTATTAAAGATGTTAAAATAGGGGATATAGTTGAGACAGCATTGGCTGATGGAAAGATCACTTCCAAAGTCGAAAAAGTGAAAGAAGGAAATTGATATGGAAAAGAAAACTGATTATTCAAAAATGTCTTATCAAGAATTGGAAAATGAGATAAATCAGATTTTATCTAATCTTCAGGATGATGGTTTATCTTTGGATGAGCAAATAAAAATCGGAGAAAAAGGACAAAAAGTCCTGACTGAGATGGGTAAAAGACTCGATGCATTAAAAGAAAAAGTCGATAAGATCTCTTCATCATCGACCAAAGGATCAGAAGAGGAATAATGGCTAAAATAGACAAGGAAAAATCAAAGGAAGCTTTATCAAATCCTAGTTTTTCTAATGTCAAAAATTTGAATTATAAAGATTGCAAGATACTTTGCCATGACTTAAGAAATAAAATAATAGATGTTGTATCAAAAAATGGCGGGCATCTGTCTAGTAATCTTGGAATGGTCGAAATAACTGTCTCACTGCTCCGTAATTTCGATGCTTTGAATGATGATTTGATATTTGATACAGGACATCAAAGCTACACATATAAAATTTTGACTGGTAGGGATATATCTAATATAAGAGAAGATTGTGGAATAGCACCATTTTTAGATAAGGATGAAAGCAACTTTGATAAAGTCTCAACGGGTCATTCCGGATCATCCCTTTCTATCGCTTATGGAATGGAAAAAGCAAAACAATTGAATGATGTAAATAGTTTTACTGTGGCTATAATTGGGGATGGAGCTTTAGAATCAGGCTTATCTTTCGAAGCATTGAATAATATTGGCGCTGATCCTAATTCCAGGATGATCATCGTTTTTAACGATAACGGAATGTCTATTCAACAAGCTAAAGGTGCTTTAGCAAAATGGTCTAGTAAGATAAGAAACTCATTGTTTTATGGAAGAGGCGCCAAGCTTTTTTATAATTTGTTTGGAAAAAACAAGATTACAAGTTGGATCTATACTTGTTTTAAAAAGATGAAGGATTCTTTTAAACAAAGTCTTTTAGGATCTAATATTTTTGAGAATCTTGGATTTTCTTATATCGGTCCTATCGATGGAAATGACGTGAAGAAAGTCGATCATGCTTTTAAAAGAGCTAAACTCAATAAAAGAGGTCCGATAGTAATTCATATGCTTACTAGAAAAGGATTGGGTTATGAACCGGCTTTAGACGATTCAAATGGACTGTATCACGGTGTTGGACCATTTGATTACTATTCTGGTAAATTTCTGGATAAATCAGACACAATTACCTATTCTAAAGTGTTAGCTTCTTCTATAGATAAAAGGCTTGAAATTGACAAAAAAGCTGTTGTTATAGATCCTGCGATGGTTGTCGGATCAAATTTACAAAATGTATTCAATAAATATCAAAATCGATGCTTTGATGTTGGAATCTCTGAAGAACACGCGATGACATTTGCTGGGGGATTGAGTTTAAAAGGGGCACATCCGATTGTAATTGAGTATTCGACATTCCAACAACGTGCATATGATGAGATTCTCGAAGATATTGCAAGACAAAAAACATCTGTATTGTGTATTGTAGAACGTGCGGGATTGAACGGTGGCGATGGTTCATCTCATCATGGAATCTATGATGTATCGATGATTAATTCGATTCCTAATTGCAGGTGTTATATGCCCTATTTTGGAAAACAATTCAGAGATTTTGTTGTAGGATATAAATTCAATGATAATGGTCCGATATTTGTAAGGATTGCTAAAGAAAAAACTTTTGATTTAGATAATAATTCCAAATTTTATAAACCTTTAGAGACTGGTTTAATCATTGAAGAAAGAGAATCTGATGTATTGATTCTTGGAATAGGTCCTAAAGGCTTTGAATTGATAAATGAATTCGACGAATTTGATGTCGGAATGATAACTGATTTATTGGCTGGATTTAATATAGATAAATTGATGAATTATAAGAAGATATTTATCTATGATCCCTATGGGATTGAAGATGGAACTTGCCAGATTTTGAATAGTAAATTGTTTAAGAGTGGTTTTCAAGGTGAAGTGATTTCCTTTGCTTTTAAGAAGGAATTCATCACGTTTGGAACAAACAAAAAGTTATATGAAGATTTAAAATTGGATGTAGAATCGGTAAAAAGACAAATTTTATCTGTAATTGATATAAAATCATCCTAAAAGGCTTATATTCATTATAAGGAGATGAAAAGATATGCTCAATTCATTGACTATAAAAAACTTCGTTGTAGCTGATAATATACAATTGTCATTCGATAAAGGATTTTCAGTTTTAATAGGAGAGACTGGTGCCGGTAAAAGTGTAATAATAGACGCCATATCTGTTTGCTGTGGTGCTAAAGCAAGCCTTTCTAAGATAAGAAATCCTGAGAAGAAAGCCTTTATTGAATGTGTCTTCTCTTTAGACGATAAGTATGTTGAAAGTAATGATTACTTAAAAGATTACTTAGATGGTTCTAATGAATTGATAATTTCGACTTCATTCACTGCTAAAGGAGCGGTGACTAGGAAAATAAATGGTGAAACTGCTACTCAATCTATGGTTAAAAGAATTTGTGAAGATTTAGTAAGCATTCATTCTCAAGGCTCTAATAGATCATTATTCACTCAAAAAGGGCAATTAGACATATTGGACAAGTTTGGTGGGAAGGATATACAAAAAAAGAAAGATTCATTCTCAAATAGCTTGTTGAATTATAAATCAGCTCAAAAAGATTATGAGACTTTTATTAATGATTCTAAAAAAGAAGATCCTGAATTCTTAAAATTTAAAATTGAGGAGATAGAAAAATTTCATATTAAGGAAAATGAAATTGAAGACTGCGAGAAGCGACTTAATGATCTTTCTAATGAGGAAAAGATTAATGATTCTTTATCTCAATTGAGCGGATTGATTAATTCATATGAAGAAATCAAGAATCAAATCAAAATTTGCCTAAATGATTTAGATGGAACTTCCTTGGCAGATAAGGCAAATGAAATAAAAGAAGAATTCAATGAGATTGATGGTGACATCAATGAAATTGCTTCAGCCCAAATGGATAGCGATGCTGATGAGATTGATAGACTTAACCAAAGACTTTTTGATTTGGGTGAAATTAGAAGAAAATATGGAAAGTCAACTAAAGAAATCTTAGATAAATATAAAGCGATGAAAGATATGTACGACAGCCTTCAGGGTTTCTCGGAAGAAAAAGAAAAGAAAGAAAAACACATTGCTGAATTAAAAGAAGAATGCTTTAAAAATGCTAAAGAATTATCAAAAGAAAGAGAGAAAATCTCTAAGATTTTAGCTGAAAAAGTATCTTTGGAAATGTCTGGACTATCCTTGGCTGAAAATGGATTTAATATCAAGATTCATCAAAAAGACTTATTTGATACCGATGGAATCGATGTAGTTGATTTTGTTGTTAGACTTAACAAAGGATTTGATTTTGCCCCATTAAAAGATGCTGCGAGTGGAGGAGAAGGATCTAGAATAATGTTAGCATTAAAAGTAGTTTTGCAAAATGCTGATCCTTCGCAATTATTAATTTTTGATGAAATTGATACTGGTATTTCTGGAAATGTTGCTTTTAAAGCTGGATTAAAATTGTATCAAGTATCGATGGATACTCAAGTTATTTGTATTACTCATTTGGCCCAAGTGGCTTGTTTCTTTGATAAGACTTATTATATAGAAAAGAGTGTTGTAAATGACACTACTGTGACATCCGCAAAGGAACTTGATAATGGAGAATCAATAAAACAACTAGGCATGTTATTGAGTGGAAATGAAAATAGCAAAGCTAGTTTGGATGCAGCTAAAGAGCTATATAGTGAGGCAAATAAAGAGAAAAATAAACTTAGCAAGGCTTAGATTTAAAATAAAGTTGTTAAGTTAACTTTTAATTGAAATTCCCAGTAAGTGTTTTTAGGAAAATTAAGGAATAATTTCTTAATTATAAGTACTTTATGAAATAAACAACTTTTATTTTAAAATAATGTTGTTTTAATGAAATCTGCTAAGATTTATGCTATTATGAGGATATGAAATATATATGCCATATTGATTTAAATGCCTTCTTTGCTCAAGTAGAAATGAATAGGCATCCAGAGTATAAAGACAAGCCTCTTTCTGTTGGTGGAAATATAGGCAGAGCGGTTATTGCAACTTCAAATTATGAGGCAAGAAAGTATGGTGTTCGCTCAGGTATGCCTATTTCAGAGGCATATCGTCTGTGTCCAAAATTAATAAATATTCCAGGTGACTACCATGAATATAGCAGGCAAAGTCAATTCTTTTTTGATGAAGTAAAGAAGACTTTTCCTTTGATTGAAATGGCTTCAATAGATGAATGTTATGTGGATTCTACTAATGTTTTAATAGGCAAAAGCAGAGATGAAATATATGAATTTCTATTTGATTTTCAATTCCAGTTGTTGGCAAAAACAGGGTTGAAATGCTCTATTGGGGTGGGTCAAAATAAATTTATGGCTAAGATGGGATCAGATTATAAAAAGCCATTAGGTTTAACTTTATTATTGGATAAAAAGGATTTAGAAACTAAAATTTGGCCATTACCTATTGAAAACATGTTTGGAATTGGTAAGAAAACCGCTCCAAAACTACTTGAGCTTGGCGTCAATACAATAGGCGATCTTGCAAATAACAAATCAATTAAGGTTATAAAAGCATTGGGCTCTATGTATGATTGGGTGTTTTTTGAGGCGAATGGTGGAGGCAGTGATGAATTGAGCTATGCATCATTTGACCCAAAATCAACATCATGTGATTCTACTTTTGATTTTGATACAACTGACTATGAAGAAATAAAAAACAGGTTAATCTATTGCTCAAAAAAAGTAGGAAATCAATTGAGATTTCATAATAAGGTTACTAAGACCATTGGAATTAAAATAAGGGATGCATCGTTTAATACTAAGTCGAGGCGAATTTCAATTGATCATTTCATTGATTCTGATGATGAAATTTGTTTTTATGCATTGAAAATTTTTGATGTTTTTTATAATGATCAGCCAATCAGATTGATTGGTTGCATGGCAGAAGGATGTATAGACAAAGGTAAAGAAACATTAGTAAAAAAAGATGAGCAATTAACCATTGATGAAGCCCTGTATTTAAATAAAAAAGGAGAAAAGAATTAATGACTTTGATGGATGCAGGAGATGCTTATCTTCAATATTTAATTGTTGAAAAAGGTGATTCCTCAAAGACAAAGGAGTCTTATAAGGAGGATTTGTCTGAGTTTTTTGAATTAGTTAAAGATAAAAAAGTAAATGATTTGTCTGAGAAGGACCTGGAATGCTTCATATCATATTTATCAAAAAAGGGATTGAAGAACACTTCGATTATTAGAAAAGCAACCACTGTTAGAGGCTTTTATAGTTATTTAAATCTAAACGGATATATTAATGTATCTTTAATCGGATTTAGGCTTCCTAAGGCTGAAAAAAGGCTTCCTGATGTTTTGACCTATGATGAAATAGAAAAGATTATAAATGCTGTGGATACATCTGATATTAATGGAATCAGAGACAGATGCATTATAGAATGTTTGTATGGCTCTGGACTTCGTGTCTCGGAAATGACACATTTAAGAATAGAAAATGTTAATTTGAATTCATTATTCTTTAGAATTTTTGGAAAAGGTAAGAAGGAAAGGATCGTTCCTATAGATAAAGTAGAAAGAAATTGGATTATCAAGTATTTAGATGAATTCAAAAAGATATGTGGCCATAGACCTAAGATTTACTTATTTGAAAAAATAGATGAATCAGTCTTAGAAAGACAGTATGTAAATAATTTATTGCTGAATCTTAAGGCCAAGACTGGAATAACTAAAAATATTACTCCTCATATGCTGAGGCATTCGTTTGCAACTCATCTATTAGAAAACGGAGCTCCATTAAGAGAAGTTCAAGAACTGTTAGGGCATAGCAATATTAAAACCACTCAAATTTATACCAATTTATCATCTAAAACAATTGTGGATAAATATGATGAAATTATGGAAGAAAAGGATAAAGTAGGTAAATAGTATTAAATTAGTATTGATAAAACGAAATAGCAATGTCTTATAACACAGAATATTGAAACTTATAAAACGGTTAGTTGATTGCTTGTTTAGTAGTAGAAGGAAAGCTTCTAAACTGAAAATTCAGCATACTAAGTATAAAGTAAGTATTTAGTAATAAATTAGTTTTATTTATTACTTATATTAACATAATGTATATTATGCGAAGTAATAATATATCTTTTTATCTGATAACAAAATTTGTGTTTCTTTGCTTTAAATCAAGATCATATATTAAAACTACTATTTTGATGCTAAGTACTTACTCTTCTTTGTTTTTCATCTTTTACGATCATCTTTATTTCTTTCTTGTCTTTTTATCTAACTATTTTAAATACCAAAAAATCAATAATTTTCATATTTTATAAATACTTGTTTACTACTATTTACTTACTTTAATATATTAAAAAATATTAATATATTTATTTGTATTGGGTATCTACTTTTTTTTCAAAAATAAAAAATACAGCAAATTCGAATTTGCTGTATTTATATTTCTACTAATTTAATACTATTTACTTACTTTATTGAATTTAACAGCCACAACGTAACAGAAGAAGCATGTTTAGCGGCTAATTCGAGAAATTCTTCGTACATATTTTTATTTGAAGAATTTGATGTGTCATCAGATATAGATCTAATAATAGCAAATGGGACATTCAATTCATGGGCGCATTGTGCTACAGATCCACTTTCCATATCTACAACCAAAGGTTTTCCAAAATACTTTATAATCTTCTTAGAAAGATTCTTTTTAGTAACGAATTTATCACCACTTATAATTGGACCGACCTTAATATTAAAGTCAATATTATTCTCTAATTCCTTAACAGACTCGATAACTTCATTATCAGTTTCAAACCAAAGAGGTTCTTTATCCATTTGTCCCAAAGGATTTCCAAAAGCTGTTAAATCAACATCGTGATAAGCCACCTTATTTGCGACTACCACATCCAAAGGCTTTACTGTTTCATTTATACTTCCACCGACGCCAGAGTTAATAATTGCTTTGATTTCAACTGATGCAGCTAATTTTCCTATATCTAAGGCTGTATTAACTTTCCCGACTCTTCCTTGAAAAGCAAAAGCTTTTCCTGATGGAATTGGAAACATAATTCCCTTAATGCCAGCTATTTCTTCATCTTTACCTTCTCTGACTTTGTTTTTAAGTGCTTCATATTCTTTCTTTAGTGCACATATCACCAAAACAACATTTTCTTTTGGCATAACCCTGTCCTCCGTTAGACATTAATTTTGGGCATTGGTCTTGGAATAAATCTTTAAATCTTCTTCAGTTATTATTCTCTTTGGTAGAGACTTATACTTTTCTTCGAAATTGACTTCTTCCCTTACCTGAGGTAAAAATGCATGAATTATAATCGATTTTCCATCGATTAAATACCATGTAGAACCCTTTCTTCCTTCGATATGACCAACCTCGAAATTATTATCTAACAAAGCAGCCTCAGCTTCATGAGTAAGGCTTTTCAACCTCTTATCCGAGGTTCCTGTTGTCAAAATTACATAGTCATACATGGGTGTAATTGACTTTACATCATATATAACCGTGTCTAGTCCTCTATCCATAGCCAATCTTAAAGCAACATTCAAAACATGTTTGCTCTTTATTTGTCCTGGGTTAATACCCTCAGCAACTTTACGGCTTTTCTTAATCACTTTATTCTCTTCCATATTAAATCCTCACTTATTTTTCAAATAATAATCGACACATCCTTTAGTTAGAACATCATCCTCTTTTAAATGATGTTCCATCTTTAAATACTGTCTATTATGTTTTAGCACATCGACAAATCCCTTGTCTATATCTACCAAGCAATCATCTATCAAATCTTTAGAATCCCATCCTCTAAATGGATCTAATTTATCAGCACAATAGACAATTTTCCCGTATTTTCCCATCTTGGCACATCCAGTTGTATGGTATCTGATAGCATCAAGTACCTTCTTTTCCTTGATTCCAAAGTAATATTGAGCAATCATCTCACCTAAGAATTGATGCCAGGACCATTTAGGAAAGTTTTCATATTTTTTAAAATATCTAGCCATCAATCTTGGAGCATCTTCGTCGTGGGCCATCAATTTGCCAATGTCATGAAGATATCCAGCTAAATAGGCCTTTGTAGGCTCTAAATGATTGCTTAAAGCCATGTCATAGCAGAGATTTGCAACACTAACAGCATGTTTATATCTCTTGGGTTCATAATAACCTTGCACAGTCTTTGTGAAGTAAAGTTCGTGTTCTATGATGTAGTCGATGACTGTTTTCTTAGTCATCAAGCATCTAAGCTCTCTTATATCAGTTGAAGACAAGTTAATCAATTCTGCATATTCAATTACCTTGACGTTATATTTCTTCACAGCTTCGTGGTTCTTTGGAAATCCTGGTCTTGCATAGGCCACGATGTCACATAGTCCTGATAACTTATTCACATCATGCCATTCATCTAATCTATCGAGTTGATCAAATCCCATCAAGAAGTAGATCTTTGCTGAAGGAAAGTTTTTTCTATATGTTTCAACAGTATTTACTGAATAAGAAACAGGTGCTTTGCTCTCTAACTCGATTTCAGATATTTCTACTCTCTTTTCTCCTTCCAATCCGAGTTTGAGCATATTTAATCTATGCTTGCTTTCCAAAGGAACTTTCCACCTTGGATTCTTGGCTGGAATAAATATTACTTTATCTGCTTTTAATTCTCTTAGAGCATTTTTTGCAACCAATAAATGACCTTTGTGAATAGGGTCAAAGGTCCCACCAAACAATATTATAGAGTCGGACATAATTTAGAATTCGAGCCAAGCGGAGTCGATGTGAGCTTCTACAGTTACACCCTTTGGGACATAAATTTCGAGTGCAGCGGGATCCTGATTAATAAACACTAGTTTTCCATAACCATATATGGAAACAACGCAATCTTCACCTTCCCTGATTTCGACAAGATTCTTTTCCAAATCAGAGATTGATTTAACCGTTGCAGAAGAAGGTTTTCCTTCTCCCGAACCACACAATGTTGTAAATTCAACATCAGCACGCTCAATTTTGGTCTTAGTACGAATAACATCTCTTGCGAAGTAAAGCTTGAAATTCAAAGGACTTGGGCCTTTGTTGTCTATTCTGGCCAAAGCTCCTAAAAACATTGATTCTCCGCACTTCAAATTATCTTCTACAGCACTTACGGCAACATGAGGAATGATATATTTCAAGGTGCGTCTTTCAACTTGGTTCAATATTGAATTAGGGTTAAAGATACCCGGAGTATCAAACAAGGTCGAATCCTTATCTAAAGGAATTTTTGTCAAAGTCAATCCTTCAGTTCCAATTCTTTCAGAGGTGATGTTTCTCCCAGTTTCGTTGTCATAATTCATTAAGAAATTGTTTATCAATGTAGATTTTCCTACTTGTGAAGCTCCAACGAAGAAAACATCTTTTCCATTTCTATAATGCTCAATTGCTGAGAAAAACTCGTCGAAATTGAAAGACTGATAAGCTGAAACTAGAAGTATTCCTACGGGGTTAATACCTATTGCAGCAAGTCTCGCTTTAAACTTTTCGATGATGACATCATCTGGAAGGGTATTTGGAAGAATATCTCTCTTAGTAAAAATAGCAAGAATATTTTTTCCTATAAAATCCGACAACCCTAGAACGATAGAGGCATCAAAGGCAAAGGAATCAAAAACATAGCAAAACAATGCTCCTTGGTCACGAGCTTTCATCAAAAGCTGCGCAAAATCATAATCCAAAGTTTGATTTGTGCCTTGTGATGGGTGACGGAGGTCGAAACAGCGATCACAAAGACCTTCATCATTTCCTTCACGTTTCTTGGATACAAATCCAGCTTTAAATCTATCTTGGCTTTGAAGCAATGAGCCACATCCGTAACAACGTCTTATTTTGATTTCAGCCGTCATTCCTGACACTTTTTTGTAAGTAGAACGCATAAGCTATTCCTCCTTTTTTATCGAGTTACCCAACTTTCCTTTTCGCATCAACTTTTTCCTAACGAACATTTCACGAATTCTATTGAAATAAGTCCAAGGCATCTCTTTGTTAGATAATCTACTTGTTAGTATAAACTTAATTTGGCATTTTTCAGCCACTTGTTTGTCGGTAAATAGCTGATCTCCTACCATAACTGTTTTATTCTTATCTAACTTTCTCTCTTCTATAAAACTTCTCAATTTCTTCGGAGAAGGCTTTCTTGCATCGTAGACGTACCCATCAATATTGAGGTTTGTCACATATCTTTCAATACGTTTTTTTGTATTGTTGGATACTATAGCGACAAACAAGCCATTTCTTTTCAATTCCTCAATCTTCTCTATAGTTCTTTTAGAAGCCTCCTTTGTCAAGGGGGGATCCAAAGTGTTATCTAAATCAAAGATAACAGCTTCAATGTCGTTATCTTTGAAAAAGGATATAGGAATCTCATATATACTCTCTGCGTGCCACATCTCAATGTCCTTCCCTTAGAACAATAATATTTTACCTTAAACTATTCTACCCGTAAATATAATTACTTCTTATATTTATCACCTATTTCAGAATCGATGATATCGAAAAATGTAGGTTGATCCATAGCATCATCTTTTTTAGACTTGGATTTATTTGAAGTGTCACCATAAGTCTTTGATGGTTTGATGACCTTAGTGTCATCATCTATGATGCCACCATTCACATCTATTCCTAAGACTAATGAATTCTTTGTTTTGCTTTGAATATTTTCATTTCTGACCAAAACACCTAAATCGCTGCAGGTTATATTGGAAACATCTAAAGAAACTGTTCCATCGCTCATCGATAGAAGAATGTTATTTATTTTTTGCCCATTCTTCTTGAGCATATCAACGCCAACAATCTTAGTATAAGAGCTCTTAGGAATTCTTACTGTTTGTGTCTTAGCTCCTAGTCTTTGAGTACTTGCAATACCAGAAGTGTTGATAACTACTGACTTTCTTTGTTCAAAGACAAATACTGCTTTGGAATCCTCGCCTTTGTCTAAAGAAAGGAGACAAGCCATATCGACTGGTTTGATAGGCTGATTCATCGCTTTGACACCCGCAGCTTGGAATGATACGATTGGCACTTCATTTTCATTAAACCTATTGCAATTTCCATCTTGAGCAATGACCAAAAGATCACAATCCCCGGATGTAATTTGAGCACTTACTACTTCATCTTCCTTTGTTATTCCCATTATTCTCAAAGGCTTGTTGGTCAATTTTCCAGAAGTAATATCAGAAAGACTCACACGTTTAATTTTGGATAGCTTTGAAAGAAGGGTGACATATAAACCTTTCTTATATTCACGGATGATATAAGCGGAAACAATCTTTTCATTCGAATCCATAGTTAAAACATTATTCAAATGTTTTCCTTCATCGTGCCATTTAGCATCAGGGATTTGCCAAACAGGAACTAAAATGTAGTTTCCCTTAGATGTGAATCCTAATAGATCATCATGAGTGGTTGCCTGCCTATTTAAAACGATTTGGTCACCTACTTTAATGGTTGGCATGTCGTTTATAGGATCACCATTTATTGTGGACTGGTACGAACGCATGTTTGTTTTTTTGAAATAACCAGTCTTGGTCAATACTACAATGACATCTTCTTTGGCTATCAAAGATTTTTGATCGACAGTTCCTTGCTGGACGACAGGTTCATCAGCTATCGTTGTCAATCTATCGGATTTAATAATTTCCAAAGCAGCATTCATCTCTTCAATGATGACATTGTTAAGCTCAGTTTTATCTGACAATATCTTCGTAAGCTTATCGATTCTAGAAACCAGATCTTTCTTTTCGTCTTCCAAGGCCACAATATCGATCTTTGTCAAAGAATAAAGGCGCATGTTTCCAATAGCATCAGCCTGTAATTCAGTAAAGCCGAATTTGTTCATCATATTTTCTTTGGCTTCTACTCTGGAATTAGATTTTCTTATGACTGCTATGACTTCATCTATGATTGATTTGGCTTTCAATAGACCATTGATTATCTCTACTCTTGTGTTAAATTTGCTGAATTCAAAAGCAGATCTTTTCGTTATGACATCTTGTCTATGATCAATATAGGCATCGATTATGGCTAATAAAGATAATGTTCTAGGATGACCCTTAACCAAGGCAAGCATGTTTGCAGCGAATGTTGTTCTCAAGGCACCCTTCGATTGCAAATAGTTCAAGATTGCAGTAGGATCTGCACCTTTTTTAATATCTAAAACAATTCTAATATCACCGGCAGATTCATCTCTTATTTCAGTAATATTGTCCAAGCCTTCGTTGATTCTTCTGTTGTCCAGATCTTTGACCATCTGTGCTTTTACAACACCATAAGGAATTTCTGTTATTATAATTTGGTTAGTATCCTTATCAATTGTGGCTCTTGAATAAATATAAAATGTGGCTTGACCCGTTCTATAAAGCTTTGCTATCGCAGCTTTGTCATCGATGATACCACCAGTTGGAAAATCCGGGCCTTTTACTATATTCATCAAATCATCTACAGGGCAAGAAGGATGCTTAAGTCTATAGATTACAGCATTTACAACTTCTGTAGGGTTGTGAGTAGGTATATTTGTAGAATTACCTATGGCAATACCGCTAGCTCCGTTGATTAAAAGGTTAGGAAATTCGGCAGGTAAAACGACAGGCTCCACTGCCGAATCATCGTAAGTCAAAGTCATATCGACGGTGTCTTCGTCGATATCTTTACACAAAAGTGAGGAGGCTTCGCTCAATTTTGACTCTGTGTAACGGTAAGCTGCAGGGTCATCGTTATCGATGTCTCCATTATTTCCCTGGAAAATGAGAAGTGGAACACGCATTTTCCAAGATTGAGAAAGTCTGACCATTGCATCGTATACTGAGGAGTCGCCGTGTGGATGATAATGTCCTAAGACATCACCGACAGTCTTTGCACATTTCACAGTCTTTTTATTGAATGTGATTCCGGATTTCCACATATCGAAAATAATTCTTCTATGGACTGGTTTTAGACCATCTCTAACATCTGGAATTGCACGATCGGTTAGGACCATCTTAGCGTAACGATTAAAACAATCGGATAATATGGTCGGAAAATCCTCTTCTTCCAATTTATTTTCGTTAAGACCTTCGGTGATCATCTTAGGGTTCTTTTTGATACCACCAGTTCTCATTCTTTTTTTCTTGTCAGCCATTTTTCACCTCTCAATCATTATTGTCTGAATCTTCGCTATCGCTTTGTTTATTTTTAGCTTCTTCGAATTCTTGCCCTTTTTTTAATCTTTCAAAGAAATCAGCCTTATATCCGAAATCGATATTTGATTGAATCCATTCCTTACGACGATCCGAATCTTTCCCCATGAACAAACGTACATGATCTGCACATTCATCTCTTTCGTTTTCACTAGTGACTACTTTTAATAATTTTCTAAAAGGAGGGTTCATAGTAGTGGTTGAAAGTTGCTCAGGGCTCATTTCACCCAATCCTTTATAACGACTGACGTCATATCCTTTTCCAATTTTCTTTCTAGCTTCATCTAATTGGGCATCATCCCAACAATAGATTTCATGGTTATCTTTATAGACTCTATATAAAGGAGGGCATGCGACATAGACATGCCCGGATTCAACCAATGGACGCATATGTTCATAGAAGAAAGCTAATAGCAAGTTTCTAATATGGAATCCATCGTCATCAGCATCGGTCATGATTATGACTTTTCCATAATGAATATTCTTTAAATTGAAATTGTCGTCATATCCAGCTCCGATCGTATTTATTAAATCAGCCAATTCTTTATTATCCAATAAAGAATCAGCGTCTGCTACATCGACGGTGTTCTTTGGCTTTCCACGCAAAGGAAGAATTCCTTGATGAATTCTATCTCTGGCATTTTTTGCAGAGCCACCGGCGGAATTTCCTTCGACTATGAACAATTCATTGGATTTATAGTCTTTAGATGCTGGAGGTGCCAATTTTCCTGAAAGCATCGAAGCTTTAATACCACTTTTGAATTTGTTTCTTTCCTTTTCTCTAGCTTCAGCCGCCTTTTGACGAGCTTCTCTACTCTCCAAAGCCTTTTCTATAACATCGCTAGCTTCCTGGGAATGCTCCTCTAGATAATGTCCCAAGAAATTTTCAACGACTGAATCTACCGCTGGTAGGGCTTGTTTGGTTCCAAGTTTCGATTTAGTCTGTCCTTCAAATTGAAGAATTGTTTCCGGAACCCAAACCGAGATGATTGCACACATTCCTTCTCTTATGTCATCACCATCTAAATTTACATTACCTCTTCCTAAAAGCTTATGAGACGAGGCAAATGCATTATATGAAGAAGTTATCGCTTTTTTAAATCCGGCTTCGTGATGACCACCTTCTGGTGTTCTAACACCATTAGCAAAAGAATAGATTCGTTGACTGTATTCATCCTTAAACCATCCGAAAACTACTTCGACTCTAATAGTATCAGCTGATCCTTCGATGGTTATTGCTGGAACTAGAGGGGTTTTGGTGGCATTTCTTCTTTGGAAGAATTCCTTCAACCCTTCCTTATAGAAGAATGTCGCACTTTCATTAGTTCTATTATCCTTCAAAACAAAAGTAACGCCTTTGGTAAGACAAGCTTGGTCATCCATGTGAGCAGCAACTGTATCGTAATTGAAATTTACATCATCAAAAATAGTGGGATCAGGTTTGAAAGTAACTACTGTTCCTCTTCTATCAGTCTTACCGACTAATTTTGTAGGTGTTTCTTTAGAACCGCCCTCGCTATATCGAATCATATGCTCTGTTCCATCTCTAAAAGAATGTATTTCCATAAAGGTGGACAAAGCATTGACTACAGCACCACCGACACCGTGCAAACCACCTGCTGTTTTATAGTTGTCTTCATTGAACTTTCCACCTCCGTGCAAAGTTCTATATACGATGTCAAAACCCGACACTCCTTCTTTTTTGTTCATGTCCCAAGGCACACCACGACCTTCATCCGATACAGTTACGCTGCCATCAGCGTTTAAGTCTACTTCTATTTTCTTTCCAAATCCAGCGTTGGCTTCATCGACTGCATTGTCTAAGATTTCCCATATTAAATGATGTAATCCGGTAACATCTGTAGTACCGATATACATACCAGGCCTATCTCTGACAGGTTCTAAGCCTTTCAAAATCTTTAGATTGTTGGCATCGTATTTTTTGTTTTCCATATTACGCCCCTCTAACTAATCTCTAAATTTTAACTTTTTTTTAATGGTTTATAAAGTCAAAAAAGATTAAAACCCTCAATGTGTAGTATTATTCTATAGTCAATTTGAAGGAGATTTTTATGGAAATAACTTGGGCTATTGTTTCATGCATTATATTTGCGGTATTTGGTTATTTAATCGGTTCCATTCCTAACGCTGTAATAATAGGAAAGATACATCATGTCGACATAACTAAAATTGGAAGTGGAAATCCTGGTGGGACAAATGTTTGGAGAGAATTTGGCTGGAAATGGGGTGTAGGATGTATGATTCTAGACTTTATGAAGGGATTTATTCCATCATTAATTGTATTGCTACTAACCTCTTTTATTCCTCAATTTAGAGATGGAACCATTTCCCAAATGTCTTTTATGGGATACGACCACTTAAATCTTTATACGATTTTGACTGGTGCTATGGCAATGATCGGCCATGCATTCCCAATTTTCTTCCATTTCAAAGGTGGAAAGAATGTCATGGTCACTTGTGGATTCATCGGCGCTACATGTCCTTTGATGATGGGAATAGCTGTAGCTATGTTTGTTACATTTGAATTGATTTCTCATAAGATTTCGGTTGGCTCATTGGCAGCTGCAGCTACAGTCTTCCTATATTCCTTAGTTTGTTTAATCATCTCTTTAGCAATTCCGTCTTTGAATGAAAACTATATGATTGGAGGATGGTACTTCACAAATAAAATTTACTTCTTGACCGATTGGATATATGGTCTAGTATTGGTCTTAGAGGCCTTGTTCGTCGTCTTTAGACACAAATCTAATATCAAAAAATTAGCCAAACATGAAGAGAAGAACTTTGATCCCAACTCGCATGAGTTCGACCAGAAAAGTAATTAAAGAAAAATAATTAGTAAACTAAAAAACCTGCCAAGTGGCAGGTTCTTTTATTTCTTCTTCTTTTTCTTGCTCATTCCAGCGTAAGGATTATAGTTTGGAGATTTGGCATCGTTCATAGCTTTCATAGCTCTTTCCACATCAGCTTCTGAAGGAGTTCTTCCAGTAGCTCTTAACAATGCACGAACTTGATCCTTGTTGATTGGAGGATTCTTTTTCAATTCGCGTTTTGTTATAAATCTAAACACAAAGAATCCACCGATCAAGCCCACTAGAAAGCAAGCGATTGAAATTCCAGCAACTGCTCCGCCGTTCATGCTTTTTAACCTTTACTTAGTTCCGGTCTCAGCACGGGAATCATAGGCACCAGTATCGGTACGGATGATAACTTTCTCACCATTCTTTACGAAGAGAGGAACCTTGATTTGATATCCGGTCTCTAAGGTAGCGGGCTTCATGGCACGGTTGACGGTATCACCGGCAACAGCATTGTCATCAGTTTCAACAATTCTCAAAACAACCTTGGCAGGCAAAGCTATTCCAAGAATCTCACCACGGAAGTAAGTGATGGTAACATCTGCTTCAGGGGCGAGGAAGTTCAATTCATGTGAAATTCTTTCATGAGGAATTTGAACTTGGTCATAAGTATCCTTATCCATGAAATATCCAAAGTTTTCATCGGAATAAAGGAATTGCATAGTCTTCTTTTCAAGATAAGCCAATTCAACACGGTCTCCACCGAAGAACATAACTTCTTCGATAGCTCCAGATCTGAGGTTTTGGACCTTCATCTTGACTTTCATCTTGGCCATAGCGGTCTTGTTTCTGTTGATATCGAGAACGCTATAGAGTTGATTCTCATGAATATAGACTTTTCCAGGTCCAAGTTCAGTAACGTTTACCAATTCTGCCATGTTCTAATCCTCTTTACTTCTTCTCTACATGCTCTGTCTTAGCATTGCACTTGCGACAAAATTTGTTCTTCTTTATACGCTCAGGTGTGCTCTTCTTGTTCTTTGTGGAGATGTAGTTCTCGTTCTTGCATTTGCTGCAAACCAATGTGATTTCTGTTCTTGCTTCTGCCATTTTAAAAATATCCTCCAAATAAGGCTATATTATTTTACTATCTATTTTTTCTTAATCAAGTAATGTAAAGCCTATTTTGTCATAGTTTTAGAAATTTTTCCATAAAAAAAGCCCCCATAAGGGAGCTGGTCCACACAATCCAAACAGCTTTTCATCTCTTCTCTCTTACAATCACAATGGACACATTTATTCAGTCTAGCGCTTTAGCACTTTGAGAGTCTACCGAATACCTCTTGTGAAGTTGAGACTACATTCGCCTTGATTCTTTCTTTTAGTTTAATGACCACCTTAGGGAACTTTTTGAATCACATCGATCCTATGATGATTTTGTAAATCATAGAACCTAGAGTTTCGTATCTTATTCTTCAAGAAGGGTTCCAGGCTTCCCCCTCTTCGATTATTATTTAACCAAAAAGGAATTATTTATGCAACCGCTTTCTTCATTTAATAGCAAAATAATTTATAGTTTTTGGAAGCGGTTGCAAGAAAACTTAATATATCGAGTTTTTTCTACTTTTTAATGTTTGATTTAATAAATAATATTTAAAAGATTATTTATGGTAAACTTCAAATCTTCCTTAGATCTGGATTTCATTATTTTCTTCTCGAGCAGTACCCTATTTATAGTAAAAGCAGCGGTCAAACCTTTTTCATATAAAGGTTCTATCCCATCTTTTATCTCACCACAGACAGCAATAACCTTTACGCCTTTCTTTTTGCAACGCTTAATAACTTCCATAACACCTTTTCCTTGTAAAGTCTGGCTATCAATTCTCCCTTCACCAGTAAATACATAATCGGTTTTTTCAATCATTTCATCGAAATTAATAGAATCCAATAGAGCTTTAGCACCTTTAATCAACTTTCCAGAAAAGAATTGCATTATTCCATACCCTAAACCACCAGCAGCACCTGCACCGTTCTTTTTAGACAAATCTATGCCATATTCTTTTTTACAAACTGAAGTTAAATTCTTCATTCCATTTTCCAATATTTTTAATTCAATCTCATTTGCTCCTTTTTGTGGCCCATACACATATGTAGCTCCGTTTTTTCCTAAAAGCTTTGCTTCGACATCGCACATCCCTATTATTTCAATGTTTTTTAATCTGCTATCGATATTTGATGTATCGATATATACGATATCATTTAAATGGGAAGATCCAGACTTTATTTCCTTTTTGTTCTTATCCAAGAATGAAACACCTAAAGCTTTAGCCATTCCGACACCACCATCATTTGTGGCTGTTCCACCTAATCCAATTATTATCTTTTTAATCCCATCTTCTTTTTTCAAGATATTTCTAATCATCAAACCCAATCCATATGAACTTGAATGTAAAATATCTAGGTTGGGTTTAATCATGGCAAGACCTATTACCTTAGCAGATTCGATTACCAATTCGCCATCTTTAGAAATCCCATAGTCAGCAGTAATTTTCACTCCTAAAGCATTTACGGTTTCAATAGATTTCTTTTGATACTTTTTATTTTGTAATATGCAATCCAAGGTACCATCACCGCCATCTGCTATTGGTGCACTTAAAACAATGGAGTTCTTATCTTTGTCTTCTATGCATTTCTTTATTATTTTGCAAGCTTCTATACTTTTTAAACTGCCTTTAAATGCATTCATGGCTAATACAAATTTCATATAGGTATACCTTTCCTAACTAATTCGTGATACTTTTTGTTAAAACTTCATACTAATAATATAATAGAAAAATATGGAGGCGATTATGGATTTAAGAAACAAAACTATCTCATTCAACATTGGAAATAAAAAAATAGGTGGAGAGAATCCCATTTTAATTCAATCCATGTCTGATATAAGAACTTCAAATATAGAAGCTAATATAAAATTGACCAATAGTCTCACACTTTATGGACTCGATATGATGAGATATTCAGTCCTTGATTTAGCTGATGCTAAGGCATTAAAAATAATCAAGCAAAATACTAAAGTTCCTGTCATAGCTGATATTCATTTCAATGCAGCATTAGCCATGGAATGTATCAACAGTGGCGTGGATAAAATCCGTCTAAACCCCGGTAATATGCCTATAGAGAAAGTTAAATCTATCAGAGATGCGATGAAGGCAAAAGGAATCGCACTAAGGATTGGAGTCAACTCCGGCTCATTAGGCAAATATGGTAGAGCAACACTTTCCAATATCGATCCTTTTTTCTTTGCTCTAGATGATATGTTGGAGGTATTCAAAGAAGGGTCTTTTGAAAACATAGTTCTATCCTTAAAAGCGACAGATCCTAGACTGACAGTCAAATTATATGAAAGGGCCAGTCAACTTTATCCTTACCCACTGCATGTAGGACAAACTGAATCTGGTTATGGTGTAGAAGGAGCTATTAGATCTTCAATAGCGATGGTACCTCTTCTTTCTGAAGGCATAGGAAATACGATTAGAATAAGTCTTTCAGATAATCGTATAGAAGAAATCAAGGCATGTAGAACTTTATTATCCGGCCTAGGATTAAGAAACGATATTCCAACATTGATTACCTGTCCGACATGTGGAAGAACTCAATGTGATGTCTCAAACGAAGCTAGAATAATCGATGACTATCTTTTAAAGAATGTTCATGATGACATTCATGTAGCAGTTATGGGTTGCCCTGTAAATGGGCCGGGCGAGGCCAAGAATGCTGATATAGGATTGGCGGGAGGAATCAATTCTTATCTGGTCTTCATCAAAGGTAAACCAGTCAAGACGTTAAGTGGACCAGATTCAGTAACAGAATTTCTCAAAATGGTCGATCAAGTAGTAGATGAAAGAGAAAAAATGCGGAAAGAAGGCAAAGATCCAAACGAATGGAGAAACTAAAAAAAGCACAGTGCCTGGAACTGTGCTTTTTTAAACCTAACGGCGGAATATCTCATCTCTTCCACTTCTAGCAAAGCTGTCATGGAGGATTCAACTATCCGGATGCTTTAATCACCCTGCCTGGTTAGAATGGATTGTCGAGCCATCCGGAACGTCCTTCCAAGTATAGTTTCTTAGCTTTACTTGGCCCGTTTACCGAAAACGTCTCCACCCCTACTTTAACCTACCGTCTCAGCTGATCAATGGATGGATCCCTTTCAATATCTATTGTCGGAGAATCTTGAAAGAAACTATCATCCTCATCTCGACCTATGAAGAGGAACCTTTTCGTCCCCTTTCCTCTTCTAGCACCATTATTAAACCATATTTAGTAAGCCCTTTCAAGTCTTTTTTGAAAAAACTTTTAATTTCCTAAAAACCTAATTTCCTCAATTTCTTTTTTATGTTCATCCCCATCCCTAGTTTCTGGAGTCTCTAAAATTTTTGGAACATCTTCAAAATGCTCATTCAAGGCAAATCTCAGTAGATTTGCTTCACCAATCATTCCTTTTCCAATATTAGCGTGTCTATCCTTTTTTGACCCTCTAGGATTTAATGAATCATTTAAATGAATGAGAAAGACTTTGTTAAACCCTATAGTCTTTTCTATTCTATATAAAAGCCCTTGCGTATCTGTGAAATCTTCTCCACTGTCCCATAAATGACAACTATCGATAGTGATTCCAAAATTATCCAATCCGATATATTCAACAAACATTTTTGCTTCATTCAATCCTACATTCAATTGGCTCCCGCCACCTGCCATATTTTCTAAAGAACATTTGATTTTAGGATGTTTAGCAAATATAGGTTTCAATCTATCAGCCAATACTTTTGTATACTCCATCCTATCTTTATCTTTGCTAGAGCCGGGATGAAGGCACATCAAAGTCAAACCCGCCTCTTCCATCCTATCAAGTTCATCCTCAATGAAATTTAATGAGAATTGTGCTTTTTCTTCATCGGTAGATGCTGGATTGATGATATAAGGAAAATGAACAGCTACATTCTTTATATCCAATCCATTCCTTTTCCATAATTCTTTTCCTTCAGCGAACTTCATATTCTTTATAGGAAATCTAACTGTATTATTAGGGGCACCTAAAAAAATCATAAAAGAAGAAGCCTTAATTCTTAAAGCCTCTTTTACGCTATCTAAAAAATAATCTGGCTTTTTAAAAGAAATATGGGATCCAATCAATAATTCCTTGTCTTTTTCTTTGTATGGGACTAACGATTGAGCCAAATATTTAGACTCCATGAGTCAGATCCTTCTTGGCGAGATTCGTTCTAATTATCTTCTTTTTATGCTTGTTTTTAGCGATAGCAATTGCTGTCTTTATCTTCTTTTTGTATCCAGGTTTAACTTTTCCCTTGGGATATTTATACTTAGCTTTATTTATAGCCTTTGTTATGTATTCTTCTTGGTGGTTACCTTTTTCAAACTTGGATCTAGGTTTGGAATTGACTTCACTCACACCATCCTTTTTGACGGCCATGAAAGTAAACCCAGCACCTCTTCTTTGAAGATTTCTAACTTTGGTCTGATCCTCAGGCGAATAAAGGACATAAGAGGTACCGGGTCTATCAAATCTACCGGTTCTTCCAGCTCTATGGAAATAATAATCGTTCATCTTAGGAAGATCGTATGAAATTACGAAATTTACAGCAGGCAAATCCAATCCACGAGAAGCATAGTCCGAAGCCAATAGTATTTTCTTTTCACCTCTTTGGAAAGCTTTGACATTCTTTTCTATATCTTTCTTATCCAATGAACCAGTCAGGAAAATATAATCGATTCCTGCTGTTTTTAAAGCTTTGCTAGCTTCAAAGACTGCTTCTTTGGAAGAAGCAAAGATTATTCCTTGACCATCTTTGCAATAATCAGATTCCAATAACTTTACCAGTGATTGAGCATTATCGAAACCTCTTCTATCGACTAAGATGTGCTTAATATTGTTGCCATTGACTTTCCCAAAAGACAAATCAGTGACTTTGTCGGCTTTGCACATCTTTTTTACACCGGTCAAGTATTGTTCGGCCAATGAGGCAGAGAAAAAGCTCTTTTGAGCATTAGGGAATGAATTACATGCATCAGTCAATTCCTCCATAAACCCATCGAATAACATCATGTCACCTTCATCGAAGATTATTCTCGAAAGATTCTTCAAATCGAGTCCTTTGCGTAATTCCTTGAATAATGTCGGTGTCACCAAGGCGATAGAAGGACTTTTTTGGCAAGTATGTATCTGACTAGGGGAAGTGAAGAAAACAGCACGTTTTCTCAATTTCAATCCCTCTAGGAATTGTCTTAGCACAGTCTGGACTTGGTAGCCTAAAACAGCAGTTGGAACCACAACTACAGCGATTGTTCCATCCTTTTCCTCGGTGATTAAATCGTTCACTATAGGTAGAACATACGAAAAAGTCTTTCCGGTTCCTGTAGGACTAACGACAACAACGCCTTTCTTTTCCAATAAGAATGGAATGGCGTTAGCTTCGACAGGTGACAATGGTTTTAAATCCATTGTTTGGAGGTATTCTTTTAAACTTCCATCCAAATTCAATTCATCAAATGTTTTAGGTTCCATAATAATCTCCTTATCTATTCATGAAAAGAGCGGGTATAGCCCGTCCTTGAAACTACTTCTTCAAGTTTTCTTTACGCTCTAGCTCAGCTTTAACATCGGGCTTGACTTCTAAGCCCAATATATCGATGTTTTCATCATCAACTCTTGAAGGGCATGAGCTCATAGGTTCTGCACCCATCAAGTTCTTAGGGAATGCGACAACATCTCTAATGTTATCTGTTTCAAACAAAGTCATACAGAGACGCTCTACTCCGATTCCAAATCCACCTTCTGGAGGGAATCCATAATCGAATGCATCGACAAAGAATCCAAATCTCTTAGAAATATCTTCATCAGTCAATCCGAGCAATTCGAATACTTTCCATTGTAATTCTTTATCATAAATTCTTAGAGCGCCAGATGATAATTCCTCACCGTTCATTACTGTATCGTATGAAGTGGAGTGCATCTTTTCAGGAGCGGAATCTATCAAAGGAATATCTTCCTTGTTTGGAAGCGTGAAAGGATTGGCCATCGATTCATATCCTGTTTCAGTCTTGGCAAACAAGGGCCAATCGATGACAAACAAAGGCTTGAAATCACCTTTCTTAATCAATCCGAGATCACGTGCATATCTACATCTCAAAGCACCCAAGGCAAATGCGGCTTTTTCTAAGGAACTATCTGCTGCTATGATAATAGTATCGTTTTCCTCAGCACCCATAACTTCTTTCAATTTGTTTAATGTATCTTCGGAGAAGAATTTGAAGGCGGAACAATTCCATTGACCATTTTCAAATTTGGCATGCATCAAATGAGGAACACCGAACTTGTTGGTCACTTCTTCATCAGCTGCCATTTTCTTTCTCGAAATATCCTTAGCTGTGTTTTTGACATTGATAGCTTTGACAACCTTTCCTTCAAATCCTTTGAAATTGTCATGGCTCATGAAGGATACATCCTTCAATTCCATTCCAAATCTCATATCGGGTTTATCAGTACCAAAGCGATTGACACAATCAGCATATGACAATCTTTCAAACTTAGGAAGTTTAATACCTCTTATTTCCATCCAAACAGTATCCAAGAGTTCCTCGATAAGGTTGAGCATATCTTCCTTGTCGACAAAAGATTGTTCGACATCGATTTGATCGAATTCAGGTTGACGATCAGCTCTTTGATCCTCATCTCTATAGCAACGAGCTATCTGGAAATATTTATCCATTCCAGCAACCATCAAGATTTGCTTATAAAGCTGGGGAGACTGAGGAAGAGCGTAAAAGTTTCCAGGGTAAGTTCTAGAAGGAACCAAATAATCACGAGCTCCTTCAGGAGTTGATTTGATCAAAGTAGGTGTTTCGATTTCAAAGAAACCTTTCTTATCAAAGAAATCACGTACAACTTTCAAAGTCTTGTAACGTAATTTCAAATAGTTTTGAAGGACAGGTCTTCTCAAATCCAAGTAACGCCATTTCAATCTGGTGTCTTCCAAAGCATCAGTTTTATCAGCGATAATGAAGGGAGTCTGCTTAGATTTAGATAAAATAACGTAAGATGTTGCCTTTACTTCAATATCTCCGGTAGGAATGTCTTTGTTCTTAGAGGATCTTTCCTGAACAATTCCTTTGACTTGAATACAATATTCGTTGTGAAGCTTGTTTTCTTCAAAGTAAGTAGGGTCGATATTGATTTGAGTTATACCATATGTATCTCTCAAATCGACAAAGCATAAAGCTCCGAGATTTCTTATTTTGCTAACCCAACCACAAAGTTCGACTTCTTTTCCTACATTTTCAATTCTTAATTCACCACAAGTTGTATCTCTTAACATTTTTAATGCCCTCTTTTTACTTAAGCAATTCTTCTTCCTCTACTTTAGTCTGCTCACGTTTTTCCATATCTTTTACTTCCAAAGTCAAATCAGAATTGACTAACAATACCTTGCTCGCCTTTAATCTATCGGCCATCTTGAATGCACCACCGATAGATTTAGTCAAAGATGGAATAACAGCAGAATGACCTTTCTCACGTAACTTTTCAGCAATGATTGAAGCTTTCTCCTGGCATTCTTTTTCTTTGCCCATAGGCAAGACGAAGTATTCGGGGAATACCTGTTTTCCTGCAAATGAATCTATCGATGCAGATAACAATCTATCAATTCCATAGGAGAAACCAATTCCTTCCAAAGCAGGTCCTCCCAATTGTTCTACAAGACCGGAATATTTTCCACCGCCTCCCAATGCACCTAACTCTGGGTGAGAGGCATCCTCGATCTCAAAGACTGTGCCGGTGTAATAATCCAATCCTCTAACCATTCTATCTGAAACTTGATAAGGGATATTCAATTCCTTGAGTATATTTAGAATCGAAGCAAACTCTTGTTTATCTTCTTCACTTAGGTAGTCTTCAATCTTAGGTGCATCCTTAACTAATTCCTGATCAGCTTCGACTTTGCAATCAAGAATTCTTAAAGGATTCAATTTGAATCTATCCTTGCAATCCTCGCACATGTTTTCGACATACTGGCCAAAATAATCGGTCAAGGCTTTCCTATAATTGGTTCTGGCTTGGTCTCCACCTAGATAGTTCAATGTCACCATCAAGTCTCTACCAAGTATCTTTTTGGCACCTCTATAGGCAAGAAGAATAACTTCAGCTTGAGCGTTAAAATCAAGGGTTTTATCAAAGAATTCAACACCAAATTGTCTAAATTCTCTTAGTCTACCAGTTCCAGGTCTTTCGTATCTGAAGACACTACCATAATAATAATATCTAATAGGAGTATCAGGAACTGCGTAAATCTTGTTTTCAATCAAAGCACGAACAACTCCAGCTGTAAATTCAGGCCTTAAGGTGTAGTCCTTAGCAGAACCTTTATTGGCCAAATCGAAAGTCTGCTTTCTAACGATATCAGAAGAACTACCCACACCTCTTACGAACAATGAAGTTTCCTCGAATGTAGGGGTGATTATAGCTTTAGCTCCGTATTCTTCTGCCATTTGACTCAAGGTAGAAACCATATCTAGATAACGAGAAGCACTATCACCCATAAAGTCGACAGTTCCACGGGGTTTTGTATATATTTGATTTCCCATATTTCCTCCTAATAAATTTTGCGAATACTAATGTATCACACGATTAACTTCTAATACATTCTTAATTCCTAATAAGTACTTGGTAGCTAATTCCAAATCCTTTTGGGAATTGACGGCAATGGTCAAGGATATTATGCATTTTTGCTGTTCAGGTTTCAATTTAGCGTTCAAATTCAATGCATTGACCTTAGATAAAGATAATGTATTCATAACATCGACCAACAAGCCAGGCCTATCTTGACAAATGACAGCCAAATCGACGGGATGAGTAGTCCTAGGTGCAAAATCATTCCAAATAACTTTTACTAGTCTTTCCTCTTCATGCTTTATATTCGGACAGTCAGTTCTATGGACCTTGATTCCATTTCCTTTGGTGATATATCCAACGATATCATCTCCGGGGATAGGTCTACAGCAAGCTGCTAGTGTCATCATTGCTCTATCACCATTTTCAAGCAAAACTACATCTTCAACCTTCTTACTGGCTATTTGATGCCTGTTGTTATTTGAGACAATTTCTTGTTCAAGAGTTTGAGCGTCTTTCTTCAAGCCGAGATAATCGACAATTTGCTGGGGAGTGATTTTCTTTCCCAACATTAGCAGGTAGAACGAATCTTCATCATCGCATCCAAAATGATTTATCAGATCCTTATTCACAATTTGATCGACATCTACATTCAACTTTCTTTCATGGAAAGAATCAATCAGCGATTGCTTTCCTTTAGAGATATTGTCTTTTCTCACAAAATCTTCATTCATCTTCGTGAGATATTTTCTAATCCTAGTTCTTGCAAACGAAGACTTGCATTGGTTTAGCCAAGCTTGATTAGGATGTGCGTCTTTCGAAGTCAGGATTTCACAAATATCGCCAGTCTTAAGTTGTGTTCCTATAGGAACAAGGACTTTGTTTATTTTTGCTCCGGAAAGTGAATCACCAACTTGAGTATGAATACGATAAGCAAAGTCGATAGGGGTCGATCCAGAGGGCAAGCAAATAACCTTTCCCATTGGAGTAAATACATATACATTGGCATCGAAGATATCATGTTGAAGCGTATGGACATACTCTTGAGCAGATTCATCCTTTGCATTTTCAGAAGTGATTGAAACGAAATCTCTAAACCAATGTAATTGATTCTCGATTTCCTCTTGTTCCCTTCTAGCATCGTAATTAGTGTTCTCTTTATAACGCCAATGAGCAGCAACACCCTCTTCTGCAGTTTCATCCATGTCTTTGGTTCTTATTTGAACTTCGAATACAGAACCGTCATCATTCAATACAGTCGTATGCAAAGATTGATACAAGTTAGGCTTAGGCATGGCAATATAATCCTTGAATCTACCAGGTATGGGTTTGAAATTCGCATGAATGAAACCGAGTATTTCATAACACTGATTCTCATTCTCTGTAATGATTCTCAAAGCCATCAAATCATAAATTTCGTTGAAATCATGTTTCTTCTCAAACATCTTTTTATATATTGAATAAATTGATTTCACCCTCGCAGATATGGTATATGGAATATTTGTTTTAGACAAAATATCATCTAATCTGTTTTTGAATCTTTGCGTGGCAGCTTCCATATCCTCGTGTTTGCTATTGAGCAAATCCTGGATATGTTTGTATTCATCAGGTTTCAAATAATACAATGACATGTCTTCCAAGTCCAATTGAATCTTATATAAACCAAGTCTATGAGCAATAGGTGCATAGACATACATTGTTTCGTTTGAGATTCTAATTTGGCTAGCTCTAGGTTGGAAGTCCAAAGTGGACATATTGTGAAGACGGTCGCACAACTTTATGATTATGACTCTGACATCCTTGGCCATGGCGACGAATATTTTCCTATGGTCTTCAGCCATAATATGCAAATCATGTCTATGAGTGACATCAGCAATCTTTGTCAATGCCTCAACTAGACTTGCAACAGTCGGACCAAACCTAGTCGACAACTCACTGTTTTTAGTCCCAGTATCTTCTTGAATATCGTGTAATAAACCAGCTGCAATCGTTTCAGGTCCAGCATGAAGTTTTGCCAAAAAATAAGCCACTGCTATCGGGTGGACTATGTATGGATCTCCGCTTTTTCTTACTTGACCTTCATGTTTCTTGTCAGCAAACGCATAGGCGTCTTCAATTAGCTTTCTATCCTTGGGTATGGTGATATAGGATTCGTAAGCTTCTTTCAAATCATCGAATGAATAGACTTTATTCTTTTCAATCATCTGGGATATTTGATGATGCTTTCAAAGGGCACATCCTTGAAATCATCTTGACCATGGAAGTCGGTGAGTTCTATCAATGTCTCAACCAAAACAGGAGTTGCTTTCAAATCTTTGACTAATTTGACTAAAGCAGAGGCAGTACCACCTGTAGCCATCAAATCATCGACAATCAAGACTCTGTCGCCTTCCTTAATTAAACCTTTTTCGATGAATAATTCATCACAACCATACTCTAGTCCATAGCTAACAGAAACCAAATCACCAGGTAATTTACCCTTCTTTCTAGCCATTACAAAACCAATACCAAGTCTATAAGCGATAGCAGGTCCGAAGAGAAAACCTCTAGCTTCAGGTCCAAGAACAATACTTGGATGGAAATTTCCAGCAATTTCAGACATTTTGTCCAATGTGTATTTCAAATAACGTCCATCAGCAAACAAAGGAGAGACATCCTTGAAAGAAATGCCTTCTTTTGGAAAACCATCAGTGATTCCTATCTTATCTTTTAGTTCCATTTTTCCCTCCAAAAAAGCTAAATAATTATACTTTAAATTAATCATTTTTTAAACTATTCTTGTGCTGTTATCGTTTTCTTTTTGAGTTTATAATATGGTCAGAGGGAAAATTCATGAAAGTAACAATTTTAGGAGATTTAGGGCCTTGTTTCGGAGTAGAAAGAGCCATCGATGAAGCCATAGATATTCATCGATCTTTCCCATATTCAAAAATTTATTTTCCCCACCCTATGGTTCATAACCAAAGAACCAATGATTTGGTAAAAGAAAAAACAGGATCTGAGATTCTTGCTTCCTTCGCTTCGACTGACATCAATAATTTGCCGGATGAATCCATCATTATGTTTTCAGCCCACGGGCACCCCTTTAAGCAAGAATCATTGCTGAAGGAAAAGGGCATTAAATATTTCGATAGCTTTTGCCCGTTATTAAAGGCAAAATACTCATCGATTAATAAAGCTAAGCAAAACAGTGAAGCTATACTTTACTATGTCGGAAAGGATGGACATCAAGAAACTGTTGCTACAATGGCAAATCACCCTTACTTAAATTTCATATCTATAAAGGATGAAATTGATTCTCTAGAATTTAGCCAAGTAACTGATAAACAAGTCTATGTTTTTAGACAGTCAACTTTAATTCTTTATCCTTTCGATAAATTAATCCAACGCATAAACACTTTCCACCCAAACAACGTAATTTTAGAAAAGCCCTGTCCATTTTTATCGAGAAGATATGATTGCATCAATAAGATTGATCAATCAGAAAATTTAGCTTTTATCATAGTTGGAGATAAAACATCATCAAACGCCAATGAACTCTTGAAAAGATGCAAAGAAACACATCCAAATTCAACCAGTCTTTTAGTAGAATCAAAGGAAGATATAGATATTTCATTATTAAAATACATAAAAAGAGCAATTCTAATAAGTTCCACTTCAGCATTGAAAGAAGATGCCTTAGGAATAAAAGAACTGTTGGAATCTTTGTGATTTGAATTATTTTAATTCAGCAATAAATCGTTATTAGCTAGGATTATAGATTTAACTTTTTCTTTGGCTTTAACAGCTGTTCTAAACACTTTAGCAGGTGATATTTTTAAAATATTTGATAATTTCGATACGGTCATTTTGTCGTAATTGAACAAAGCATAAAGATGAAGAAGAATGAAACTTTCATCCTGAGTCAATAATAAAATTGCAGAAATTAATTTTTCTCTTTTTATTAAAATTGATAGAAATTCATCATCGCAACCTTTGTAATCAGTCGTTTCTATAATTGAGTGACCATTAAAATAAGAATAAATTCTTTCGATAGATTCATAGTAATACAATGAATCACGATGCATTTTGAATGCTTTGCTTGAAGAAGCATAAGCAGTTTTGCAAATTCGACTTCTCACGAGATATTCAGCATAAGTTTTAAACCTTGAGACAGGATTAGGAATGTAATACTTAGCGGCTATTATCACCCCTTCATATCCAGTAAGAATAAAATCTTCAATCTTTATACAACTGTATTTATCTTTCTTAATCATTTCGAAAGATACATATTTCGAAATATCCTTTGCTAATTCTAAGAGACTTTGTTTATACAACAAAATATCTTCTTCAATCTTTGAATTGTTATTTTTCTTAACACCTTTAGCTAACGTAATCATCTCATCGACAAGCCACTCTTGGCGGTGGATCGCCATGAAACCAAAAGCCATAGATATTCTCCTTATAGATTCCAATAAATCTATTAAGTGTATTTTCACTCTATTTCGATTTTATTCTATAGACTTGAAAATTAAATGTTGGTTTTAATTTATTTATAAGAGAAATTAAGAAAAATCCTGACTTTCATCAGGATTTTCTAACATCAATATTGCTTAAGTGCCTTACGACAAAGTTCAAGTTCGACTTTGGACTTGGGATTTAATTGACCATTTTCTTCTACTTTAGATAGGAGATTTTTGGTCCTATTCAAGTAATCAAATAAAATTTTATCTTTGTTTTTTAATGAAATTCTACCAAATTCTAATTCATAGTCTTCATAGGAATTTTCTTCAGCACCTTTTATAGCGACAATTAAAGGATAGGCCTTGCCTCTTTCGAGCAAGTATTCTTCGTGAACGATTTTGAATCCACGCTCCATCAATGAATCTCTAACTAAAAATGCTTCGCTTTGAGGTTCGACTATAATTTTATTTATATTAACCAAATCTTTAGGCTTTCTACACAATATATCTTTTATGGTTCGACCACCCATCCCAGCTATTATAAGTGTATTTACATCTTCTCTTAATCCTTCCAAACCGTCAGCCTGATAGCATTCCACAAGATTTTGAAGATTGTTTTCTTCGACGTTATCTATCAGTTTGTAGAAAGGACCCTTACCATATTCAGTAGCATAACCTTTATGGTTATACTTTTGGGCTAAATACATGGATAGATAGCCGTGATCTGCTCCAATATCTGCAACTATATCCCCTTCTTCAACAAAAGAAGCAATTTTGGAAAGTCTATTTGAAAGACTTATTCTATTCGACATTTCTAAAGTCCTTCAAAGCATTAGAACGTTTGGGCTGTCTCAATTTTTTGATAGCTTTTGCTTCTATTTGACGAATACGTTCTCTAGTTACATTAAATTCTTTTCCGACTTCTTCAAGAGTATGGGTCTTTCCATCTTCGCCCAATCCATAACGAAGCATAATAACTCTTCTTTCTCTATCAGAGAGATCATTCAATACTTCATTCAACTTTTGTTTGAGCATATCATGTTCTGCGTACTGCTCAGGTGTTACGTTGTCTCTATCCTCAATAAAGTCACCGACATGAGAATCTTCTTCTTCGCCAACAGGTTTTTCTAATGAAAGAGGATCAAGTGCAATTTGCTTGATTTCTCTAATTCTTTCAGGTGTATACAAACCATTGAGTTCATCCGAAATTTCTTCATCAGTAGGATCTCTGTTAAGCTTCTGTACAAGGCTTCTTTGAGCTTTTGTAATTTTATTAATGGTTTCGACCATATGAACAGGAATTCTTATAGTTCTGGCTTGGTCTGCCAAGGCACGAGTGATGGCTTGCCTAATCCACCATGTAGCATAAGTTGAGAACTTAAATCCACGGGTATAGTCAAACTTATCTACAGCTTTCATCAAACCAACATTACCTTCTTGAATCAAATCGAGGAAATCCATACCACGTTTGATGTAATGCTTTGCAATAGAAACAACAAGCTTCAAATTGCAATTTGTCAATTCATCCTTAGCATCTTGTCCGTCCTCGCCACCTTCTTTGATTCTTTTTGCTAATTCTTGCTCTTGTTCCTTAGAAGTCAAAACAGGATAACGTCCAATCTCTCTCAAGTATTGTTTTACAGAATCGTTAATTTTAACATCAATAGCAGGATTGTAATCGCTGACTGTAGATTGATAAGTAACATCTTGTTCGGCGTCGCCTTCAGCTTCCTCATCCAAATTATCCCCATCTTCATCTAAATCTTCGATATCATCATCATCGATATCATCATCATCCTCATCACCGGTATAAAGTGTTCCATCATCGTTTCTGACTTCAATAGGATTATCAGGATTATTCATAAGCCAATCGAAGAAATCGTCATTTTCATCATCGCTCAATTCAAAATGATTTAAAAGATTTTCAACTTTAGAAATCTTAATGTAACCTTCTGCATTAACAATATCAAGAATTTCCTTCTTGACATCATCCAATGTCAATAATTGCTTTCCACTTTTAATCAGATTGGAAACAGTCTTTTTGCTTCCTTTTCCTTTCGGTGTTGAAGATTTTTTCTCAACATTATCAAAATCTAAAATATCATCGGAATCTGTATCTTTCTCGTCTTCAATCTTCTCTTCATCGATACCCTTTTTTTCTTCATTTACATCCTCGACAGGTGTTGGTTTATGTTCTTTGCTTTTTGAAGAAGATGACTTAGTTGCCTTCTTAGATTTATTTACTTTTTTTGTCTCTTTAACTTTAGTCTCTGCTTCTTTTTCAGTAGTAGTCTTTTCTTCCTTCATGGTTTCTTTCTTTGCATTTGCACTAGTTTTTTTTGCTGAAGAAGCTTTTTTTGATTTCACTGCTTTTCCTTCATTATTAACTACTTTTTCACTGCTTTCTTTTTTAGTATCCTTTTTTGTTGTTTTTTCACTCATATTTATTTACCTCCACTACTTACATTCTTATTTTGTGTTTGAAAACAGAAAAGTAAAAAATTATTTTTAGAATTCTTAATTATTCATCATTAAATTCTTCAATTTGACTAGAATTTGGCTTAACCTGGCATAGATTGATTGTTTAGTCATCTGCTTTTTTACTAGATTCTTTTCCACCAACAGGGAAGCAATTTCATCATAAGTCATTTCTTTACCTTCAAATTCACTTCCTAATCCAAAATAGGCCTTAACGATAAGCTGATCAGCTTCGTCTAATTCATTAATTGCTTTATTCAAAGATTCTATTTCTATATTGTTTATAGCACTTTTCTCAGGATCATCTTTTTCATAGCTATATTCATTCAAATCAGAGTCATCAGAAAATAAATTACTTTCATCCAAAGATGTTACCATAGTTTCGATAAGCCTAGCTTTATGGACGATAGAAGGAGTCATTTTTCCTCCTATTTCATTTGCTATCTCTTCGTTTGAAGGTTGTCTATTCAATTGACTTAAAAGTCTTTTTTCTACAGCCTTAATCTGTTTTATTTTCTTCTCATTTCCTCTTGTAGTAGTGCTAAAAGAACTAGGTACATTATTGATTTCGTTATCGATCAAATAAGTTGCATATGTAGAAAAACTTTGATTGGAAAATCTATCGTAGTCATATCTATTTATAGCTTTCCATAAGCCAATCAAACCAGAAATATAATAACAATCATAATCGTCTTTAGTTAAATAATTTCCCTTCAATTTAGTTATTCTAGATTTAACTAATGGTATGTTATTCTTGATCAATTCATCGCGGATAGATTTATCGCCAGTTTCTTTATATTCTTTAATCCTTTTCACTTGATAATCTTTGATACTATTATCCATATTAAGAAACCCCTTATTTAGAATTAGACTTCTTTTTTACTCCACTTATAACTAATTTCTTTCTCTTATAATCAGCTAAGGCATCCAAATCATTTCCAATTTTCTTAGACATGTTCTCATCATCAACATAATTTCTATGATTCTCAAGCAGTTCTTTAAAAGAGTCATTTCTATAATCATCTGAAGTCATCAAGTTCAAAAAATCAAAAGCTCTTTCTACCTCATCTTTGGTCAATATACTCTGAACACCTTCTTCATTCAATTGATCTAAATGAAATTCTAAATCAGTTTTAGCTTTGTCTAATTCAGCACCATCAAGTCCTAAATTTGATGTATCTACTCTATAATGATATTGGCTTAAAATATAATTAGAAATCAATCTATAAACTTTGTTATAAAACCAGAAATTGCTTCCTTCTAATTGCTTTGCAGCATCGTAAGATAATGGCAATCTAGCAAGAATTTGTGCTTCTGTATACATCGTTCTATCACTCAATGTTCCACCAAACTCACGTTGCTTTTTAATTCCTAGCAATTTCAAATTTATTTGTCCGTTAAACTTGTCTGAATCGGAAGTATATAAAATCGGAGAAGAAAGATTATTTGTTTCAGCCACTTCTTCAAAAGGCAATCTATTATCTTTCACAAATCTTTCATGAAACGATGAAGCTGAAAGACCAGTACAGCTAGAAAGAAATTGCTCTAACAATCCTTTTTCAGTGATGGATAAATAAGAGTAATTAGATGATAATCTACTAACGACTGTATCGAGATTTTTTATATAATCCCCTTTGTTTTTATCTAAGCATAAAACAGCATAAGTTATAGGGTCCAACAAATCATTCATCTTGGAAACCATAATCTCAGATCCGTATTTATCTAAGACTTCATCAGCATCTTTTCCATCCTTTTCAAGATTAAAAGGGCGTGTGATTTTAAATTTTATTCCAGAGCTAGTAAATGCCGTCAACCATTTCTTAGTTGCGTTTTGACCAGGTCCATCGCTATCTAAAGATAGCCTTACTTCAACATTTAATTTTCTCAATATTTGAAGATGGGTGGCAGAAACATTTGTTCCCATCAAAGCGACGGCAGAATTTATTCCTGCTCTATAAAGAGCGATAACATCCATGAAGCCTTCAGTGACGTAAATATATCCATCTCTTTTGGCTGTTTGAATAGCATTATCCAAATTATATAAAAGAGTAGATTTCTTGAATAAATCAGTTTCAGGCGAGTTTATATATTTTGATGTAGACGGATCGTCTGGCAAGTATTTTCTCCCTGAGAATCCAACCGCATGACCATCACTATCCTTTAAAGGAAACATAATCCTTTCTGAATAGCGGTCCTTCAAAGTCTCTGAATTAGATGAAAGAATACCGGCTTTTTCTAAGACATCAATACTATATCCTTTTTTCTCTCTAAGAGTACGGATTGCTAAAGTGTTGTCTTTAGGAGCATATCCAATTCCAAAATGTTCTAACACACTGTCATCCATCTTTCTGTTTTTTAAGTATTCAAAAGCCTTAGCTCCAGCTTGAGTTCTTAATTCCATACGATAAAAACTAGCTAAATCATCCAAGGCTTTGCTTTCAGGTGGAAGACTTTTTCTTTCGACTTCCACCAAAGAAGTTAACGAATTCTTAGGAAGAATAATTCCATTTATTTCAGCTGTTCTTTTTATCGCTTCTTCCAAAGATATAGAGCGACTCAACCCAATATATTTTTGAACAAATCCAATAGGATTACCGCCAGCGCCACATACGAAGCACTTAAAAATATTCAATGTAGCATTAACAGACATTGAAGGATGCGTGTCATTGTGGAAAGGACAAACTGCAACAATAGAGTTTCCTTTCTTTTGAACGTCAATAAAGCTAGAAACAGTCTTAACAATACTAGACTTCTGCTTTACTAAGTCGTAGAGGTCTTTATTATTCATTTGGCTCCTTTCTAGACTTCAAAAACTATTAATCGTTTTCTTCCAAATATTTTTCCAAATAAGCCTTGATATCAGCAATAGCAATTCTTTCTTGCTTCATAGAATCGCGGTCTCTAACAGTGACTGAATGATCTTCCAAAGATTGGAAATCATATGTAAAGCAAAGTGGAGTACCAATTTCATCTTGTCTTCTGTAACGTTTACCTATAGATCCTGTGGTATCAAAAACACAATCATAATCACAGTGCAATTTATTGAATACTTCATTACGTGCATTTTCAACTAGCTTGTTGGATAAAGGCAAGACAGCGAATGTATAAGGTGCTAATCTAGGTTTGAGGTGCATCACTGTTCTAGAGTCTTTTTCCAATTGTTCAACATCATATGAATCACACCAAAGAGCAAGCATTAAACGTTGCAATCCAAAGGATGGCTCAACGACATGAGGCAAATACTTTTCATGAGTATCAGGGTCGAGATAAGTCAAATCTTGTCCGCTAAATTCTTGATGTCTTCCCAAATCATAATCACCACGGCAAGCGATACCCATCAATTCACCAAATCCCCAAGGGAATTTGTATTCAATATCAGTAGTGGCAGACGAATAGAAGGCCAATTCAGCTTTCTCATGATCACGGAATCTAACATTTTCATCCTTCAATCCCATTCTTTCTACAAATGATTTACAATTGGACTTATAGAACTCAAACCACTTTTCATCTTCACCTGGTTTAAAGAAAAATTCGATTTCCATCTGTTCAAATTCTCTTGTACGAAAGACAAAATTACCAGGGGTGATTTCGTTTCTAAAGGATTTACCTATATCGCAAATTCCAAAAGGAAGCTTTAATCTTTGTGAACGTTGAACTTTCTTAAAGTTAACAAATATACCCTGAGCAGTCTCAGGTCTTAAATAAACAACAGAAGATGAATCTTGTGTAGCTCCAATGTTTGTCTTAAACATCAAAGTAAACTGCCTAATAGAAGTGAAATCATTTTTCCCACATTTGGGGCAGGCCAATTTCTTGTCAGCAATATATTGTTCCATGTCATCTTGAGTCATACCATCTACATCGACTCCAGGATACTGGGCCTTAATCAAATCATCGGCACGGAAACGAGATTTGCAATATTTACAATCAGTTAAAGGATCATTAAATGTTGCGACATGTCCAGTTGCAACCCAAACTTTGGGATTCATAATAATTGCAGGATCTATCTCGACATTGAATCCTAACTCTCTCACGAAATGATCTCTCCAAAGTGAGACCAAATGTTGTTTCATCAAAGTACCCAAAGGTCCTAAATCCCATGAATTTGCTAACCCACCATAAATTTCACTTCCAGGATAACAAAATCCAGTTACAACCAAGTGATTGACGATTTCATCAAAAGAATAATTAGACATAAAAGCCTCCGATAACCTTAATAATATACTCCCTTTTTATTATAATTGAGCACTAAAAAAGGGTCCTATCACAAATACTTATTTCAACGAGGATATGAAAAGAGAAAATGTTTCTAATCTAGCACCATAATCATTTTTCAAGAAGCTTACCATGGATGAACAAACTGAAATCAATATAGATGTATCGATTTTTTCTGGGGTACAATCTTCAAGAGGGGTTTGGAATAGATACTTATAGGTTAAAAGTTCTTTTCTTGGCAAAGGATTCAATAACAACTCCCGAGAACAAGAGTCGCATATAAACCCACCTTCGTCAAAAGAAAAAGATACTATATGATCAGTCCTTGAACAATTCACACACCCTGCTGTCTCAGGCTCAAAGCCAAGAAATTCAAATGACTTAGAAAGAAACAAGGAAAATGCTCCTAATGGGGATTTCTTTTCTTTTAAGATTTCCAAAGCTCTTTGATAAACTAAGAACAATCCTTGTGCATCATCTTGATCATCGATGAGAAGCTCACCGATAGATTCTGATACGAGCATAAAGAACAATGAAGTAGGAAGATCAGAGGCAAAATTGCCAAAATTTGAAACGATGCTAATATTCCTTAACATCAAAACACCGGTTTCACTTTCGCCTTTATAAGCTAAGTCAAAATCACAAAGGGAACCGACTATACTTCCAACAGGAATATTTTTTCCACCAACTTTGTTTCCGTTAGTCGCCAAAACTTGAATCAAGGAATTTTTTGTCAATATTAACAACAGAGAGCCTTTTTCACCTCTTTGCTTAGAAGAAATCAAATAGCCACGAACAACTTTCTTCAATTCCATATATTTTATTGACCAGATCCATCCAAATTATGCTGTTGAAGGAACTTGGAATCATTTCTCCAATCTTCAGCTACTGTAACAGTTAATTTAACAAAAACATCTTTTTTCACATATTGATGTATGGCATCTTCTGAAAACTTAGATATTTGAGCGATCATCTTTCCACCTTTTCCGATGACAATGCCCTTCTCAGATTCTCTTTCAACATAAATTTTTCCAGTAATCATCACACTTTTCTCATCTTCGTCGATATGCTTGATTTCGACATATATGGAATGAGGAACTTCATCTTTCAAAAGACGCATGCATTTTTCACGGATGAATTCAGCAAAGACAAATTCTCTTGGTCTATCTGTAGCAATATCATTAGGATATAAAGGAAGGCCTTCAGGTAATTGATCTTTAATAGCCTTGACTAAATCATCAATTCCATATTTCTTCAAAGCTGAGCAATGAATATATGTGGCATCAGGTAAAAGTTTTTTTAGCTTCACAAGCTTAGCTTCGCCTTCATCGACACGAATCAAATCAATTTTGTTATAAGCAACTATAACTGGAAGGCCGCAATTTTTAACTTTTTCTACCATATCTTTATCTATGCCTTCTTGGCAGGCAAAAACAAAAAGAAGTACATCGGCGCTTTGCTTTGCTGTTTCGCTATCTCTAAGCAAAGCTGAGCCTAATTTTTTATGAGGAGTAAAAACACCCGGTGTATCGATAAAAACGATTTGACTATCGTCATCATTGTAAATTCCAATAATATTCTCTCTAGTCGTTTGAGGCTTTTCCGATACTGCCATCAACTTAAAGCCTAATATATCATTTAGCAATGTTGATTTTCCTGCATTAGCTTTTCCATATATAGCTACAAATCCTGCTTTCATATCAAGTTATCCTTTCCAAACCCATAAGGCAATAATTCTTCCACAGTAGACTCTACTTCAGGCCTACTTCCATTAAACATAAATACAGGTGTTTCCTTAAGGCATTTCTCATATAAGAATTGACGACATACACCACAAGGAGAACCGACAAGAGGTGATTCAAGATAAATTCCAATTGCCTTGATATCTTTTGAAGTAACGCCATATTGAGAAATGGCGCTGACCATAGCAACTCTTTCAGCACAAATCGTCACTGAATAAGCACTGTTTTCAATATTAAAGCCACAAATACACCTATTGTCATTAAGCATAATTGCACATCCCACACCGAATTTAGAATAAGTACACTGAGATTTTCCAAAAGCTTCCTTAGCCTTGAATTTCAATAATTCAACCTCATCATCTGTTAATCTTTTGGCCATACACAACTCTCCCAATCAAACTCAAAGGAATTCAATATATCATTCTGCAAAGCGAACATGACAACAGCATCCTCATGACTTCTTGCGTGATCATAGCCTAAATTATGAAGAGTTCCATGAATAAACAAAAATGCAAGTTCACGACAAGCAGGATGCTTAAATTCTAAAGCTTGTCTTCTTGCAGTATCCAACGAGATAACAACCTCGCCCAAGTTGGTAAAAGGCAATCCTTCTTCATCTTCTCCTTCTTCAAAAGAGAAAGAAAGGACATCTGTTGGTCTGTCCGTATTTCTGTATTCAAGATTTAACTTGTGAATAGTCTCATCATTCACTATTGTCAAAGACTCGAGAATATTGTCAATCTTTTGAAACTTGGCAATATGATTAAGCAAGTCTTTAAACATTTTTTCCAAACCAATGCATTTTTCAGTTTGATCATCGAATTCCAATGTGTTTTCAAGATTCATTTTTAGTCTCTTTTCCTACTACATTATGATACCATTTTTCCTCCTTCTTTTCGAGAATCTCATCAAATTTTGGCCCACATTTAAACATCAGCATCTTCACTTTGTCTTTTTTTGAAAAATCATCATCGATTCTAATGATATAAAGAATGCTTCCCACAAGGAAAACAAGATTTGATAAAAAATAATCTAGCGAGAAATTATTCTGCATAAAACTAATCAAAGCCAAAAAAGCACAGGTTAACACTATGCATAACAAGTTAGGTAGATATGAAAGTAAAAGGCATAAATTTGATTTGTTCCAAACAGAAAGAAACATCTCATCTTTCACAATATCGGATCTCATTTTGTTTTCATCATAACTAATCCTTCCTCTTTTTAAATCTATAAAACGATTTAATATCATTCTCATAGCTAAGAACAACCAGACTCCAACACCAAAATAAATAGCGATGTAACAATTCATATTAAATGCCATTACACTAGCTAAAACTAAAAAAGTAAATTTGTTTAGTATTCCGTTTTCATATGATAATTCTTCATTTACAACTTTGACCGAGTCTTCGAAAGCGGTCTGATTAAAACATAGATTTTGATATGGGATAGATTTGTTCAAGACAAAGGTTTTTAATGCGTTGGAATTAACCCACATAGTAAATAATGCTGATAATAAGAAAACGCCCAATGAAGCAAACGAATAAATCCAGTAGGTATTATTATTAAAAGAATAAAGGAACAATACGCCTGTTATGCATCTTATCAAAGCCATCAATCCCAAGCATAAAGTTGTCGATTTATTCAAAACTTCTGGCCTTGCCTTCTTCTTGATTTTCACTTTATTATCATTCTGATAGACTAATAACCCTCTTCCAGTCATCTCTTCCTTCAATTCATTTTCCCTCATCCATAAATAGCCATAGGCAGGATCATATACCAACCATTTGTCACCTTTTTTCTTCTTCAAGAAAACAAAATGATTTGTTTTGTTCCTCGTAAGTTGAGCTATGAAACCAGTTTTTTCAGGAATACTATTGAAATCTTCAATCGCTACGCCTTTAGATTTAACTCCTAGTTTTGCTAATTCGTTCCTCATTGAAAGCAAGTTGTTCTTCATCTCAGATAAAGTTAAGTAATCATTTCTCTTAATGGAATAACAAAATCTATAACTTTCCCTAACCACCGCTTTAAAGCAACTCTTTTCATCTTCTTGCAACATCATCATAGAAAAAATCCTCCAACAAATATGTGGGAGGATTTAATGAAATCTATAGAAAAATCTAAAAATACAACTGATCTTCTTTTGTTTTATGTTCTTCCATAAGAGAATTTAAGGATGTTGTTATTTGTTTTCTCGTGCTTGGAAGTGGTGACAATCCACCTACAAATGTTGCCAAACTGTCATTAATACAACCAAAAGTAATTTTACCTTGAGATTTTCTCATCGATAAAAAAGGAATGAATACAGATTCGATAAAATTCTTATTAGTAGGCAGGGCTTCTAAATTGTATAGGCAGAGAATATCAGCGTTTTTGCCCATTTCTAAATAAGACATTGCACTTTCATCTTTTCCCAAAGTTAAAGAAATTCTTGAAAATGTCTCTCCTGATGATAAACAAGCTACTTTTTTCTCGACTCGTGCACCTAAGTAAGAGACAAAATCCAAAAGATACTGTCCATTTCCGTTGGAAAATGTATAAAGAAAACCTTTTGCACAACTATTACCATTTAGATAAGACGAAAACTTATTTAATGTATCTTTCGCATCGTTCAAAAAAGGAATGGGTTGAACATATATTGGAGTGTTTTTGATATCCTTTAAGATTTTCTCACCATTGGAGACAATTCTTTCTCTGCTTTTGTTATCAGAGCAAAGAATGTTAGACAATGCTTTTAAATGTTTTTTCTGAGCATTTGAATATACATATTTAAGAACCAAACATTCCGAATAAGGATCATATTCCAGCATTGGAATATTCCCATCTTTTCCGACTAACAAATCGATGTTATCATGCTTCTCTCTAAATTCCAAAAAGACATCGATGGCAGTTAGGGACTTATCAAAGACATCATTGTTCTTATCTTTTAATAGTCTTTCAATATATCTTTTGCAATCCAATTTTTTGTTAAGTCTCTCAATGATTTCATTCTTATATTCTTTTAAATTGTCTTCATTGATAGAAGCTTGCGCAAAGCCTGCATTTTTGAAAGTAACCCATTCTCCCATGACTACATACCCTCCAATAATTTCTTAGCAAATTCTTCTGCTTCCTTAGATAACTCGACATTATCGTTCTCGGAATTATCTGTCACAACTTTATTAAGCTTTTCATCCTCTTCAGTTACATCACTTTGTACTTGATTATCATAGGATTTTATTTTATCGAGCATACCAGTTTGATAAGCAATTTTCTTTTCACGTTTCTTTTTAAACTTTTTATTTTGTTCCTTCAAAATAATAGAACATCCATATGCATCTTTAGGATTACTTCCTTTAACAGACATAGCAACTTTTTCAAGATAAGCTAAAGCTGGTAGTTGATTATTATTTTTCAGAAGACAATAATCAATTATATTATTTACCACACCTCTAGGAAAATTAAAATCATCTTGAAAAGTTTGTAAATCACTCAAGATTGAATCAGGAAGCTTAGACATATTTAATCTTGCACAAACATAAGTAGGTGTAGGATATTGATCTTGTTGTTTGAATACTTCAGCATTTTTGGAACTACCAAAATATGTAGGATATGAAGTTTCATCATTGAAAGAATCAGTCAAAAAACTAGACCTATCTTTGCATAGTCTTACAAATTTGTCCTTAAGGAATACATTATCGCTGGTAGTTGCTTGAAGGATAAATTTAACTGTATCTTCAATTGACAACCCATAAAAATATAGAGTCGATTTTATTGTTGAATAATCATTTTCAATACTAGAAAAAGGTATACCATTCTTATCGAGTTCTTTTTTAAATGCATCTTCATCGAAAGAATCTATCGTAGTCTTTCCACGTTTATCCTCTATTTTACCTGTATCTTCTTCATTTTGTTCGAAGGACAAACCTGCCAAATCAAAGACATTTCCTAACTTAGCCGTCTCTTCTTTAAAATCTTTGGATATTTTTTCTCCTTTTATGAAAATATTTTTAACATTTTCAAATCTTTTATACCCGATATAATTAGTCAAAAGTGATGTGAGAATTGAATCATTGAAAAATTTCTTAGCGGATAAAGGCGGCACGACTTTGAAGAAAAAAGCTTCATTAGCATCATCTTCATTTCCTTTATGAAATGTGGAGAGAAGTCCGATGCCTTCAAGTCTTTTCCTCGCTACATTCAAAGAAGAACTGTTCATTCCGGTAAAAGAGAAAATATCTTCGCCAAAACAAAATGGTTGAGACAAAGAGCCTATAGTGAGCAAATATTCATATAATGTCATTCCGTCAGATCCAATCATAGGAAGGTAGCAAAGATAAAGAACCTTATAATCCCCTATGGACATAGAAAAATTAACGCTAACTGTAATTTCACAATTCTTTGTCACTTCACTCATATTCTTACCTCATACTTATATTTTATACCTTGTTAGCAATATTTGGAAAACAAAGTAAAGAACAACTTCAAATGTACCAAGAAAAACACAATCCCATTAAATTTAGGAAAACATAGAAGGTATCTATGCTAACCCTTTCATTATGTTAATCCATATTCCTTTTTTTTTGATATATTTATATGTGCCAGAGGTACGGATATGGAACAAACAAAGAAAAGATTGGTTGTGTTGACTTCTGGCGGTGATGCACCCGGTATGAACGCGTGCGTTCGTGCAATCACTAGAAAAGCCATAAATCAAGGTGTTGATGTCCTTGCAGCACTAGACGGATTTAGAGGTCTTTCCGAGGGTGACTTTATACCGCTTGACTATGAAAGTGTATCCGGGGTCATTGATCGCGGTGGTACTTTCATAGGCACTGCTCGCTATCCTGCATTCTTAGAGGAAACAACTAGACTAAAAGCCTGGGCACACCTCAAAAAAGAAAATGCTATAGGAGTAATCGGTATAGGTGGAGATGGAACATATCACGGTTTGAAAGCCTTAAGTGAACTTTCTACCAATGTGATCGGTGTACCGGGAACAATTGACAACGATATTCCTTTGACCGATTTCACTCTAGGTTTTTCCACGGCATTAGACACAATAGTCGAAGCTTTAGGAAAAATCAGGGATACCATGTCGTCCCACCATCGTATATTCGTTGTTGAAGTTATGGGCCGACACTGTGGGGAACTTGCCTCTTACGCTGGATTGGCTTCAGGCGCAGATTGCGTTATTACAAAGGACAACTTTGTCGATTACAATACGTGTGTCGAGCAGATTAGAGAAGTAAAGGAAAGACGTGGCAAGCGTCAACTCCTTATCGTTTGTCAGGAAAATGTATTGGATGTGGCAAAACTTGCGACCCTATCCGAGAAAGCTACTGGCATCGAGTCCCGCTACGAGGTGCTTGGACATATCCAACGTGGGGGCTTCCCTTCCGCCTATGATCGTGTACTGGGAACGTTATTGGGCGAAAAGGCAGCAACCCTCCTCTTAGAAGGATCAAGTGGATTAGCTGTGGGCATTGAAGACAACAAAGTAACTACACATTCATTTGTCGAAGTGCTCAATTCACAACGCAAGTTGCATCCCGAATTATTGGATGCTGAAAGGAACATTAGGTAACCATGCAGAAGATTGAAAAGAAGACTAAGATTTTTGCCACGATTGGTCCGTCTAGCGACAATCATGACATGATGAAAGCTTTGTTTGAAGCTGGTATGAACGTTATCCGTCTTAACTTCTCTCACGGAGATCATGAGGAACAACGTAATAAGATTGTCATTGCTCAACAAATTGAGAAAGAAGAGAACCAACTCATCGGTGTTGATCTCGACACTAAGGGACCTGAAATTCGTACTGGACGTTTCGTTGGAAAGCATGTCGTTGTCAAGAAGGGCGACAAAATCGTTCTCGAGATGGGATGTGAAGATGCTAACGGAAACGATAAGCTCGGTGGAAAGCAAGATGATGGAACCATCTTGATGGGAATCACCTACACAGGACTTATTCACGACGTCAACAACGGCCACCACGTCCGTATGGATGATGGAAAGCTCGATATGGTCGTCACTGGTAAGGATGAGGCCAAAGGTGTGATTTACTGCGAAGCTACCACAAATGATGACATAAAGGATGAGCGTGGAGTTAACTGTCCTGACACTCATTTGTCAATGCCTTATGTCTCCGAACAAGATAGAAAGGACTTGATCTTTGGATGTGAGCAACACGTCAACTACTGCTCTGCTTCATTCGTTCGTGATAAGCAAGATATCGATGATATCCGCAAGATTTTCAACGAAAATGGCGGAAAGCAAATCAAGATTATTTCTAAGGTCGAGAATACTGAAGCTATCAGAAACATCGATGATGTAATCAAGTATTCTGATGGATTGATGGTCGCCCGTGGTGATATGGGTGTTCAAATTCCTGCCGAGGATGTACCTGTCGTACAAATGCGTATGATCAAAGGTGCTAGAAAGCTTGGTAAGCCTATCGTCGTCGCAACACAAATGCTCGACTCAATGATGCACTCACCCTTCCCTACAAGAGCTGAGGTTTCCGATGTCGCTAATGCTGTTTTGTCCGGAGCTGACGCAGTCATGCTTTCTGGAGAATCCGCAAACGGAGATTATCCTTTGGAGTCTGTCACCATGCAAGCCAAGATTTGTGCTCGTATGGAAAAAGAGCTCGACTATGAGAAGTTGGCCAAAGAAGGATTTGCAATGTCTCGTCGCCAAGAAGCCGATGCTATGGCAAATGCTGTAGTCAACGCTGCTTACTTGACCGAAAGCAAACTTATCGTTTGCTTCTCAAAGTATCTTGAATCAGCAAAGAGACTTTCACATTGCCGTCCTGTCTGCCCTGTTCTCTTTGAAACTTCTAATCATGATGCAGCTTATGATTCAATCCTCTACTGGGGTGTCTATCCTGCATTGGTCGAGAAGGTTCCTTCATCCTTGAAGGAAATGGAAGCTGAAGCTATCGCTCTTGCTAAGCGTTATGGAATTCCTGCTGGAAGCAACATTATTGTCACTGGCTCTGATCCTGTAAACAGCAAAGATACTAACTTCATGAAGATTGTCACTTTGGAGAAGTAGTTTAGTCTATGAGCAACGAGATGATAAAGCCATCGGTAACTTTGGCCATTGATTTGGGTGCTACCAACCTTCGTGTCGGTCTTGTAAAGATTGACGAGAAGGGAATGCCTTTTGTGGTTGATGTTATTAGAGATAGTTCGGCTAAGGACAATCCTACCGTTCTCTATCACGAAATTACCACAATGATCGACCAAATTATCCATCGTAATCCTACAATCAAGTTCACCCATATCGGTGTCTCGTTGTGTGGATTGGTTGAGAATGGTCGTACAGCAACAAAACTTCCTAACCTTCACATCGAACATTTCGAATTAGCTGATTGGTTAGAAAGAGATTATCCTGGTGTAAAGGTTCTCTGTGCAAATGATGCAAATTGTGCAGCACTTTCCGAAGCAATTTTCGGTTCCGCTAGCGATGTAAACGATTCATACTACATCACTGTTTCTTCTGGAATTGGTGGTGGATATGTCTATCAAAAACAGTTGATCAACACAACTCTTGAGATTGGACATTGTGTACGTGAATTTGAAGGAAAGCTCGTGGAACAGGAACAATATCTTTCCGGAAATGGTTTAGCAAGACTTGCCGCATATAATGGTTTAGAAAATATGAAGGCAGCCGATATATTCAACGCTGTCAGAGAATCCAAGCGTAATAACACTCCTTTGGAACCCAAGATCAAGAAGACCTATGAAGATTGGTACAAAGGATTAGGATTGTTGATTGCTAATCTTCAGCTCGAATTCAATCTCGATAAGATTGTCTTGGCTGGTGGAGTTATGAAATCAAGCGACGTATTCATGGATGACCTCTTCCATGTCGCATCAGCATTTGCAGCAAACTACCCTTTGAAACCTATCCGTTTCGTCTTGGCAAAGTTTGATCAAGATTCCGGATTAGTTGGTGCAGCTACTGTCGGCTTCTCTATAAAAGACTAAGTTTAATCCAAATGAACACCTCTGCTGAGCAGAGGTGTTTTTATTTTTCATATTAAAAACGCTTTGTTTAATAACAAAAAGCTATATAAAACTGCCATTCCATATAAAAGTGTTTATAATATTTAAGCATTTAAAAGGAGATACTTTTTTTATGAAATTAACTTTACCTGACGGAAGCGTTAAGGAATTTAAAGATGGAATGACACCTTTGGAGATTGCTACTGAATTAGCACCTTCATTAGGAAAAAAGATTATTTGTGCTAAGGTTGATGACAACCTTTATGATAAATCTAAGCCTTTAAGCAAGGATTGTCATTTTAAGATTATAACTGAGAAAGACGCAGAAGCTTTTGAAGTATTAAATCATTCTTGCGCACATTTGATGGCTCAAGCTTTAAGCCATCTTTATCCTGGAATTCAATTCGGATACGGTCCTGCTCTTCCTGAAGGATTCTATTATGATGTCAAATCACCTAAGCCCATCACTGAGAAGGATTTCCCCGCAATCGAAGCTGAGATGCATAAAATTGCTAAGGAAGCTTTGCCTATCGTAAGAAGAGAAATCTCGCCTGAAGAAGCAGAAGAAATCTTCAAGGACCAGAAGTTCAAGACTATACATATCGATGAAGTTGAAGATAGAGATCACTGCGTCTCAATTTATAGCCAAGGCGATTTCACAGATCTTTGCCGTGGTCCTCATATGCCAAATACTTCATTTATAAAGAATTTCAAGTTGTTGTCCTTAGCCGGATGCTATTGGAAAGGTGATAAGAACAACGAACAGTTGACAAGAATCTATGGTTGCTGTTTCTTCTCTTCTAAAGAACTCGAAGATTACATCAAGATTAGAAAAGAAAGAGCTGAATCCGATCATAGAAAGATTGGTAAGGAAATGGGACTCTTCCTTCTTTCTGAATATGGACCTGGTATGCCTTTCTGGCTCAACAATGGTTGGGCTATGAAACGTGCTTTGGAGGATTGGCTACTTAAGATCTTAAGAAAGCACAACTATCAAATGGTCCAAACCCCGCAAGTCTTATCGAGAAAGCTTTGGGAGATATCAGGTCACTGGGATCACTACAAAGAGAATATGTTTACAACCTCCATCGAAGGACAGGATTATGCCGTAAAACCTATGAACTGCCCTGGTGCAATTCAAGTCTATAACAATTCAGTCCACTCTTATCGTGATTTGCCTGTGCGTATCGGTGAATATGGTTTGGATCATCGTGCTGAAGCATCTGGTTCATTGAACGGTTTGCTTCGTGTTCGTTGCTTCACACAGGATGATTCACACATCTTCTTAACCCTTGATCAACTCGAGGACGAAGTAAACGATTTGCTTTCAATCTACAAGGAAGTCTACACCACTTTCGGTCTCCCTTATTCTATTGAATTGTCGACAATGCCTGATGACCACATAGGAACTGTCGAACAATGGCAAACTGCAGAAGCACAATTAAGAAAGGTCATGGATGACAATCACATCCCTTATGATGTAAATCCTGGTGATGGTGCTTTCTATGGACCTAAGCTCGATTTCAAAGTCTTAGATTCAATGCGTCGTCAATGGCAATGTGGAACAATCCAATTGGATATGCAATTACCTGGAAGATTCGGTTGCTATTATGTCGACAAGAACGGAAATCACCAAACACCTGTAATGATACACAGAGCCGTTCTTGGAACATTCGATCGTTTCATCGGTGTCATAACCGAGCATTTCAAAGGAAACTTCCCAACTTGGTTTGCACCTGTTCAAGTAGAGTTGCTACCAGTCTTTGGTCAAGATCAGGCTCAAGTCGACTTAGCTAATAAATTAAGAAATAAGATGATCGATTTAGGTTATAGAAGCGAAATCGACGCTAGAGACGAATCTATTGGTTACAGAATCCGCGAAACACAAACTAAGAAGATTCCTTATTCTGTAGTCATAGGAAAGAACGAAGTCGCAAATAACCAAGTCACTTACCGTGTTCGTGGTTCATCTTTGACCAAGACAGTTTCTATCGATGAGTTCTTCGATATCTTGAGAAATGATTGTGAAAACCATTTGATCAAACCTCTTCCAATCGAAGAAAACAAATAAATTAAATTTTATAAAGGGTGGGCAGTGCTCATCCTTTTTTTTATATATAAAAAATTTTTTACATATAAAAAAACGGCTTTAAGCCGTTCTTTGTAAAGGAATATTCTGAAACTTGTAGGAATTAATTAACAATTTAACTATCTAAAAATCAAGATGGTGTCATCGTCTTGATCATTGACAGGGTTTGGTGCGTTGACGATCTTAGCACCAGATACAGTGTCAGAATGATTAATAGTAAGGCAAGCAGTAACTATTCCAGCGATAACAGCCGCAGGCACTACGAAAAGTGATACTAAAGCTATGATTTTTTTAACTTTTTTGCTGTTTCTCTTTTTATAAGTCTTTTCAATACGATTCTTTTTAACCATAATCAGTACCTCCTTTCTATTACTCTCATCTTGGCACTTTCACTTCTAGGATTGAATTCAAGTTCATCTTTGTCAGGAAGAATAGGTTTCTTTGTAAGAATCTCGTATGGGCATTTTTCATCTTCTGTTGGAATAGGCAAGAAGCGATTAAATGTCTTCTTCGGTGCATATTTCATAAAGATGTTCTTAGCAATTTCATCTTCTTCACTGTTGAAGGTAATAATTGCAAGTCTACCCATTGGATTTAGAAATTCTACAGCTTGGCTCAATCCATTGATCAATTCATTCTTTTCGTCATTCACTTCATAACGTAGAGCCATGAAAGTTTGTTTTGCTGGATGTCCTTTCTTTCTAAGAATTCTTTCAGGAAGAGCTTTTTTAATGATATCGACCAATTCAAATGTTGTCTCGATTGGTTTCTTAGCTCTTTCTTCAACTATTTTTCTTGCTATCGGACCAGCGAACTTCTCTCCACCATATTCGAATAGTATTCTCTTCAATTCATCAGCCGAATAAGTATTAACTACTTCTCTAGCTGTCAACTTTTGTGTGTTGTCCATTCTCATATCGAGAGGTGCATCATATCGATAAGAGAACCCTCTTTCAGGATCATCGAATTGAGGTGATGATACACCGATATCCATAAGAATGAAATCAGCACCACGCAATCCATATTCTTTCAAAGTAGGAATTGCTTGGGAGAATTTCGAATGAAACAACTTGTGAGACTGGCTGTAGTGAGACAACTTTTGCTCCGAATATGATAGAGCAGCAGGATCTCTATCAAATCCATATAAAGAAGCTGTATTATCTACCATCTCCAAAATATTTGAAGAATGTCCTGCTCTACCTATAGTCATATCTACAATGACCATATTTGGAATATCAGTCCTGACAAACGACAATACTTCCGTCAAAAGTACTGGGATATGAATGTTATACTCAGTTACTTGTTCTGCGGCACTTGTTTTAGAGCGTTCTGAGCTAGACATGAGTAATCATCCTCCCCTTTCTTCTCAAGTTCATTGAACTTATCTGTATCCCATAATTCAATGTGAGTCATTCTTCCAACAAATGTGACACTTTTAGAGATTCCAGCTTTGTTTAACAATGGCTTTGATAACTGAATTCGGCCGTGGGAATCAATCTCAATTTGATTTGACTGAGAGAAGAAGATACGTTTCAACTGACGGTTGTTGGCATCAAAGTCGCTGAGTTGTTCATATTGTTCAGCCATCTTCATGTAAGCATCTTGTGGATAAAGTTCGATGTTTCCATCAAAGCCGATTGTAGCAAAAACGATAGAGTCAGTAAAAGCACCTCTGTCTTTATTAGGCAAAGTAATGCGGCCTTTATCGTCTAAGTTATGAACCGACAATCCTAGGAACATCGACAATCCACCTCCCCACACGCCCTAATTCTACCATTTTTGAACACTTTTTCACACATTATTTATTTTTCTTCTTTTTTTGTATTGACTTTTAAAGGCTAAAGCGCTAAAAATCCTAATATATTAGGTTTTTTACTTATTTTTAATAGTGGGTGATTAGTGGGAAATTTTTAAGAAAAAGAATAAAAAAAGCGAGGTGTTTCGTAAGCGTTAAAGATATCCACTCTTGACGATTCGAACTCGCGAACCGCAAATAA